>ERZ1284729.199-NODE-199-length-10830-cov-12.549791_pt1 | contig 10830 bp, 9 predicted proteins | sample MGYA00454602_ERZ1284729 | MGnify/ENA primary metagenome ERZ1284729 (study PRJEB36292, sample SAMEA5787381) | metagenome | biome: Arctic soil; feature: perennial spring outflow channel; material: sediment | place: Canada | collected 2017-07-08 | depth 0.05 m ... | reverse complement strand
AGAAGAAAAAATAACTGTTGAAATCAGCGGCCATGTTTGGTCCGAAAGCATTTTTGACTCCCGACAAACTGTTTCTACCAGGGATGGTGATGTTCTCTTATTTCCTGCCAATGAAGATTTGGATGCAAATGGTGAAGACATCAATGCAAAATCGAACTTTAACATGATAAATGTACACTCAAGGGCAAGAATTAAAATGACTGCCCCAAGCTTTTTAAATGCCAAAGTTACTGGTTTAATTGAAGGAGATTTTGTTGGCTCTACTCAAGCCCATATTAGTATGTTTCGTTTGCGACACGCCATGGTAAAATTAAATTGGGAAAAAAGCGAATTGTTGGCGGGTCAATATTGGCATCCAATGTTTACCTTAGATGTATATCCTCTGGTAGTAGGTTGGGGAGGTGCAGTGCCTTATTTTCCTTTGTCAAGAGCTGCGCAATTACGCTATAGTTATAGTCCATCAGCCAATTCTCAATTTTCCATTGCGGCATCTACGCAATTGCAATTTTTATCAACCGGACCACAAGGACCTTCAGCTGATTATATTAGAAATGCGTCATTTCCTGAGTTGAATGCAACCTATGTTTGGGGGTTAAAATCAAATGTTTTGATTGGCGCCAATGTTGGGTATAAAACACTAAAACCACAATTGTCTTATACAGACGGTGGATCAACTTATAAATCTGAAGAAAGCATTGGCAGTTATCACTTAAATATATTCAGTAAAATAAAAATGGGTAAAGCAGCCTTCAGGTTGGGTACAATTTACGGTCAAAATATGTACGAATTTGTAATGTTGGGTGGTTATGGCGTTTCCGGGACTAATAGTAAAGGAGAAGATACCTATACAAATATATCAACTGGTAGTTATTGGTTAGATGTTGACTCCGGTTTTATTACAGAAAAAATTACTTTGGGACTTTATGCAGGTTATACTAAAAATTATGGATCGGAAGATCCTATTACCGGACCTGTTTATGCAAGAGGCGGTATTGACCACAGTTACCGAATTTCACCAAGAATAATTTATGGCGCTGGTCCTACTAGATTTAGATGTGAAGTATCTTATGATACTGCTGCTTATGGAACTCCAGATGCCAATTACAAAGTTCAAAATACCAATGAAGTAAGTAATTTGAGAATTGTTTTTGCAACTACATTCACTTTTTAAACCTTAATTAATTAACTAAACCGAACTTTTAGAGGTATTGAATTAAGTTGATTTTTATAGAATTCCTGAAACGATCAGCAATTTTAAATCAGTTCTGAAATTTTGGCTTGTGGATCCAATAAAAAAAAAAGCTAATGTACAGGTAGGACTGCACATTAGCTTTTTTTTATTCTTATGGTTGAATACTTACTATTGACCTATGAAGCGGTCAGTTTTTTTATTTTCTTTAAGTTTTTAAAGCGTTCCCAAAAGTTGGGAATAGAAGTGGGTGAACTCTAATATAAGATTAACCATTAACACTTATCTGCTTCAACAAGCGTGCATTTAATATGGTTATTTTACGACCTTGAATGTTTAATATTTTTTCATTGTTAAAATTTGTAAAGATTCTGCTAGTACTTTCCCTGGTGATCCCAGTTAGATCTGCCAGTTCCTGTCGTGAAACAGGAAGGGTAAATGAGTTGGAACCGTAAATTTCATCTGCAAAAAACAAAAGTGCATCAGCAACTCTTCCTAGATTTTGTTTTTGCGCATTATTGATCAAATTATGAAAATTCTTGAGTTCTCCTTTGCCCATATCTTGGATGATCTGATAGGCAAAATCTCCGTTTTCATGAATGAATTTACTAAAAGTTGTACTGTCAATAAAACAAATAGTAGTTCTTTCAATTGCTGTGGTCGAAAAATGATTCACATTATCTCCAAAGGTGCTATGAAGACACAAATAAGCAGGCGCTTTGACTATATTCAATATTTTTTCCCTGTTAGGGCCTTTGATATGAATTTTAACCAAACCAGATTTCACATAAGCTACACTGTGATTAGGGGCGTCCTGTTTAATAATTATTTCTCCCGACCCGAATTGAACTTGTGAAACGTTATTTCCTAATTCCTCTAACTGGCAGCTGTTTAACTTTAGAGCTGCATGAGACTTTATATCACAATATTTACAAACCGGATTTCTCATTTTAATTCCTTAAAAATCTAACTCAAGATACTAAAGATACTAAAATAAAAGTTGTGCGGTATATCACATTTTTTTGTGTAAACCTGCACAAGGAATTTCACTTTCTATCTATGAAATAGGTATAAATTTAGGTATTATTAACATCAACATATTTAAAATTTAGAATTATGTTCTAAAATTTGAGTGGGGTTAGATTTTAGGATCAAAAAAGCTAATTAACGGGTGGGGCTGTACATTAGCTTTTTTTTATTTCTATTTTTTGATCTTCACTTTAAAAAAAAACGAAGAGATCTCATCTGGTTATTTTTTGATTTTCTTGCTGTTTTTAAAACATTTCCAGGAACAAAATAATACGCCAGTAAAGGAAGAATTATTTGGAATGATCATCCCTGATGTTTTTCCAGAAAATCCACAACAACTTGGGAGCAATTGGAAAGAGATACACAGCTCCCTTAACAGAGTATTAATTTCCGGGAAACCTGGTAGAATTGATAATCTGAGATATGATATGCTAATCCCGGGTCTCAATGAATTTGAGGAAAGATACTGCCAGGTGGAAAATTTCCAGTTATAGATGAAATAACCGGTATTATTAATTACATAATTTTTATTATTCTCGATAGAACTTCAGATGTTCTGGAACAGAGAAAAATTTGTGAGTTTAAGGAAGAATCGGCTTAATATAGAAGAAGCAAAATTAATTATTAAATGCTCCAACCGGAAATAGGAAGTATATATCCTAAGCTGGGTTTGTCACCTTTAATTATCTTTAAAAGTCAAGGTAAAAGTAGTTCCAATATTCACTTTACTTTCCACAGATATTTTTCCGCCTAAACTTTGTAGATGGCTTTGCACCAGGTACAGCCCGATCCCTTTGCTGTCACTGCTATTATTATGGAAACTTTGGTGTAAACCGAAAATCTTGTTTTCTACTTCATCCATATCAAAGCCAATCCCGTTATCTGAAAAAACAAGTTGGTTTACATTATTGATTTTTCGTGATTTAATGGAAATCACGGTATCAACTTTTGGATTTGAATATTTAATTGAATTTGAGATCAGGTTAAGAAATATGCTTTGCAGGTAGAAGGAACTGAATTTTAACTCCGGCACTTCAGAAAAGTCTATTTCAAACCTCGCTTTCGAATTTGTGATCAATGAATTTATTGAATTTAGCACAATATTCAGGATATCATTTAAATTCAAAACTTCAACCTGTATGTTTATTGCTTTCTCCCCGCTCATAGCATCAACATATTTGTTGAGGGTGCTTTTCATGCTAAGGGTAGTGGTATTGAGTAATTCTATATATTCCAGTGTTTCACTGTCCTCAATTTTTGAAAGATCCAACAGACTGAACAGGGAAAGGATATTGTTAACCGGGGATCTCAGGTCGTGCGACGTGGTGTAGGAAAATTGTTTAAGATCGGCATTTAATTGTGCGAGGTTGATAAGAAGCAAATTGCGTTCTGCCTCCAATTTTTTCTCATGGGTAATATCTTTTGCTATGGCATAAATCAACTGATTTTCCGGTTCAGAAATTGAGGTCCAGGACAGCCAAACAAGGTCACCATTTTTGGTTACATACCTGTTTTCAAAATTTAACAATGGAATATCCTTTTTTAGGTTTTCCCTGAAGCGGGAAGTGATAATTTTATCTTCACTATATATAAAATCACTTATAGGAGTATTCATTAACTCCTCAAAACTATAGCCCAGCAAGTTTGAAAAAGCCGGATTCACTTTTTTTATAAATCCGTCATATCCCGCAATGCAAAGAATATCCGGTGTTAGTTGAAAAAAACGTTCAAGATTAAAATCCGTTTTGGATTCCATATCAAGGTTATTCAACTTATTCGAACTTTGCATATTCGGGGGAATTATAATAAAAGTAAGTTTATAATTCCGCAATTTAAGAAATTATTAATTGGTTTCTTCCGCCGGATTGACAATCAATAATAAAAAAGCAATAAATCTTTTTGTCCGAAATCAACTAATTCAAAATGCAGGCATAAAAACCGATCAGTTTTTCTCTATTTAACTCTTTTTTCTTTTCTGCCAGAATTGCATATTAAAGAACAAAAATTATAGTTAAATCCGAGGCGATCTTCACGGTGTTTTCATGAAGATCGCTACAAATAAAATTGTTATAAATTCTTTGAAAATCAATAGTTAACCTTTTAAAATGTTTTCAATAGCTTGTAATTCCTCAGCTGAAAATTCAAGATTGTTTTGAATACCAACCGCATCTTCAATATGTGATACTTTACTGGCACCAATAATAACCGACGTTACTCTTTTGTCTCTAAGGACCCAAGCCAATGCAAGTTGGGACATTTTTTGTCCTCTTTTTTTTGCGATTTCATTTAATGCTTTTACTTTTTTGATGTTTTCTTCATTAATATCTGATGTTGATAAGAAACTATTCGGTTTTGAAGCTCTGGAACCTTCTGGAATACCGTGTAAATATTTATCAGTTAACAATCCTTGAAATAAAGGACTAAAAACTACGGAACCAACACCATAGTCCTCCAAGACATCCAGCAACCCATCTTCTACCCAACGATTAAACATGCTGTATGATGGCTGATGAATTAAACATGGTGTTCCTAAATCTTTTAAAACTTCAAAAGCTCTTTTAGATTCTTCAGGATTGTAAGAGGAAATTCCTGCATATAATGCTTTTCCAGATCTTACAATCTGGTCTAATGCCATCATAGTCTCTTCAACAGGTGTGTTTGGGTCTGGTCTATGACTGTAAAAAATATCGAAATATTCTAAGCCCATACGTTTTAAACTTTGGTCACAACTGGCAATTAAATACTTACGAGAACCAAAATCCCCATAAGGTCCCGGCCACATGCCCCAACCCGCTTTAGAGGTGATAATCATTTCATCTCTGTATGCTTTTAAATCTGATTTTAAGATTTTACCAAAATTTTCTTCTGCCGATCCTGCTGGCGGACCGTAGTTGTTTGCTAAATCGAAATGGGTGATTCCTAGATCGAAGGCACGTAAAACCATTTCTCTTCCATTTTCAAAAATATCAACACCACCAAAGTTATGCCATAACCCTAAGGAAATTAGGGGTAATTTTATACCACTGTTGCCACATCGGTTGTATTGCATATTGTCGTATCGTTTTTCGTCAGCTATATAACTCATTTTATTTTATGTTTTAATTTTTATTACTTGTTTATCAGATTAAATTCCGCCATTGTAGAAACAATCCTAATAAACAACACTCAACTTTTTTTTGTTTTGATTGTTCCTGCAAGATAAGATTATCAATGAAAAAAGACTAATTGTAAAAAAGATAGATCAATTTTGTTTGAATTTTATCACAGTTCTTTATTTATTGATTTTCCAGTACTTTTTGTACTGCATCTTCAACAATTTTAAGGTCATTAAAACCTCTAAAATCTCTAAAGCCACTAAATCCTATAGATAATTTAATACCGTTACCGATAGCAATTGGTTGGCCTCCAATCCAGCCAATTAAATCAGGGAGTGCGATAGTAGAATCCTCAGGATCCATGTCCCCTCCAAATACTTTGAGCTGAACTAATTGACAAAATTTCGGAATCATTATTTGGTTTATTGATTAAATGTAGATATAGAATCGACTGACATTTTTGCCATTTGATAGGGCTCATTACCAAGGGACCAAAACTTAATTTTTATTTCCTTATTTTGATTAAAAAAGGCCACTAATTTAGCTGATTCTTCAGCCGATTTATATTGTGAAACCTGCATTAAAGGTTATGCACCAATTCTTTTAATAGCTTTAACCCAATTTGTCAGTGTTTCTAAGTCCGGCATTTCTCTATTATAACCATTCCCTCCAATTCCAATTAATTTCACCCCACTACTTTCTATTTCAGGCCATAAATCATCTATATAGCCAGGCCTTCCCTCAGCACCATTGGTTAACCACATATTTTGTCCGAATAAATAAGGACTTATTTCTTGAGCAGAAACGCTCAAACTCATAAAAAACTCTAAAATGGATACTAGCTTTTTCATTTTTTACAATTTTGATTATTCTATAATTTCGAATTTTATTTTTTGATCATTGACAATCACGAAATAGTCTCCAGTTTCTAAATGCTTGTTTCCAAAACTGTCTACATAGCTTAAATCGCGCAAAGGATCAATTTCAAAACGATAGGTTACTATTTCACCAGACTTAATAAGCTTTTTCTCAAAGAATTGTAGTTCTTTCATAGGTCTGGAAATGCTGGCAAAAGGATCTTTAATAAACCATAAAACAGTTTCTTTTCCAGTATTGTTTCCACTATTCGTTACTTCTACTTCAGCAATTAACTTATCGTCCTTTTTAATTTGAGTAGCTGATAGAATTATTTCACTGTAATCGTAAATGGTATAGCTTAAGCCATGACCAAACCAGTATAAAGGGTCTCTTGGAATATCTTGATAATGTCCAAGTTGGGGCCTTGCAGATTCACGCATATTATAATAAATAGGAATTTGTCCTGTTGTTTGTGGGAATGTAATAGATAATTTTCCTGAAGGATTATATCTTCCAGATAAAATTCCGGAAACAGCTGAACCTGCTGTGGTACCTGGTTGCCATATTTCAACTATAGCATCAGCCATTTTGTTTAATCGGATTAATTCTAATGGTCGGCCACTGGAGAGCATTAAAATGATTGGTTTCCCGGTTTTTTGAAGTTCAACTACTAAATCTTCTTGAATTTTTGGCAAGGCTATGGTTGAACGCGATCCGTTTTCTCCGCTCCAATGACTTTTTTCTCCAAGAAAAATCAGTACTGCATCAGCGTTATTGGCTGCTGCTATTGCATCTGCAAAGCCAGAGGTATCCTCACCATCAAAATCACAACCTAAAGCGTAATGCAATTTTGCTTTATTTTTAAATTCTTTTTGTAGGCCTTCATATATGGTTTCAACGTCTTCAGGTCTTCCTCTACCTACCCAGGAGCCCATAATATTGGTAGAATCTTTTACCATTGGGCCAATAATGGCTAAATTTTTATATTTGGAAGTAATAGGTAATGTTTCCTTATCATTTTTTAATAGTACCATAGATTCTGCTGCCAGTTCTTCCGCCACTTTTAAATATTCCGGCAATAAGTAACGCTTTTCTTCGGGAATCACATCTACATAAGGATTTTCAAAAAGACCTAGTTTCATTTTAACCCGTAAAATTCTGCGAACAGCTTCATCGATTGATGACATAGGTACTTTTCCTTCGGCAACTAATTCGGGCAGATAATCTATATACACATTATCAACCATATCCATTTCCACTCCTGCCAAAAATGATTTCAAGCCTGCTTGTTTTAAATCTTTGGCAACACCTTGTTCTACCAAATTTCTAACAGAGCCCCAATCTGAAACCACGAAACCATCAAAACCCCATTTGTCTTTTAATACCTCCGTTAAGGTGTAATGATTTGCAGAAGCTGGTACCCCGGAAATATCATTAAAACCACTCATCACGGTTGCAGCTCCAGCTTTAATGCCCGCTTCAAAAGGTGGCATAAAGGTTTCCCAAAGGGTTTGCATTGATACATCACTGTAATGGTAATCTCTGCCACCTTCAGATAGACTATAGCCTATATAATGTTTTAAACAAGCTGCAATGGTGAATTTATCAGCTAAATTATCACCTTGATAACCTTTAACCGCGGCTATAGCAAATTGAGCATTGGCATAAGAGTCTTCACCGTAGCCTTCAGAAACACGACCCCAGCGTGCATCTCTGGCAACATCAAGCATAGGGGAGAAGGTCCAATCTAAACCGGATAACCAACCTTCTTTTGCAGTGATCGCACACGATTGTTTTACCAATTCTGTATTCCATGAGCAGGCTTGTGCCAATGGAATAGGAAAAACTGTTCTATAACCATGAATAGCGTCAAAACCAAAAATAATAGGGATACCCAATCGAGATTCCTCCATGGCCTTTTTCTGAATTTGATTGCGATATTCCGGATTGGTACTTCTATAAAGTAATGAGCCAATTTCCGGACTCACTTCTTTCATTTTTTCACCTATGTTATTGGGATTTGCATTTTTTCCGTACGTCCATTGGTTCATTTGCTTAATTTTTTCGTCCAATGTCATTAGACTTAACAAATTTTCAATGCGTTCTTCAATAGTCGCATTTTTGTCTTTATAAAGTGCTTGTTGTCCTTGTGAAAATAACTGCACATGGCATACTGTTAAAAATAGTATGGTTAAAAATGTTTTTATCATATTTAGTTTTTAAAAAACGACTAAGTTTTCTTCTATTCTTCCTTTATTTTGCTATTCCTAAATCAATTGCAGCCCAATAAATACCACCATAATTGTGAGCTGGCGCTCCTAGTTTTGATGCGACAACAATCCATTTTTTTGCTAACTCAACGCCTTCAGCACGTACTTTTGGATCGGGTGATGCAAAGTTATTACGTATGGCTGTTCCGGTAAGTGTTATTCCGAGTTCTGCAGTTTTGTTTTTAAAATTTTCAAGATATTCATCTGAAGGAACTTCAGTATAGGTTGGGAAAAAATACCCGGTTGGATCTAATCCTGTTATACCGTTACTATGGCACCAGTCCAATAAATTCAGTAAAGAATAAACCTGTTCATTGTCTCTAAAATCTTTTAGCTTCATTAAATCAGCACATGAATATGCATTTAAACTAAAGAGAATGTCTTTTCTAATTTCTTTAGGTCCTTCGTTAGTTACTGGCTCTTCGTTTTGTTTACAGGAATTCATTAGAAACAATTCTATGAATAAATAAATTATAAAAATAGTGTTGTTTAGAAATTAGTTTCAAAAATGTTATGTTTTTTAGTTATTGTTTTACAAAGTATCCGTTGCTTATAAAAGCAATTTTTTTACTATCAGGAGACCAACTAGGAACATTCATAGTGCCTTGTCCGCCATATACATATCCTATCACTTTAGGTTCACCACCTTCAACAGGCATTAACCGTATATAACATCGCTCATAAAAAGGGTGACTGTCTGCTTGAACTTCTTCAGGGAAAGAAATAAATACTAGCCATTTATTGTCTGGCGATACATGAGGAAACCAATCATTATATTCATCAAACGTAAGTTGGGTTTGGTTTTTTCCATCGGAATCCATCCTCCAAATTTGCATGGTTCCGGTTCTTGTGGAATTGAAATATATATGTTTTCCGTCTGGTGAATATTCAGAACCGTCATCTAAACCATCAGTTTTGGTTAGTTGTTTTTCTTTTCCACCATCAACAGATATTTTAAAAATATTGTATGCACCTTTTCTTTCGCCAGTATAGATTAAGAATTTATTGTCTGGTGACCAACCATGTAAATACGAAGGGCTTTTATCGGTTACTTTTTTTGGCGTTCCACCAGATATTGGTAAGGTGTATATTAAAGATTGACCATTGGCTTCTTTGGCGTGGTGACTGATGCCTATTTGAGTGCCATCAAAAGTTAAAACATGGTCGTTATTGTTTTGTATGGCGAAGTCTGTAAATAATTCAGTAGAAGTTTTAGACGCCAAATCAAAATTGTATAATTTACCACTGGCATTGTAGATTAATGTTTTGCCGTCTGGGGTCCAGTTTGGAGCTTGCCAAGACCCTTCTGAATTAGCTAAAACATTCCGTTCTCCGGTTTCAACCTCCATAACTTCAAGCAAGCTTCCCAAATATTCTTCATACTGTACTAAATCATCCGCAGCAGTATTAAAAATTCTTGTATTAGAGAATTCTACCTCTTCAAAATTATCATTGTTATGAGAGCAAACAAACAAACCAGCTTCTGGGTTGTCCCCTAAATCAATATTTTCAATTTTTTTAATATCATAAGGTGAACCAAATTTAGCAACTGACATGGTGTAAGTAGTGCCTCTTTTTTCAAGTTGAAGCACATTGGCTGTAGTACTTTCAAATTTTATTTCTTCAACATCGGCACTATCTTTACTTCTGTATTGTAATGCTATAAGTCCGTCTCCATGAACTGTACATGCTACCATGGATGCATTTGAAGCGTTTGAACTTCTTATCATGATGCCCGTTTTTCTATGTGGTTCTTGACCTTTACCTATAAAACTTATGTTAGTTTGAATGATAAAATCGCCATTCATTTTTTTAGATAAAAAAGAAAAGCTATCTGTACCAAACCAAATGTTAGAACCAGAAGCTTTAATCTTATAGGTTTGATCTACATGATTATAAGTTACTTCTCCGGTAATGCCTGGTGATCCAATATCTGAAAATGATTCAAATACACCAATCTTACTGCCTGGTATTTGAGCATTCATATTTATAAAATAAAAAATTGAGAGACCTAAAGTAATGATTTTAAACACAGTTTTCATTTTAGTTTAATTTGTTAAAATTGAATTAATCTATTTTACTATCTTAATATCAATCAGTCTGTACGTCTGATTGTTTTAAAATTTTCATATTATTATTCAAAGGCATATAATACTCATAATTACTATTTATAATGCCTTTGTTGGAATCTCTATATGACGAATCGTTTTTTAATTTATTTGGGTCATTGTCTTGACAGGTAAACCAATGCCAACCTACGAAGACTTTACTTTTTAATAGTTTAATAGTAAAGTTTTTATTTTTGGGTTTTGCAACGTGTAATTGGTAATTGTTTTCAACTTAATTTTTTTAATCAGTGTTAATATGAGCAGAGTTCAACCCATAAGTG
>ERZ1284729.198-NODE-198-length-10854-cov-7.166126_pt1 | contig 10854 bp, 8 predicted proteins | sample MGYA00454602_ERZ1284729 | MGnify/ENA primary metagenome ERZ1284729 (study PRJEB36292, sample SAMEA5787381) | metagenome | biome: Arctic soil; feature: perennial spring outflow channel; material: sediment | place: Canada | collected 2017-07-08 | depth 0.05 m ... | reverse complement strand
TAATGAAATTTTAGTTCCCTGGAATATCGAGACACTACGCCAGGATCACAGTAAAGGTTTTATTGGAAGAATAAAAAAATATGAAGGCTTTACCTGTATGCCAGGTCACAGGGATTTTAAACAAGAGCATCATGGGTTTTTTAATACTTACTCTCCTTTATCTCAAACACCACAAGAAGGCGAGGTTAATTTTTCAATCCAGTTCATTAAGCACATCTTCGGCCCACAATTCGAACTGGGACTGGATTATCTGCAACTGCTATATTGTAGACCGGTCCAGATTCTACCTATTTTATGCTTGGTATCAAAGGAAAGGGTTACCGGTAAGACAACCTTCCTTAAATGGTTCAAAGCTATTTTCGACAGTAACCTGACTTACCTTACCAACGATAATTTCAGCAGTCATTTTAATGCCGATTGGGCAAATAAGCTACTCATTTGTATTGATGAAGTATTGTTCAACAGAGAAGAGCTAACCGAACGAATAAAATACCTAAGCACAACAGATTTTAATAAACTTGAAGCCAAGGGGAAGGATAAGCGGGAGGTTGAATTTTTCGGAAAGTTTATTCTTTGCAGCAATAATGAAGACAATTTTATTAAAATCGATAAAGAAGAAACCCGCTTCTGGGTATTGAAAGTTCCTTCTTTAAAGAATGAGGAAACTGATTTTTTAGAACGTCTGAAAGCAGAAATCCCAGCTTTATTGTATTACCTGGAACAGCGACAATTAGCTACATCACACAAAACCCGTATGTGGTTTACCCCGGAGCAGATTAAGACTACTGCATTGGAAAATCTGATGCAAAATAACCGTAACCGTGTGGAGCAAGAATTGGCCAGTTTGATTCTGAGCGTAATGGAAACTTTTGAATTAGAGGAAGTAGATGTTTGTCCCTTGGATGCCTTACAGGCTTTAAATAGAACAAGGATCAAAACCGACTTAACCCAATTGCGACAGATCTTAAAGAAGGAATGGAATTTAAGTAATCAGAATAACTCGCTGAATTATAAAAAGATGATGATCTGGCAGGATGGCGGGTTGGGTATGATTGAAGCCAGGGGCCGATATTATACAGTTAATAAATCCTTCATACTACAGAATTTCAGTGATGATAAGAAGTGATGAATTGATGAGCGATTGATGAGCACGATGAAGCTAGTGGTATAGGGGCTTTTCGGGCGATCGATGACGATTTCTGGATGTATGGAAAAATTACCATAGTTTTTATGCTCTTTATTATTTCTTTTTTTTTGATGAATGATGAGAGATAGTACTATAGGCTAGTGGTACCAAGGGTTTTTCGGTCTCATCGTTTCCTCATCAAAAATAAAAACGATGCTGAAATTTGAATTGAATTGTTGGGATTTGTAGCGAAAATGGATAAAATGGACAAAATGGAAACGCCTAAAAGCTGGGAAAAAGCCCGTAATATTTGCATCGTAAAAACGCTTGCAAAATTAGGGCACTTTCCCACCAAAATAGCTGAGAAAGAAGCATGGTTTCTGAGTCCCCTTCGGTCAGAAACCCAAGCCTCTTTCAATGTTTCTTTAATTAAAAACCTGTGGTATGATTTCGGAACAGGAATAGGTGGCAATGTGATCGACCTGGTGATGCTTCTTGATAACTGTTCTTTTCAGGATGCTTTAAATTTCCTTTCTGATCAAAACATTTCTTTTTCTTTTAGCCCGGATATCCCTGTAATTAAAAAAGACAATGATGAAATTATAGATATTGTTCATGTTCAAAGCATTTCGCACCCGGCCCTGTGTGGCTATTTACGATCCAGGGGTATTCCTTTGGCAGTAGGCAAGGCGTATTGCAAAGAAATCAGATACAGCTTCAAAGGGAAGGAATTCTTCGCCCTGGGGCTGCAAAATCATCTGGGCGGATGGGAACTGCGCAATAAGTATTTCAAAGGTTCAAGCTCCCCCAAATCCTATGCTTATTTCAGAAATGGTTCTAAAAGCTTGTTGGTCACCGAAGGGACGTTTGACCTTCTTTCCCTGGCTGTCCTGGAGAAAGAGCTGGTAAATACTTCCGATGTGATCATCCTTAACTCGCTTGCTTTTTTGGCTAAAATATAACCTCATATCCCGGAATATTCCCAGGTACTTGTTTATCTGGACAATGATCCTGCAGGTGATAGTGCAACCCGGGAACTTTTAACCCGGTTTGAGAATGTTACCGATATGCGCAATTCTTATAAAAAATTCAAGGACCTCAATGAAAAACTGATCAATGAAAAAAAAGCAGATTTTAAGGGAACGGGAGCCTAAGACTCATTTGGTAATTCCCGTTCAAGGAATAAAGGATCAGGAACCCATTTCTACAGATGAGCTGGAGGTAAGACTACCTGATGAGCCAAGACTTTTTGGGGAGGAGAAAGCAAGATGTGTCATTGTAATGACAATCTTGCTTTGCGCCCGGAGGTTGCAAGAAAAAAGAGGTGTTTAGGGCAAAAAAGGGTGAAATATAGGTGAATCGTCTATGAAAAAAAGTTGTTACAGGTCAAAGCGAAAAGAAGCGAATTGTCCCTGAGTGAATATAGCCGACGCTAATTTATTTTTTCAGATTCTACAGATAAATTTATATTTAGAAACCCCAACCCCTCAGCACATTCCCCTCCATTCCGTTGCTCTCCATTTCGGGGAAAGCGCTTCATCGAAAAAGTCTTGGACACAGGAAAAAAAGTTGATCCCCTTCGTTGCGCTAATCCGCGAATCCCGAAAAAAGTCGGGAGCGGAAACGCTTCACTCCGGGAAGCATTTTTTTGCCTGAGTCCGCCGGATCTAACTCCTTTCACGCTCAGTTCTTGCCGGAACCGGTTGGAACTTCAGCCCGTTAGTTGATTCACCTTCCGAGCCATTTTACCGTTTACCATTTTTTGAGAAAGCAAAGGTCCGGAATTTAGAAATTAGCCGGCCTTATAGTCGACCTTTCCCAAAATCCGGGATTTCCGGGCGGCCTATCCTAATTCTAAATTCCTGGTTAATGGCATATCAAAAAATGGTAACAACAGCCGGCTCTATGGGAAGTAAATCAAAACCGACTAGGCCTCGTTCAGTTCAACCCTATTTTTTTCCTTTAACCCGAAAATCAAAAATGGAAAACGCTCCGGATATAAAAAGTAAATCACTTGAAAAAGGGTTAAAAAACAGATTGGTGTTAATTGATGAAGTTTGCCATTTTCAGCCAACTTAATCAGCTTTAGGAACACCTATTCATACCATTAAGCGTGAAAACTTATGGCACGTAAAAATGAAATAATATGTATCTTAAATAACTGAATTACAGGACATTTAAACTAGTTCTGTGTTGTGAATTTTCGGATTTTAACGAGTGAATAATGGTTGACATTTATGAATTTAACGGAAATTTTTTTGTTCTAAGACTTTTTGAAGGTTCGGGCAAAATCACAAGAAATTTTTGTCCTGGAAAAAAAAGTGGAGGAGCAAGAGGATAACACGCTGCGCGATGTTAAGGTTTCTCCACTTTTCATAATTTCCTGTAAATCAATCGGTTAAAATTTAAATTTGTTGCCCGGGAGCTGATATTCTTTAAAAGAAGGGTCCCTCCCCATCTGAAGGCCAATAAATACGGGGTTTAAGGGGACCACCAAATAAAAAATTAAGGCTATGGATTCGTATTCACGAATAAAATTAAACATCAAAACGGCCAAAAGGTTTCGGAAGTTTTCCGAACAGATTGCAGGATCTCATTCCGAGGCCCTGACAATTATGATGGATTTTTTTGATCAAAACAAGATTTCTCCAACAGAGTCATTGGGACCGAATATGAAATCCCTGGAAAACAATTTAAAGGGCAGGATAAATGCGCTTATAGCGATTATAAAGGATATAGAAAAGAATAAAGTAAACCCCACTTTGGCTATTCTGGAATCACTTATGGAAGCTGCAGATCCAAAAAATAAAAAATGGAATCAGAAAAGAAAAGACTACGAGGATGACGATTCTCATCCTGATTTTTATAAATAATTCGCAATATATCATTGGGAGCAAATTATTCTCAAAGTACTTAAAGAGGCTGTAAAACGACTGGAAAAAGTCCAAGATACAAAGATCAGCATTGATTTGACCGAATTGAAGTCGGTTCTGTCAAATCACGAAATGGTTTTAAAAAACCAGATTTCAAATTTGCATGAGAAGTATAACAAATTTGAGAAATTAATGAAGGAGGCTAAGATCTATCCGAGATGGGCGGTGGTATTGTTTATTGTTTCCCTGATATTGAATTGTATAGGGGTTATTATAATTTTATTCTTATAGTGGCATCACTTTACATCACAATTACCATCTGCCTTTTTTTCTCATCTCTATTAAAGTTTTAAATTTAGGCATGTAAGTTCAATACTAAATTTAATATTTCATCAAATGGAATCGAAAGTTTTCTCCCGTGAGGAATTATATGAATTGGTCTGGCAAATACCTGTACAACGAATAACTGTTGATTATATGGTTTCCTTCAATAGCTTCAAGAAGATATGCAGTGATAACAAAATTCCTCTACCTCCCAATGGTTACTGGTCTAAAAAAAAGCACGGGAAAGAATTACCTCCTACACCATTACCGATCCAGGATCTAAAAGGAGAAAAAATAACCCTTTACAAAAGGAAGGAGGATGATCAAAGGGATTTAGGTGCATTGTCTGATTTTGATAAACTCAAATTGGAAATTGAGAACGATTCCAAAGTAAACTTTGTGGTCCCTAAAAAACTTTCAAAAAAATTAGATCCAATAGTAAAAGCTACCAAATTTCCAGATACTGTAAATCATCCGAAAAAAGACGGAATTTGGGATTTCACTAAGCGCTATGATTATGGGGGAATCGCTGTTTCAGTATCTGAAAATTTATTTCCTAGAACTTTGCGAGTCATTGACACATTAGTGAAAGCCTTAAAGGCTAGGGGTCACACTTTTTCCTTTGTGTATAACCGTTCATATGTTGTAATTGTTGGTATCGAAATACCTTTAAGGTTCCGGGAAAGGCATAAACGAATTAATTACACAGATGACTATGGCCATAAAAGCAGTAAACTTGAACCTCAAGGATTATTAACATTAATTACGGGTGAATACTCTTCAGAAAGAGAGTGGAATGAAACAAATACTAATTCTCTTGAAAAAAAACTATCTCAGATAATCACATATTTGGAAATAACAGCAGGGGAAAAATTGAATTGGAAAATAGAAAGGGACAAACGGGAAAAGGAAAGAAAGGAGCAAGAAAAAATAGAAAATCAAAAAGCAGAAATTCGGAGCCTGGAAATAAAAAAGTTAAAAGACCTCATTGCTCTGTCACGTCAATGGCATGAGGTTCAAAAGTTGCGAAAATTCCTAACCCATCTAGATAAAGAATCCACTAAAAAAAATACTTTTATTCCAGAAATTAAAGAGCTAATAAAGTTTGGGAGGGAAAAAGCGGACTGGTTGGATCCAACAATAGTAAAAAAAGATGAAATACTAGAAGGTGTCAATCCTCATGATTTCTTTTGATTCCCTAAGCTTAGCGATAGTTTACACCATTTGTTGTTTATCCGGAAAAGTTGATGAAGTTTTTTAACTTTTCCTTTTATGTTCTTCTTTTGTTCATTATATTTGAATGTTCATTGTCACTGAACGCATTAAAATAATGAACACTCAAAGCTATGTATCATAATAATGATTTCATATACGAGGCTACTTCTAAGCTAGAACAGCTCATCAATATTCCTATTGAAATAGATAGTAGTAGACAAAATTATGATGCTCTCTTGCGAATAAGGAACGAACAATTTGTTGTTGAGGCAAAATCAGCTGTAAGAACCTCTAATCAAGGTTTTGTTTTATCTCAATTAGAAAAGTTGAGTAATAACAGCAATAGACCTATCATTCTTATCGCTGAGTATATATCTAAAAAAGCTACGGAAGAATTAAAGGAACGGGGTATCAACTACCTAGATATTGCAGGTAATGCTTTTATTAGGTGTAATGAATTAGTCATTTTTATAGAAGGCCAAAAAAAAACTAAAAAAGAAAAAACTAATCAATCTCGGGCTTTTCAAGAAGCTGGTTTGAAAATACTCTTCCATCTTCTATACAAACCGGAACATCTTCAAGATTCTTATAGAAAAATAGCTGAAAATGCGGATGTCTCTATAGGCTCTGTCAGTAATGTAATGGCTGAGCTAGAAGAGTTGAATTTCCTATTAAAAACCAATGACAAAAGAGTGCTTAAAAACACTACTGAGCTGCTCGAACGATGGGTTATTGAGTACAATGCAGTACTAAGACCACGTATTGTGAGGAAACGCATGAGGTTTATCAATCCAGATGATTTGCGCAATTGGAGAAATATCAATACGCATACTAACGAAGGTGTGATTCTTTGGGGAGGAGAGCCGGGTGGTACTATTCTTACAGATAATTTAAGACCAGAACATTTCATAGTCTTTGCTGATCTGGATCTATCTGAAGTAGCTAAAACACTTCATTTAGTGCCAAGTGAAAATGGAAACATTGAAATATTACGGAAATTCTGGAAGAACGATTCAAATAATTTCGGAGTAGCTCCAGCTCTTCTTGTTTATGCAGATTTAATTAATAGTGGCTTTGGAAGAAATGTCGAAACCGCAAATCAAATATTAAAGAATGAGCTTGGATATATCTAGTGATAAATTAACACACCCATTATTGAAGCCCATTTTATTGGAACTTACGGATTACTTTAAGAAAGCAGGTATTTCCTTCTTTGTAATAGGTGCTACGGCAAGAGATATCTTTATGGAATTACATAATCAAAAATCCGGACGATTAACCTACGACCTTGACATTGCGATTACGGTAAATGATTGGGAACAATGGCAAAAGGTTGAGAAGGAAATCGTGAGCCTTGAAAATTTCACTAAAGATAAAGATCAAAAACAGCGTTTTATCTATAAGGGCAAATTTCAATTAGATATTGTGCCTTTTGGTGAAATAATGAATCAGGATTATAAAATCTTCTGGCCACCCAATGAAAAGCTTGCTATGTCAGTATTAGGATTTTCTGCTGCAGATGAAGCGTCGTTAAAAGTAAATGTTGATGATGAAATAAAAATCAAAATTGCAACGCTCAATAGCATTTTCTTATTAAAAATAGTCGCCTGGAAGGACCGTAATCATAAAAGCAATAAGGATGCAGATGATATGGGGTTTATCTTAGAAAACTATCTCAATATCAATGCTAAAAGAGCCGCGATGGAACATTATGACGAAGTGTATGGGGTTGAACCTCACTCAGAAATAATAGGAGGAGCTACTTTATTAGGAAAAGATATTAATGAATTGCTCAATGCACATCCTGATACTAAAATTTCAATAGTTGATATTTTAAATTCTGAAATAAAGAGAAAAGAAGAAAGTAAATTAATTAATCAAATTATAGAAACACACAAGTCCTTTTCATATGAAGAAGTACTGCAAAGCTTAAAAAATATTGTACACCAACTTAATTAAACACTACAAGAAATCATAATGTCCATAGCCATAAAAAGTAGAGAAGAAATTGTACTGGAAGATAACGAACTCGTATGTATCTTAACAGGAGAAGTAAAAAAAATCAAGATTGAAGAAACCAATCTACAATCAGTAATTTTAATGCTGAATGAAGAATATGGGTTCGATCTTGATGATATGGAGCGTAACTTTACAATTGAATACGACGACCCAGATACTGGAAGGAACAAAAAACAAAAAGTTGATCTGGCTATTTTTCAAAAAGACAAATCACACGAACAGGACTTTATTATACGATTATGTGTTATTCAAAGCGATAAAATAAAACCAAGTGATAAGAAGAAAGGCGTTGCCGTCACTTTGGAAAATGCAATGGGGGCTGTTGAGAATTGTGAGTTTGGCTTGTGGGCAAATGGTTCCAGTTATAATTTTCTTCAAAAAGAGGAAGATTCTATAGGCTATGATTATAATTTTATAGATCTATCTGACTTTCCTGGTGACGGTGAAACGCTCGAAGATCTAGACCGTGCGGATCGTTCTCACACCCGAACACCAGCTAACGATTCTTTGATAAAAGTCTTTAAACGTTCCCACGATTATATATATGGCAATGAAGGAAGAAAAAAAGATGCTTTCTGGCAATTACTCAACTTGATCTTCTGCAAACTTTATGACGAAAAGCGTCGATTTATGGACTTACCAAATGGAGAAAGCTATCGCAGAAAATTTTGGGTGGGTGTTAAAGAACAGAATACCGAAGAAGGCAGGGATACCGTTGCCAAAAGGATTAAAAGTCTCTTTACCGAACTTAAAAACGATACTATATTCTCTGAAGTATTTCAAGGAAATGAAAGCATTGATTTAACAGACAAGGGACTCGCTTTTATTGCAGGAGAATTAGCAAAATATTCTTTTCTTGATGCCTCTGTTGATGTAAAAGGGATGGCTTATGAAACCATTGTAAGCAACACCCTCAAACAGGAAGCAGGTCAATTCTTTACGCCACGTAATATCATAAAATGTATGGTAGATATGCTCGACCCTAAAGAGCATCATCGTGTGCTTGACCCAGCCTGTGGCAGCGGTGGGTTTTTAGTGATGGTGCTAGATCACGTTCGCCAACAGATTACTAAAGAAATGTTTCCAGAGTTGGAAGGGCCATATTTAGAAGAAAAGTACAATTCTGCCGAAGTAAATGAACGTGTACGCATCTATGCTGAACGCAGTATTTTTGGGTTTGATTTTGATCCAGACCTTAAAAAAGCTGCCCGTATGAATATGGTAATGGGTGGTGATGGCCACGCCAACATCTTTCACGTAAACTCCTTAGCTTATCCCAATTGGGAACACCCTAAAGAAGTTGATAAAATTAATGAAGCCATTGAAAAAAGCTTACGCGAGATGAAAGATATCGATAACGCTTACGATACCGATGCACGGGGCAAGTTTGATATGATCTTTACCAATCCTCCTTTTGGTGCCAAGGTAAAGGTAGAAACCGAAATCGCTTCACGCTACCACTTAAGTAAATACAGCACAGCACCCGAAGTATTGTTTATAGAAGCCTGTTATGATTATTTAAAAGAAGGTGGCAAAATGGCAATTGTTTTGCCTGATGGTATTTTAGGTAACCCCAATATGCTCTCCGTACGAGAATGGATTTTAGATCGCTTTAAAATTTTGGCATCTATTGATTTAGCCGTAGAAGCTTTTTTACCTCAAGTAGGCGTACAAGCTTCCCTATTATTTTTACAAAAGAAAACAGAACAACAGCGCCAATTAGCCCAGGATAAAGATGAAGATTATGACGTATTTATGGCAATTGCCGAAAAATTAGGCAAAGACCGGCGTGGTAATCCTATTTTTTTACGTGATGATGATGGAGCGGAAATTCTTTTTAATGTTGAAACAAAATATTTAACTAGAAAACGAAATGGCGATAAGGAATTAAAAGTAAGAAGAGAAAAAATAAAGCAATTAGATGATGATCTACCCAAAATAAATAAGGCTTACAATGAATTCTTAAATCTATAATTAATGAAAACTCTTCAAGTAAAACACAAATGGTTTAAAGAATCAGGAGAGCGATTGGATGCTTCATATTATTTAAGCGATGGGCCACTTACTAAATTGAAACTCAAAAACTCGCCTTATCCAATGACCACTTTGGAAAAAGAGAGTAAGAGTATATTTTCTGGCAATATATTTAAAAGAAGTTATGTAGAATCTGAAGAATACGGTTGGCCTTATATTACTGGATCAGATATGATCAAATCTGATATAAATGGTGGAAAATATGTTTCTAAGAAATATACCTCTCAAAAAGACAAGTTGGCTATTGAGAAAGGATGGATTTTAATTACCTGTTCGGGTACTTTAGGTAATACGGTTTTTACAAATCTAGATTTCAAGGGAAGGGTGGGAACTCACGATCTGATAAGAGTGATTCCGAAAAAGAACAAGTTGTTACCTGGCTTCATCTATTCTTATCTTACATCGAAATATGGTAATGGTTTGCTAATTCAATCAAGTTATGGGGGCGTTGTAAAACACATAGAACCTCACCATATTAAAGATTTACCAGTCCCAGTTTTTCCGACAGAATTACAACTAAAAATAGATAATCTTATAAATGAAGTAGCTGAATTAAAATATGAATCAACCAAATTATTCCAAGAATCGATTTTGTTAATTGAGCAGGGAATGATCAAAATTTGTAAGATTGATATCAATAAAAAAAATGTAATTAAAGTTTCTAGTATTCTTAATAATTACCAAAAGAGGATCGATTCTCCCGCATTCATTAATGATGGAATAGTTCAATTAGACGGTCTTTCAGAAAAGGGTGCTAATATCAAATCTCTGAAGGAGCTAAAAGTTGATGTAACTCGACCAGGGATTTTTAAAAGAGTAAAAGTCGAAAAAGAATATGGACTTCCATACATCAAAGGATCAGAATTAAGCAGGGTTAATCCATTCTCAAAATGTGAGTATCTATCTAAAACTAAAACTCCATTTTTAGAAGAACAATCCTTAAAAGAGAATCAAATATTACTTACCTGCGCAGGTACTGTAGGCGAAACAAAATTGATTTCTAAGGAATATGAAGAATTGAAAGCACTAGGCTCACAAGATATAATTAGGGTGGAAGCCAAAGATTCCAAAATTGATACAATGTATTTATATGCTTATTTAAATGTTCCAATTGTAAAAAACTACATTCAATCTTTAAAGTATGGCTCAGTTATAGAACGAGTTGAGCCTTTCCACATCGAAACTATCCCAGTTTTCATACCTGATTCGGATATTATTCAATCAGTATCTGAAAAGATTGAAAAATTTAAGAATTATAGATAC
>ERZ1284729.197-NODE-197-length-10877-cov-11.957771_pt1 | contig 10877 bp, 9 predicted proteins | sample MGYA00454602_ERZ1284729 | MGnify/ENA primary metagenome ERZ1284729 (study PRJEB36292, sample SAMEA5787381) | metagenome | biome: Arctic soil; feature: perennial spring outflow channel; material: sediment | place: Canada | collected 2017-07-08 | depth 0.05 m ... | reverse complement strand
GGATATTCCCCTTCAATTGCAAATGAAGCTTTAGAGTCTTTTAGTAATAAAAAAGCTGCTGTTCTCTTTATTAAATTTTTATCCTTTTTCCCCAGACCTGTTTCTAAGACTTCAGAAAAATCCTTTTGGATATAGTTTTCTAATTTTTCGGTCTTACGGATCATAGGACAATAATCTGGAGTTCCGGGCAAATTGTTTCTCACCCTATGTCTGGTAGAATTTACAGATTGACCAGTGAATTGTATGGAGGCATCTACAATTTCTATATAAGAACCTCTATTTAAATCTGGGACATCGAGTTTTTCACCTAAGAGCCATTCATATAAAAACCAAGCCCTCCTGGTATACTGGCTTGTTGGTTCCTCGTCTAACATCCTTAGAACAACTTCTTTTCCGGTTAATTCAAAAAATTTTTTAAGAATATAAAGATCTAAAGCCTCATATTTTAAAGCAAATACTAAATGACTTTTAATATCGTCATTTGGTTTGTGCCTTATTGTAAAAACCTTCCAAGAACCTCTATGATATCGTTGATGTTTTTCGGTTGCTATAGCTAATATATCAGGTAATGGTAATCCTATTTTAAACTGGTTTTCAATTAATTGAATAAGCAAAGCATAGCCAACCAGATAACCTTCCTCTGGTAAGCTTAGTCCGTGAAAAACGTTTACTTTCTGTGAAAAATAATGTTTCATAACCTATTTCTATGAAATTTCATTACAAATATAGTATGAAAAATGATTACTTGATATGAAAAACGATTATTATCCCTGTGAAAATATGAAAAACGATTATTTAAAGTTATAGAAGGATTGGAAAAAGATGTTTTCTTTGATTGGTAAATTAAAGAACAAAACCATCCATTATAAACCAAATAAAATTTGAAAACGTTAAACTTTGTTAAAAGGGGACCTATTCGGGTACCATTAATTTCAAGCCATTCGACAGCCCTTGTAAAGCCTACAAACATAATTTTTCGGTCGTTCCCTCCGACTCCACTTTGCGAGTATTAAACTCAACTAAAAAACCTCGCAATCCTACTGATTATGGGGTTTTTAATTGAGTTTGATGTCATATAATTACATATGAATCCCCTGGGATATGGAAAGTTTTGGCATATAGTAATTCTGAAAAACCCTCACTAATATGAATTAGTTGGAAGGCTTTTTCCCACCTCCCAATAGTTGAATACTTTCAACAAAATTTAAAAAAACTTTTTCATGAAGTTTAAGATCCATATTAGGAGAAAGTGATACACGAACAATATAATCTTTGTCACCTTCTTTAGTCGTCCCTTGAGTAGATGTTGCGGGTATCGTCCAATAACATCCATTTAACTGTCCATAGCTTACACAGAACTTGCTTTCATTAGGGATTTCTGTAATCATTAAATTTATTAACTTCAAATTTAAGGCTCTTTTATTAGATTCTTTTTCTTCATCTGTATTTCCATTAGTGGGAAGGTCTAATGAAAACACAGATGGGGTAAATCCTTGTTTCGCCAATTCTTCTGAAACAAAATTGATTTTCGCTTCTGGTAAAGTCTCGTGAATAAAGTTTACAAATTCACGGGTATTCTTATAAGCATCAATTATTCTTTGATTCATTGAAGGCAATTGTTTTGCTAATATTTCATACTGAAGTCCTGTAGCCTCGTTATCGCAAAGTAATAGATGTCTTTCTATTTTCTCCATCAAGCCTTCAGTTTTATTATTTCCTACAACGTAACCTGAAGTACATTGTCCGCCACTTGGAAATTTCGATCCACTAGCATATGAAAGTGTACTCACCGTTGAGAGTATTTCACCTTCACCTAAAAAGTGTAGGTTAGGACAAAATGTTTGATCTAAAATAAAAACTGGAGCTATAGCAATTTTACCAGTTGCGGTTTTACGTTCTTTACTTAAAACATCTTTTAATTTTATAAGATCTGGAACTTCAACTCTAGGGTTTGTTGGAATTTCAGCGATTATGTATGGGACAGCATCTTGGTGAGAGATTTTATCTAAAATGGTATCGATACTTTGTACCATATCGTTATCACCATCAACTGGTAAGTCCACCACTTCTACATTATCTAGACAAGCGGCAACTCGTCTTGCTTGGTCATTCGTACCACCATAACAATTTGGAGGAACAATAAATTTAATAGCCTTTCCTTTATGCCTTTCTAATGCATCGTGAATTAGCCCCATCATAATCGCATATTGAATAGATAGTCCACTGGAAGCAACTAGTGGTGTTATATTGGTGCCGGTAATCTCCTTAATAGAATCTAATACACTTGTTTTGTTTGCCTTCCAAAAGCTATTGGGATTACTTTTTTTAGGTTCAAAAGAAGACTTATCTATTAGCAACTTTAAGGCAGCATAAGAATTGGCCGGCGTCATTGCAATGGTCTCCCTTCTTCTTACATGCTGAATGTCTGGGATATAACTTTCATTCTGTTCCCCATTTACTAATAAAATACTTCCAAGATGAGAATGAAGATTGATATAAAAGTCAATATTTGGGTTGAGATCAATAGTACCAATTTTATCTTGTTGTGAAATGAAAATGGTACTACCGTTAAACGTGGAAATTTCTTCTACTTTTTCAACATTCTTTAATTCAAAATTATAACCATAAATAGTCTTTACTATTTCAGCATCAAAAAAGGCAGGTAATTCACCTGCATATATGATTTGTGTGTTTTTATTATCTAATAAATTTTTTCTTAGAATTGCCAAAATAGGGACCGTCTTTGACGAGAAACTTATTACATTATTGGGTTCTAGATTATTTAAGTTAGCAATTCCCCACTCTAATACGCAAGATAATGGATGACCTAATCGAATATAGTCGTAAGCAGTGGGTAATTCACTTAGTGCTCTCCCGATAGCTATCGGGACAGAATTATTGCCTTTAAATAAGTTTTCAAACTGCTCTAAGAATTGAGTTTTAGCCAATTTTTCATCATAAATATCTAGTCGATGGGTTGTTGTACTCAGCCAGCCAGGTGGCATATTTTCTAATACTTCTTTAATATAATTCAGCATTTTATTGTCTTCCATAATTTTAATCTTCACATAGGTCGACAATATACCTCAATTACATTTGTTTTAAAAGTGTACAAGAGGTTTTGTTACTGTTACCAACTTTCTATGTATGAGCCACTGCATGTCTCGTCACGAACCATTAAAAGTATAAAACTGCGCCGAAAAATTCGCCGGGGTTTTCGTTTAAAAAAACCAAGATTGTAAAAGTGCGGTTGATGCAGATGTTGAAGAATTCCTGAGCAGTTCGTGTATTGTCGAAGGCATCGACATATTATAATTTTAAGTCGAAATTTTTTAACTTTATCGACATATTTATAATTTTATATCAATGTTCATCCCATTTAAATGTTCATTGTCACTGAACGAAATGGAATATTAATGTCCCTCAAGCCACCTTTGTCCTTCAAGAAACAATTGAAGTCAAGCTTAAAAAATTCAACAGTTTTATCTTTTGAGACCCCTGCGAAATTAATTGTATTTTTATACCCTTAAATATTTGCTATTTCAATGAGAAATAAAAACGAAACTATTAGTAAAGACATGAGAATGTCTGATTTAATATTAAATAATCCTTTAAATATTTTAATATTAGAGCGTTTTGAAATAGCTCTGGGATTTAACGACAAATCAATTGAAGATATTTGTAAAAACACTATAAATGTTGAAGTGTTTTTAACAATTTTAAACTTATATAATAACTCACCTTACAGTACAATTTCGAACTTTAATCATGAAGACATCCAATTAATTATTCAATTTTTAAAAAACTCACATAAATACTATCTTCTTGAAAAATACCCTGAAATAAGTGATAATATTGAATTAATGATTAAAACAAATAATGATCCTGAAGTAATAATGGTGAAACGTTTTTTTGAAGAATACAAAAATGAAGTCGCAGAACACATAAACTATGAAAACGATATCAGTTTTCCTTATATTTTAAATTTATTTAAAGCTGGTTTAGACAATGGTAATATTAAGGAATTATCAATGTACTCTATCAATGATTTTAAAAAACATCACGATGACATTGAAGATAAACTTACTGATTTAAAAAACTTACTGATTAAATATTTACCACAAAAAAAAGATAAAAAAGCACGTCGAAAAATACTGATTGATTTATTTGAACTTGAACACGATTTAAGAATTCATACGGAAATTGAAAATAAAATTTTAATACCTCAAAGTGAACGTATTGAAAATATTATAAAAAATAAAACACGTGGCTAAATCAATTAAAATAATAATAGCAGAATCTTCTGAAATAATAAAAATAGGATTTTTAAATATCCTAAAAAGTAGTAAATATGACATCCAACTCGTAAATTCACTTGAAGAAATATACAATTATAAAACTAATTACCCAATAGATCTTATCCTAATCAACCCTGTTTTGATCCAAAATGAATCCAATACTTATTTAAAAATAGTATCTGGTTTTAAAGGAACAAAATGGATTGGAATTGTTTTTTCTTATTTTGATAAAAAATTTCTTGAAACTTTAGATGACCTTATCTTCATAAATGATTCTTCAGAAATTATAAATAAAAAAATTACCAAGCAAATAAGACATAAAAAAACAAATATCAGAAGTGTAATAAGTGAAAGAGAAATTGATGTATTAAAATTACTTGTTGAAGGAAATTCTAATAAAGAAATTGCAAATAATCTTTGCATAAGTACCCATACAGTTATCACTCATCGAAAAAATATCATACGAAAAACTGGGATAAAATCAGTTCCTGGGTTAACTATTTATGCAATGGTTAATAAGGTAATTACGCTTGACCACTTTCAAGAATAATTCATTTCTTATAATTTTTACGCTTTCAATGTCCTTTTTGTATCACCTAATTTTGGGAGTCGTACTATTAAAAGTCCTATGTTTTAGGTATTGACCTAAACTTGATTGTTGCCATATCTTTGTATTTAGAATAAGTCTAAATAAAAATAGTGTGACGTATAACCCGGCAACACCTAAAAAAAAGTTCCCTAATTGTCTGGGATTGGTACTACATAACTGCATTGTTAACCGCAACATATCAAAGGAGTTAAAACAAACCTGCAATCATAACTTAATAGCAATCATTTGGATTTTCCTTTTATCTGATATTGCAATGGTTTCTGCACAGGAAAGAGAAAAAGCTTTTGAATTTAGTGCTGCTTATACCGGTGACTTTGGTAGAAACTTCTCTGGGGGTATTGTACAAAAAAACGCCTACTTAGGAAATTTTGATATAACTGGAAATTTTGATACTGAAAATGCAAATTTATGGAAAGGAGGAACTTTCTTTGTTTATTTGCTGAATAATCACGGAATATCATTATCTCAATATGTTGGAGATCTTCAAGGAGTCGATAATATTGAAGCAGAGGCACATACGAGATTATATCAATTTTGGTATATGCAAAAATTTGGAAAATTATCTGTCACTATTGGACAACACGATTTAAATTCAGAGTTCAGTGTAACAGAATATGGAGGAACATTTATTAATAGTTCCTTTGGTATTCAACCGGATATTTCTGGAAATGTACCTATTTCTATATTTCCTGTAGCTACATTAGGAGTTATGTTAAAATACGCAGTAAATGACCAGTTTTCAATTTTGACCGCAATTTATGAAGGTGATCCGGGAAGTCAAGACGATAACCCTAATTCCTTAAATTGGAAATTGGATGACTCAAGTGGAGTTCTACATATTTTAGAACTTCAATATCAGGTAAAAAATAAAACCAAACCCGGGACCTATAAATTAGGTACATGGTCACATTCTGCAGATAATCATTATGGAATATACGCTATTGCCGATCAAAAATTATTTAATAAAAAAAATGATCTGGATAAAGGACTTGGTTTTTTTACTCAATTGGGTATAGCTCCTCAAAAAGGCAGTGTCTTTGATTTCTATGCTTCATTTGGTCTTCATTACACTGGATTATTTGGAGGAAGAGAAGAAGACATTCTAGGCCTTTCTTTAGGACATGCTTCTATGTCAAAGCACATTATTGAACAAGTTCCAACAGTAGACCTAATTGGAGAAACTGTTATTGAATTAGTTTACGAAGCAAGAATAAACGATTATATTACCATTAAACCAGATTTACAATATGTAGTCAACCCTGGAGCTACTTCGGCTGTAAAAAATTCTTTAACCGGAATTATTAGAACAGTACTGGAATTTTAAGTGCAAATCTTCATGATAGCCGGACTAACTGTACCAAAAAAATTAACACTATCAAAAGCAAGATGTATTAATTGAATGCCTTTTATTAAGTTTTATTTACCAATTCCCCCGACTCTACTGAAAAGGTGCCAACTCGAACCAAAAGCCCCAAAATCATTAGATTTATGGGGTTTTTAATTTTATTCTAAATCACCTAAAAATAGAATTTTGGAATTGTGTCCAAGACTGCAAAGTGAAGCTTATTTCAGGAAATGCTCCCGATTCTTGGGAAAAGTGGAAATGGACTGGAATGGGATAGCACCTTTTATCAGAAGTAAGAATTAAGCTTAAATTATCACTAAAGTAAATTTTTCACTATCTTTACCTTTTATTTAATCTTAATAAACAAAGGTGAATTTTATCCAAAATAACTAATTATGAAAAATTTAAAAATAGTTTTTGGAAGTTTGCTAATGCTTTGTATAACCACGCAAATCTCAGTAGCCCAAACTTACCAATTGAACAATTCTTCTTCAACCTTAGAAATAGAAGGCACTTCCAATATTCACGACTGGGAACTAACAGCGGAGGATCAACAAGGAAAACTTATAGCTGAACTTGATGGGGGCCAATTAGTTGAAATAAGTAAACTTGATTTTATTGTAAAAGCGGAGAGCTTAGAGAGTGGAAAATCAGGAATGAACAAAAACACTTATAAAGCTTTAAATACAGATAAGTATAGTCAAATAGTTTATAGGCTCACTAAAGTAATTAATATTGACTGTATAACCCAAGGTAAATGTAAAGTAATTACAACAGGGGATCTCACAATAGCTGGAACTACAAAACCTATAAAAATAACTTTTGATGCTCAGGTTACTGAAGGTCAAATTCTACTTACTGGTAGTAAACCGCTTAATATGACTGATTATGGGATAGAACCACCAAAAGCATTGTTTGGCACCATAACTACAGGAGAAAAAGTAAACATCAAATTTCAATCATATTTCAAAATATAATACAAACGCGTATTTGACATTTACTCAAACTTCAAATTATGAAAAATTCAATTAAATATTTCGGTGTACTACTATTAGCCCTAATTAGTTTCTAGAGAATTAATGGAAATAAACAAAGGTGGAAGAATTAATATTTCTCCGCCTTTTAATAATAAAATGAAAAGGTTATTCTTAATTTGTTCGATTATTATTGCTGCTACAAGCGGCTGGGCACAGAACAGTTTTGAAAGAAAAACAATTCATATTCTCCCAAATAGCGAACTTGCGCTTACAGGTAAAACAAACATTACTAAATTTGGATGTGAATTCAACACAGCCTGCCTGGAAGAAACAATTAATATAGAATACACAAGAAACGATAATATTATTAATTTTAATGATGCTGTTCTTCTGTTAAGAAACGAATGTTTCGATTGTGGTAATAAATCCATTAATAAAGACTTCAATTCCCTTCTTAAAACTGAACAATTTCCAGAAATTAAAATGGAACTTATTAAAATTAATTTAATTAATAAACAGAACGGCGAAGCCTCTGTAAATATTACTATTGCCGGTAAGAAAAAAAATCATACAGTTCCAATTACTATTGTTGATTTTCCTGCATATTTTTTTACTGGAAAGTTAAAACTGGACATCACTGATTTTAATCTTGAACCCCCAAAAAGGATGTTAGGCTTAATAGTTGTAAAAAAGGAAATTCAAATTAACTTTAATCTGGCGTTTAAAGAATAAAAAGAAAAAACGGGTCTCTTTACACCTATTTTTAAAATTACAATTTCTCCCTTTACCATATCTTTCCCGCTACACTGCGAAGGTGTTTAGATTTAAGAATAAGTAATTCTAAAAAAGAGATACTACCATTAAATTTCATTCGGCAAAAGCTAACAACAAAAAATAAAATACTGCCGGTGGGTATTAAGTAGAGGGATCCTCTTTAAAAATCTTTAATATATTCAGTATGAGAATACAAAAAACAACCCATATAAATCCTGCAATAAAACCCCCGGCTATGTCGGAAGGGAAATGAACTCCCAGATAGATACGGCTAATTCCTATACTTACAATAAGCATAGCTAAAAAGGCAATGATACCATATTTTACTAATTTGGGTATGTTGAAGGTATAGATTAAATAAATTAAAAATCCGTAAAAAGCCATTGCAGACATTGCATGACCACTGGGATAACTTAAGGTTTTTACGGTGACAAGATAGTCAGCATCGGGTCTTGCTCGATTTATGATTTGTTTAAGAAGGAGGTTGGAACTGGCGGCTACCAGCAATACGATCATCAATTGAACTACATATCTCCAGCTCTTAAAAATAAAATAGAACAATGAAGAAGATAGGACAAAAACAATGATATATCCCCAGCGGTTTCCCACACTGGTAACAAATACAAAAAAGCTGGTAAGTGAAGGTGTTCTGAAGGATATAATATATTGAGTGATTTTAATATCAATGTAGGCTAATATGTCTGTTTTCAGGTCCTCGGTAAGTTCTACAAAAATCTTAATGCCTGCTATGAAGATAATAAAGGCAAGTACTGCTGTAATAATGTAAGGTAGCTTTTTTGTTATATTGTCTGAATTTTTGAAATAAAAACGCTTTAAAGTTTTTGATAAATATTTCAAGATTCTTCTTCATAGAGAATAATTGATTACGAAAATAGAGCCTAATTTAAATTAAATCCAACTAATAAATGCAACTTTAAAGATTTGAGTTTTAAATAATATTTCAAAACAAAGTTTATCATGCAGCCTCAAATCACTAAAAAAAAGAAGTTACTATGCCAAGGAAAACGTTACAGAAAACGAGGTGCTGCAAAAAATCCCAGTGGGATTATGCAATATAGAATTGGTATAGAGAAACATCCTGATTTCGTTGAAAGTCGTTCTCGTTTTGGGGTTTTAAAAGTAGATTTAATAATAGTAAAAAACCACGACCAAGCCATTGTGCCTGTTCCGGCGAATACTGAGGCCTTGGCGGTGCCGGTAAAGTAGATTTCTTTCTCATACCGATTTAGAATAAGTTTCTTTCTCCATTTTAACTGTTTTCAGCATAAAAAAAGCTGTTCCCGGCTTTTGATTTTATTTTGGTCTAATGAACTTTTGAACTACTTAGCGATGCTATGCAGTAAAAAAAGCCTTCAATTGAGTAAAAAATCTCTATTTTTCGCTTCAATCAAAAAAGTTTAAACCAGTTCAATCAAGAGGTTTTAGATCTTCCAGCATTGTAGGGATCAGTTCACTTACCGTTGGATGAATATGCATCGCATTCATAATTACTGTATAGGGGGCATCCGCATACATATTATCTATAATAGTATGGATGTATTCATCGGCTCCGGTACCTAAAAATGTCGCTCCCAGAATTTTATCAGTTTCAGCATCTATAAAAATTTTGAGCATTCCCATAGTTTCACCCATTTCTTTAGCGCGGGCAATTTTGGACATGGGTCGCCGTGCGACTTTTGCCTTAATGCCGGCTTTTTTGATATCCTTCTCTTTCATTCCAACATGGGCAAGGGGCGGATCAATAAAAGCGGCGTAACACATAAACCTGTCAGATAAATTCCTTTTTTTATCTTCAAAAAGGTGAGAATTCACGATCTGAAAATCATTGTAGGCGGTATGCGTAAAAGCTCCCTGTCCGTTGCAGTCCCCCAGGGCCCAAATATGCTTAACACTGGTTTGCAATTGATCGTTCACTTTTATATAACCCCTTTTGTCTAATGCAACCCCGGTATTTTCCAAGCCAAGATCATCGGTATTGGGAAGCCTTCCCGCAGCTAAAAGAAGATGAGAACCTTTAATAGTAGATTCTCCATCTTTACAATTAACTTTTACTTCAATCTGGTTTCCCAAATTCTTCCCGCTAATACATTTTGAATTTAGTCGAATATCAATGTCCTCCTTTTTAAAAATTTCGGCGATCTCTTTTCCAAACTCCCAGTCTTCATTTTTCAACAATTGTTCTCCGCGATCCAGGATGGTCACCTTGCTTCCAAACCTGCGAAACATTTGACCGAATTCCAGACCTATATATCCCCCACCAACAATAATAAGATGTTCCGGAATTTCTTCCAGCTCCAGAATGCTTTTATTCGTAAGATAAGTTGCGTTCTTAAAACCATCCGGGATTCTTGGTCTTCCGCCAACGTCAATATAAAACTTGTCTGCCGTATGAGTTTCCCCGTTCACTTCAAGGGTGTGAGGATCAGCAAACCTGGCTTTCCCTCTTATAAGCGTAATATTTTCTGTATCCCCAAACATTTTATCCAGCCCTGACCTGGAATCCTGAATAAGCTGATCTTTGCGTTCCTTGATTTTTTTGAGATTCACCCTAACGTCACCTTCAATTTCAATTCCCAGCGCTTCACTGTTTTTTGCGATATATGCCCTTCTGGCACTCGCCACATAAGCTTTGGTGGGAGTGCAGCCCTCATTTACGCAGGTGCCCCCAAGATGGCTCTTTTCTATAATGGCTACCTTAACTCCGTTTTTTGCCAGGCTTGCTGCCAAAGAAGGACCGGCCTGTCCGGTGCCAATAATTATCGCGTCAAATTTCATAGGTGGGTTTTTACTGAGTTTCTGAATTATTCACTTATTTAAGTAGCGATTTCTGATTTTAGAGTACTTTTAAAATC
>ERZ1284729.196-NODE-196-length-10998-cov-18.845746_pt1 | contig 10998 bp, 4 predicted proteins | sample MGYA00454602_ERZ1284729 | MGnify/ENA primary metagenome ERZ1284729 (study PRJEB36292, sample SAMEA5787381) | metagenome | biome: Arctic soil; feature: perennial spring outflow channel; material: sediment | place: Canada | collected 2017-07-08 | depth 0.05 m ... | reverse complement strand
TTTCCCTTATATATTCCCCACCTTCATAGGCCATTTTCTGAAACTCCCCGTCCGGTAACTCATTCAGCAGTTTGATGAGCGTATTGCTTTCGTCCTTTTCAAATAGGGGATCCCAATCTCTTCCCCAAAGTAGTTTTATCACATTCCACCCAGCACCTTTAAAAATACCTTCCAGTTCCTGTATGATCTTATGGTTTCCCCGCACCGGGCCGTCGAGCCGTTGCAGATTACAATCGACCACAAAAATGAGGTTGTCCAGCTTGTCCCGGGCCGCTATGGTAATCGCCCCTTTTGCTTCCGGCTCATCCATCTCTCCATCCCCCAGGAAAGCCCAAACCTTCTGTTTGTTTTCTTCCACCAGCCCCCTGTTTTTAAGGTATTTGGCGAATCTTGCCTGGTAAATGGCCGAGATAGGAGTAAGTCCCATGGAGACCGTTGGAAATTTCCAGAAATCGGGCATCAAATGGGGATGCGGGTAAGAAGTAAGTGCTTTTTTATGAGTTATTTCCCTTCGGAAATTTTCCAGATGTTCTTCGCTTAGCCGCCCTTCCAAAAAAGCACGCGCATAAACCCCGGGAGAAGCATGTCCCTGAAAGAAAACCAGATCTGATTTTCCATTTTCATCAATTTTAAAAAAATGATGGAAGCCCACTTCCCAGAGATTGGCGATAGAACCATAGGTGGAAATATGGCCGCCTATGCCTTTGAGTTTTCGGTTAGCCCTTACTACCATCGCCATGGCATTCCACCGGATGAGCGCTGTTAATTTCGCTTCGATACCGAGATCGCCCGGATAAGCGGTTTCATCTTGAGAAGGAATGGTGTTCAGGTAAGGTGTATTGCTTCGGAAAGGCACAGAAACCCCGTGATTCCCGGCTTCACTAAGAAGGAGACCCAGAAGCTCTTTCACCCTTTCCTTAGGTTTTTGTTCCAGCATCCAGCGAAGGGATTGCAGCCATTCGCTATTTTCAAGTTCAGATTCTTTTTTTGTTTCTTTTTCGCCCATATCTGTGTATTTCTCTTCTTAGTGGTTCTTGAAATGAGGCACCTTTAAATTAAAACTTAAATCTGCCGAACTCAAAAAATTAACAGAAGATTATAGCTGAGCATATAGGATACTTTATATGCTCCCAAAAGGCTTCAATCTATGGCCGCTATAGTCTTAACAGTCTGGGGAAAAATATATTAATTGTTTTTATAATAAAAAAAGCTCCGGAATTTTCCGGAGCTATATGTAATTACATTGGACATTAACAATAAATCATTCTGCTTCGATATTTTTTATCAACAATTTTTAACTTTTATTTTATAATCTTAATTTGATAAATTTCGTTTCCACTACTTACATTCAGAAGGTAAATTCCCGAGATCCATCTGCTGTGATCCACTTCCCACAGGATATCACTGCCCTCGGCATCAACGCTTACTAAAGTTTCAGCCATTTTACGTCCGCTAAGATCATAGGCAACAACTTTAAATTGTGCTTTTTTATTCCTTTCAGCAAAATGGAGCCAAATCCCTTCAGAAGTTACAGGGTTAGGATAAACTTTAACTGCGGCATCTGTATCGTTGGTTGCTTCATCTCCCATGATTCCTGCCAATTCTGTTGAAGATGTACAAGATATTCCAGAAGCATTGGCATTGGTTTTTATCTCATCCCCATTACTGTCCGGCCAGTAAATAGTTATTTGGGTAGGACCTTTTGAGGAAATTCCTGTTGAGAAAAATTTATCACCCGTAGGAACCGTCAAAATATCTGATTCGTTCGTTTTCCTTGATTCCCATCTTACCTCCACGCTGCAGCTGCCGGGATTATTAATCTTCCAGTGAACACTTGAAGCATCTGAACATACTTCAGAAATACTAAGTACATCTGTGCCCAGGCATTCGATCTCACAACCAGAATCATTTGTTGGATCACAATCACTACATTCATCAGTGGCAGCAGGATTAACCGTAGCATCGGTATCATCACAGTCATCACTGTTTGCCACAAATCCTTCCGGTTGATTACAATCTGTTTTTGAAACATTGGGATTGCCAAAAGTATCTTCATCCGCATCTGAATACCACAAGGAGCCCGCTCCAACATAAAAATTCGTGTCATCACAGTCATCACTATTAGCTACATAACCTTCAGGTTGAGTACAGGAAGATTTGGTGTCATTAGGATCTCCTAGGCCATCTTCATCATTATCGGCGTGCCAGTTTGACAAATTACAATCCCCTGCAACTAAAACACCTGCGCCAAATTCAGAAGTATTCCCATTGGCATCTGTAGCAGTCGCCAGAATCTTATCGCCCGGAGAAAAAGTACTTCCATCAGGGATCGGAAAACTAAAGTTTTTCGGTTTCACTTTCCCTCTAATATCTGCTTCGGTATAGTCAGTGGTAGCTAGATATTCCTTTGCCTGATTGTTACCATCATCCAGGAAAAATTCTATTTTTAATGGAAAAGCAGAATAGATATGTTTAGAAGGGACTAAATATTTCAAACTTACCATACCATCCGCGAAAGTGGCATCAGAAGATATCTCAGGAAAATTCTGCAGGAGATTTGAACCGGTATCCTTATCATCTGCATCGTTTGGCGTATTTCCTGTGGGCCAGAGATCTATTCCAATATTCCCATTACCACTAATATTGTTTCTGGAGATCCTGTTGTTTATACTTTTTTCATACAAAAGAAGAATTCCACTGGAGGAATTACCCGAGATTAAATTTGGTTCCCCCGGACTTTCCCCTCCTATGAGATTATTGGAAGAATCCATTAACCGAATTCCAATGGCATTAGGAATTGATTCTGTTCCATTAGCATTAGTCCCAATTTTATTATCGAATATTTTATGACCGGAAGATGTATAAATAAAAATACCATTAGCATCATGTGTAGTATGTCCCGAGATAAGATTCCCCACAACCTCAGTTCCCGTTGATGGCCAGATGGCGATCCCTCTGCTTCCATTGCCCCTGGCTTCGGTACCTTCTTTATTTGTCCCTATATAATTACCAAGTATTTTGGTGCCATTTGCTTCTTCATGAATTGCGACACCATTTACTCCATTGGAAGAAATAATATTTTTCCCATTCAAAAGATCTCCAATAATATTCCCAATGGCTTTATTGCCTCTTATGTTAATTCCGGAGGTCCCATTCCCCAATGGCTCCCCATTTAGGCTTAGACCTATCTTATTAGCTTTCAATACATTACCTGGAGTCAATATTTCAACTCCAAATTCCTTATTTCCGGAAATTACATTTCCTTCCCCCTCATTAACGCCACCAATTAAATTATCTGAAGTGTTACCCGTAATCTGGATTCCTATATCATTTGGAATGGCCAGCAAACCATCTTTGTCGGTACCAATAAAGTTACCCTGGATACGGGTGTTTTTGGTTATATCATATTGTGAAAGCAAATAAATTCCAATCTCATTACCCGATATCACGTTTCCCATATTTGGAGCACCGATTTGATTTTCTCCATAATGAACGACTATACCTGCTTTATTAGGAATTGCGATAGTCCCATTTAAATTTGTTCCAATTAGATTATTAATAGTTGTATTATTAATGCCTACCAGTCTTATTCCCACTTCATTACCTCCAACCACATTTCCCTCGATATGGTTATTATGGGATGGAAAACTTATATCCAGTCCGGTGCTGTTTGGAATTGCAGCAGTTTCATCTGGTGAAACCCCAAAATAATTCCCTATAAATCTGTTATAATTGCTCTCAAATCCCGAAAGAACTCCTGCCCTCCAGCTCCCTCCAAAAACATTCCGATCCCAGGGATTTGGACCTCCTATTGTATTATTTGATCCATGATGTAAGGTAAGGCCAAAAACATTTTTCATCAAAGTAACGCCATCAATACTAACCCCGAAATAATTGGACTGGATTATATGGTCTCCCGAACCATCTGTCGCGATTGCCATTCCGGGATAAAAATCGGTTTCAGTACCATCCTGTTCTTCAACAAATCCAAAGCCTCCTAAAATAAAGCCTTTGATCACACTTCCTGAACTACCCTCAATCAGGAAAAATGCTTTTGGCACTAATTCTTTTTCAGTTTGATCAGGATATAAAGTCAGATCTCTTCCGTTGATCTCTACTGTAGGTACACCCGTGAGATCATCGGTCGCGTCTAAAACTACCGGATGAGTAATGGCCGGTAAAAGGGTTTGCAAGAAGATCCTGTGTGGTGCTTCCTCCTCAATATGGAATTGGATTATATCCTTTTCAGCAGTCTGATTGGCTGCTTCAATAGCTGCCCGAAGACTCCCTTCTCCTGAATCATTTGTATTGGTTACCATATAGGTAACTTGTCCAAAGCCCTGGAGACTGAGGAAAAAAAGAGCAGAAAACAAAATTATTTTGCTAAAACAAGAACGAGAAAAAATGTAAAAATCCTTCATGATGAAAAAATTTAAATTGATAAATCATATATCTGGAAATCCCACTTTGGGACCTAATAGTATTACAACTTTTTATCTAAAGAAGGGGTTTAGATGCTCATTTAGGGATGAGAAGGTTTTTGTTATATTTCTATTGTTTTAAGGCAATAAAAATCTATAAAAAATTAATCATCAGTACAATCCCCTTTAAGGGGGATATTGTAACCCGCAACTATAAAAAAATATCCCGCTATTTTTAATAGCTATAAAAATGCTTTCATAAGAATTAAAATAGTGGGATACTTATAAGTATCTATAATTTTCGGCCATTCAGGGATTTACATTTATTTTATAATCTTAATTTGATGAATTTCATTTCCACTACTTACATTCAGCACGTAAATTCCCTGGAGCCATCTGCTGTGATCCACATTCCAAATAATTTATCGATATCATTAACATTGCTTAATATGAAAAAGACCTGACAGCGGAAACTCCAGGCCTGTGAATTTATTAAAATTGAACTATCAATTCATTTGAACACAGCGTAGTTCCTGCCTCGCATATCTTATAGATTAAAGAACCACCTCCTTTAAAATTAGTTTCATCTGTATAGGTAGAACCACTATTAACCATAGCAATCATTTCTCCATCACGATAGACCTCAACTGTACCGATAGAATTCCAGGAAAGATCTGCATGCCAGGCACCTTTAACTTTATATCCATTTGCGGAAAGGGTGATTTTTCCGGGGTCGGGCTCGTTAATATCTACCGTTACTTCACGTGAAAATGTTGCTGTCGCGCCTACATTATCAGTCACCAAAAGGTTAACGTTATAGGTGCCGGGATTTGAATATGTGTGCTTTGGGTTGGAAGATAATGAAGAATTACCATCACCAAAGTTCCAGTTCCATGCAGTTATCGAACCATCAGAATCTGAACTTGAATCTATGAATTGGACCTCCAGATCATTGGTTATATATGAAAAGTCTGCCGTGGGTGGAAAGTTCCCATCTACAGCTCCCACAGTTATGTATTTTGTTATAGATTGGAGGTCGTGATAATTATCATTGACCATTAGATTTACTTTATAAGTGCCTGGTTGAGTATACGGATGTACTGGATGTTGTTGACCGGATGCTCTGCTGTCATCTCCAAAGTACCAGGTCCAGGAAATAATTGTACCGTCCTCATCTGTACTCGTATCTGTGAAATGTACTTTTAAACCATCAACTATATATGTGAAGTCCGGCACGGGCGAAATATTAGGTTGGAAGTCTCCTGTATCATCAAAATTGGCGATAACCGAAGGTGAACAATTGTCATAATTGATCTCACAGATCTGAAATGCGTCTTTACCTTTCCCTCTGGTTGTTAATTTGTAACGTCCATCATTGTACCATCTCGCGTAATAACTTCCATTAACATAGACTTCTATAAAAGGATCTTCTGTTGGTTCCCATGTGAGGTGTACAGAATTAGTATTTTTTTCTTTAAAAAATCCAAAAGCCTTTAAATTAAAATCTGGAGGAGTGGGAGCTGAGATTGCTACCGAATCCCAAAGGCTGTGAGCCATGGATGTGGTTCCCGAGGGCACCTTGGTAATTGCATTGGGTGTAGAGTTTTTTATAATTTCAGCATGCAAAACTTCAGGGGTTACGTCAGGATGTTTTTCCAAATAGAGAGCTGTAAGCCCGGCTACATGTGGAGCAGCCATAGATGTACCGCTTTTTACACTGGTGGAAAAATTGTCAAGATGTGAGGCTGAAGTGATCTGGTAACCGGGTGCATATATATCCAAACAAGCTCCAAAATTAGAAAAACCTGCTCTGTTATTATCGATCATACTTGCCCCTACGGTAAGTGCTGAAGGTGTACGGGCGGGGCTGTATTCACACGCATCCTGGTTTGCATTTCCAGCGGCAAGAGCATAATTAATACCTGTTGCAATAGAATTTTCAATGGCAATATCAAGAGGTTCATAGGCTGTTCCCCCTAGGCTCATATTCACTACCGCAGGTTTTACGCCATTCTCCGTGATCCATTCAACACCCTGAATTATCCTGGAGTAACTGCTGAAGCCCCTACAGCTGAAAACACGCACTGATATGAGTTTAACATCCTTGGCCACTCCAAACTGACTTCCTCCTACTGTACCCGCCACGTGGGTGCCATGGCCGTTGCAATCACCTCCATCTTCAATGTCTGGATCATCTATATCATATTCTTCATCTGGATATAAACGGACGAGATCTATACCTAAAATAGCTCTACTATCAAATTCATTATGGGAATACCTTATTCCCGAATCCATGATATAAGCATTTACCCCACTTCCTGTCGCTGTATAGGAATAAGCCCTATCCAGTTTTAGTTCCCGTTGGTCTATTCTATCCAGGCCCCAGGTTGGAAACTCCTGAACGGTAACGGCAGAGGTTACTTCTGCATCTTCTAATTCAATAATTCTGTCAGGGGTAATCGAAAGTATTCGCGAATCCTTCTGATATTTTTTTACCTGAGCTGGTGTTAATTTTGCTGTAAATCCGGTTAAAGCGTGTTTATAAGTACCCTTCATCCTGGCTCCTGGCAATGACCTTACTTCTTTTACAATTGTTTCCAAAACTTCTACTGCCCGGCGATCCCGGTTTCCGGGTTTTTTGGATAAAAGGATTATATACTGGTCTTTTATAATATCAGCATCGCCGGAATTACCGGTAACCAGATTAATTTCTTTTGGTTCTTCTTCCTCCAGAATATCCACGCTACATGAATAAAAAAGACAAAGACCAATTAAAATGGCTAATATTTTTTTGGACCGGTTAAAAATTGAATTTTTCATAATTAAATGTTTTTAAATATTATTTGAAATATTGGAATGGCTGTTAAAACAGATTGAATTATTTTGGAGGAGTAGTGTTTCCGGTAATGAATTAGTATGCTTTTCTTTAATTTCCTGAGATATTGAAGTTAAGCCATTGTTTAAGACAAGGCAATCCCCTTTAAAGGGGAGATTTAGAATAATAAAAAAATGGATATTTTTCCTTCACTAATCAAGGTTGGTAGACTAATAATACCGGAGAAAAGTGTATTAATTATTTTTTAATAGAAAAAGCTCCGGAGAAGTCCGGAGCTCAGGGTTATTACATTTGAAATTATTATTAAATCATCAGCATTATCAATTTTCTACCATCTGGCATAGGAATAGGCGGGAATCTCTTCCTGCTCAATAAATCTCTAATGCTCTTTTCCCCATCTGGCGATGCGATTTACTATTTTCCCATCGGCCTTTTCAAATGTCCCGGCAGCGATGAGATCTTCCCCATAAACAGCAACTGCACGAACGCTTGAACTTAATCCATTTCCCAAGGTTTTCCAGCTGTTTCCATCCCATCGGGCTATATGGTTTGTTCCGGATCCCAGTGAGTTGGAGAAATCTCCGGCTGCTATTAAATCGCCATTAAATGTAGTAAAGGAGTTTGCATATTCCCTGGTACCGGAACCTACAGATTGCCAACCCGTGCCATTCCAACGGGCTACGGCTCCAAGTTGGGTGTCCCAGCCCCCGGCGATAAGCTCACCCTCATAAACAGTAAGTGTAACAACAGACTGACTCATCCCTGTTCCCATAGTTTGCCAGGACGATCCATCCCAGCGGGCAAGTCGTTTGGCCTCTTTACCATCTGCAGTAGTGAAATCGCCTCCGGCGATTAGCACTCCCTCATAAACAATTAGGTCAAGAACCCTGTAATCCATCCCGGTACCCATTGGCTCCCATTCTGAACCATTAAATTTGGCCACATTTATAGCTTTTGTATTTTCCCCTACAGAAAAATAACCTGCGGCAATAAGATCTCCATTATATACAGTGAGTGAATGAATAACTGGATGAGCATCATCATCGGTGGCGGTAAGTCCTGCGCCAACAGATGCCCAATGGTCCCCATTCCATCTTGCAATACCCGCCATCATAGCAATATCTTCTGAATTAAACCACCCTCCTGCAATAAGATCACCTTCAAAAGTTGTGAAGGCCTGGATAACATTAAACACCCCGGTTCCAATAGGCTCCCAATTTGAGCCATCCCATTGGGCCAGACCATTTGCTATTTTACCTTCCACCCGAACAAATGCGCCTCCGGCAATTAACTTCCCATCAAAAACGGTTAAGGCGATAACGTCGCCTCCCATCCCCTCACCCATAGGGTGCCAGGACATCTTGTTTTCTTCCACACTTAAATCATTAGCATCCAAGTTGGAAGTTTCATCTTTTAAGCTGCAGGAACAGATCAACCCCAAAAAAATAAATATTAAAAAAATAGGCTGTAAATTACTTGGTAGATGTTTCATATTAAAAATTTTAAAAAAATGATTTCTGGCCCCTTGCGCAGATTTTTATTTCTACTATCAGCGGGTCCCTGATGAAAGATACCAAGTTTCCTAACCTGCTACAATCCCCTTTAAAGGGGATATTGACTAGGCTCTTTTAAAAGAAACCGGAATAAAAATTTATAGACAGTTTTTGGAGAAGGAATCCAACATTATTCCTCAATTAACAGTAAATCCGGGAAGGACTTAGTTGACTGATGTTCGGGCCAATCCTTCCGGTTAAATTTCACAATGTTTTTTTGATCCTTATCAGGACCACCAATGCAATTATTTTGTACTAAAGATCCCATATGAATTCCATTTCCTCCGTTGGGCAGAGGCGAAACACCATCCCTTTGTGTACCCAGCCAATTCCCTGTTATGGAATTGGTTTCAGCATTATTGATCTCTATTCCATTTCCAGCATTCCCCGAAATCAGATTTTCCGTGATAATATTATTAAAACAATTCATTTTTTCAGGACTACCTTCCAGTTTTATTCCGCCCCCATTTGGTATGGCCTGGGTTCCGGTTTTATTGGTCCCAATATAGTTTCCTGCTACGGTTGTTTCCCGGGAGCTATTTACCTCAATTCCAAATTTTGTATTGCCTGAAATTATATTTCCATCGTTTTTTTGAAAACCTCCAATCCAATTTTCATTTCCACTCTTTATCAAAATCCCTGTTTCATTACCTAACTCAAAATTACCGGTACTATCTGTACCTATTAGATTATTTAAGATCTTGTTATGTTGATCGTCTACATACTTTTTCTCTATGCTGATACCAATTTCATTACCGGATATCAAATTTCCATTATTTCTTTCTCCAATGATATTTGACATAGCATCAATTAAACGGATCCCAATAGCATTAAAGATTTTTTCTGTGCCGGCAGCATTGGTTCCTATTTTGTTATTTATGATAGTATTGTTATCTCCTACTAATTGAATTCCCTCCTTATTACCCGAAATGAGATTATTAACAATCAGATTATTTTCGGATACTCTTGTTAAAACAATGCCAATCCTGTTAGGAATGGGTGAGCAACCATCTGCAGTTGTTCCTATGTAATTCCCCAAAATTTTGTTCCCGGAACCCAGGAAAACACCGACGCTTGTAGCTGAGATCACGTTTTTATCTCCTACACCACTTCCTCCTATGAGGTTATCTTCACCCCTTATTAATATTCCAAAAGAAGTTCGAAAGCCTGCTCTGCCATCTGCAGTTAAGCCTATCAAATTGCCTTGTATGATATTCCTGTCAGAATGCACCAATATCCCGCCTCCTGAAAATCCGACAATAGATAATCCTTTTATTGTACTCCCTGAACTTTTCCCCGTTAACCACAGGCCCTTAGGTGCATGATCAACATTCTTGGAATAGGCATGTATAATTGCAGAGCCATCTAAAATAATCTGAGGGTTATCCAGGAAATACCCAGGTTGTCCTGTTGCATCCAATTCAACCGTTTCTTTAATGGCGGGTAAATTCTTTTTTAATAATATGGTATGTGGGCACTCACCCCTTATCCTGAAAATAATCCTGTCTTTTTCAGAATATTTATTGGAATTTTGAATAGCAGCTCTTAAAGTACAGTTCCCGTTAATGTCTGCACATTTAGTATCGGCAAGATCCACGTCTTCTGAATCGGCTGTAGAATTCACGGTAAAGATATTCTGGCTCATCACACTGGTAGAAAAAATAAAAACAATAAAAATTAGCAACCTGATCATTCCCCGGACACCAGGCAGAAACGAATTTATATTTCTCATTTTGATCATTTAGGCTTTTATAATTTTATTTTCTCTGCCAATATTTTTGCTATAGCTTCTTTGCCGCAATTAACGTGGAGTTTAGTGTAAATATTCTTTAAATGGGACCTGCCGGTTTCATAGGCGATCTGTAACTCCGATGCTATAAATTTTATGCTGCAGCCTTTAATCAAAAGCTTCAAGACCTCGATTTCCCTTTCGGTTAGATTATATTTTACGGCCGCCCCGGAATGATTTTCCCGAAATGATGCCATGACCTTTTTTGCTACAGTAGGTGACATAGCTGCCCCTCCACTTTTAACATCGGCCAGGGCTTTAAAAAGTTGGCCGGGTGGTGTTTTTTTTAAAATATAACCATCTGCCCCCGCGCACAAACTCCTGAAGATCTTATCATCATCTTCAAATTGGGTATACATAACAACAAGGATTTCATGATCAATTTCTTTAATTGCCGGA
>ERZ1284729.195-NODE-195-length-11003-cov-8.205791_pt1 | contig 11003 bp, 9 predicted proteins | sample MGYA00454602_ERZ1284729 | MGnify/ENA primary metagenome ERZ1284729 (study PRJEB36292, sample SAMEA5787381) | metagenome | biome: Arctic soil; feature: perennial spring outflow channel; material: sediment | place: Canada | collected 2017-07-08 | depth 0.05 m ... | reverse complement strand
CACTCGCTGGGCATCGATTTGCTTCCTCCCAAGATCTGCAGTCTTAACTGTATTTATTGTGAGGTGGGTCCTACCACAGAGCTGACTTGTGAGCGCAAAGAATATGTACCCACGGCCGAGATTATTCAGGAAATAGATCAGTTTCTCGCTCGGGAAACGGGCGGGCGGCCCCTTGATGTTTTTACCTTGACAGCAATGGGTGAACCCACCCTCCATGCCGGTATCGGAGACATTATTGCTTATCTCAAGGCCAAGACCGATAAGCCAGTGGCGGTCCTCACGAATGGAACTCTTTTTTTTGATCCGCAAGTCCGCGCGGCATTATCTGCTGCCGACTTTGTTATTCCTTCCCTTGATGCGGCCAGGCAGGAGAGTTTTGAGCGGGTTAATCAACCAGCCGCTTCGGTTAATCTGGAAGAGGTGATCGAAGGTCTGGCTCTTTTTAGTCGTGAGTTTCAGGGTGAACTCTGGCTTGAGATCCTGCTGGTCAGGGATATCAATGACAGTCTGGAGGATTTAAAGGCCTTGCAGCAAGCTGTCCGGAAGATAGATCCGGCAAGAATTCAGTTGAATACGGTAGCCAGACCACCAATGGATGGTCGTGCCCGCCCTGTGACCCGAGGAAAAATGGCCCAGGCCGCTGAAATGCTGGCTGATGGTAATAGCGGGCGGGTCGAAATCCTGGTTGATTTTCAGGCGATTGAGAATAAAGAATTGGCAAAAAGACAGCAAATGCCGCCGCAACTCGTCGAGGAAATAGCAGCGCTGTTGCAACGTCGGCCTTGCCCGCTGGAAGAGATAGATAAGGCCTTGCATGTGCAGGACCTGGAATTGACTAAGGCATGTGTTGATATCCTGACCAGTGCCGGTAGAATTGAAAAGCTGGTGCATAATAATAAAGAATTTTATCAGCAGGCAGCTAGACGAAGGAATTCGGCAAAAGATTAGACTTCAAGCTGCTCTGATTAGTATTACAAAATACAATGGGATGGATGCGTTCGCACGCATCTGACCATGGAAGGCGCCAGTCGAAGTATGAAATGGCGTTTATTAAAATTACGACAACCTGCACGTGATAATGTTTGGTCGGGTGTCAAAGCTGTCTACTATTCTATTTTCATCAAGGCAAATAGTGTAGTGGATCAAGGAAACTGAGAATGACAGAGAAGAAAAAAAGTTCTGCAAAAGAAGCTGCTCCAGAACAAGGTGAGACAAAAACCAAGGCAAAAACCGGTTCCTGGTGGAAGAGTTCCATCAAAGACGAGTCAATTGCCAAGGAAGCCGGACCAGCACCGGCACCTGCGGAAGTGCCTGCAGAAGCCCAACAAACGGCAAAGAAAGCGGCCCGCACACCGGCTCGACCGCGAAGGGAAAAAAATAATATCTCCGAGGTTATTGAATCTGCAAGCCAGAAAAAACTGGCAACTATAAATGAATCAACAACCAGTCAGGGTGAGAAAGCTGGAGAAGGAGAAGTAGGCGCCACTGCCCAGGCCCCGGAGAAAAAAGGAGCCAGAAGACCTGCGCGGCCCCGACGAAAAAAAACAGAGCCTGTCTCTGAAGTAGTTGCCTCAAGTAGTGGCGCCCCGATGGGAGAAGAGGTGGCGAGCCAGGAGGTAACAGCCGTCTCTGGTTTAAATAAGGAATCAGAAGAAGAGAGTGCCGCAGCAACCAGTACTCCGCAGAAAAAAAGCGGCCGCCGGCCGGCCCGGCCACGAAGGAAGAAGCCTGAGACGGAGACACTACCGGCAGTGCCGGCGGCTGAAGGCGCCGACCTGATAATTGCCCCTGAGGCTGCTCCGGAACAAGAGCAGACGGAAGTGGTTGTCGATAAGCCGGCAACTCCGGAACAAAATGGCCAGAAGGCAAAACGGTCGCCCCGGTCACGGGGAAGGAGAAAGCCGACTGCGGAGCTCGATATCCAGAATGAAGATGATGACGAGGTCCCTGATGTTGAAGAGGAAAAAAACAAGACTACCATCAGCAGGTTATTGATCAATGCTGAGGAGCCGGAAGAGTGCCGCATCGCCATGCTTGAGGATGGTCGTCTGGAATCTCTCCATGTCTCAACTATCGCCAGGGAACATACGAAAAGCAATATCTATAAGGCCCGCATTGTAGCGGTAGAATCCAACCTGCAGGCCGTCTTTGTTGATTATGGGACCGAGAAAAACGGCTTCCTCCCATTCAGTGAAATCCATCCAGAGTATTATCGACAAAATATCAGCGAAAAGACCATGAAGCTGATTGAACAGCATCAATGGAAAAATATCAATATCAATGAGGTGCTGGAGAGAGGTCAGGAAATGCTGGTCCAGGTTGTAAAGGAAGAGGTCGGTAATAAGGGGGCCAACCTGACTACCTATCTCTCTTTGCCGGGGCGCTGTGTCGTGCTCATGCCTGGTTCTGATTCTTCCGGGGTCTCTAAAAAAATCTCTGGCGATGAACGGCGTTCTCAATTACGGGAGATTATGGATGATCTGCAGATCCCGGAAGGTATCGGCTGGATTGTCCGTACCGCCAGTTGTGATCTGACAGAAACCTCACTGGCCAAGGATGTCAAATATCTGATAAAACTCTGGGGCGAGATCAAGGCCAAAGGCCAGGCCATGGACGGGGTCGGTCTGGTCTATCAGGATCAGGACTGTGTACTGCGATTTCTGCGGGAGCATTTTGACCCGGAAATTAAAGAGATCCTGGTGGATGATCTGGCGGCCATGGAAAAGGTCCGGGATTTCATTGATATGCTGCCCGACGAGCAAAAGAACACCAAGGTCAGATTACACAAGGGCGCCCGTCCCATTTTCAACCAGTACAATATCGAAGATCAGATTGAATCAATCTATCAACCGCAGGTCTTTCTGCCATCCGGCGGCTCTATAGTGATTGATCCCACCGAGGCCCTGGTGGCCATTGATGTCAATTCAGGATCAACCGGCAAGGGCCAGAACTTTGAGGATGCAATTTTTCTGGCTAATGTGGAGGCGGCAGTTGAGCTTGCCCGCCAGCTCCGGCTGCGCGACCTTGGTGGGCTGATTGTTGTTGATTTCATTGATATGCGTAGCCAAAAGAATATCCGGGAAGTAGAGAAGCAGGTCAAACTGGCCATGAAACGGGATAAGGCCAAGGTTGATATCAGCCGGATCTCAAAATTCGGCTTGATGCAGATATCCAGACAGAAACTGGGTGCCCCTGTTGAGGCCCTCAATTACCAGATCTGTCCTCACTGCATTGGTCGTGGTGTGGTACGATCAGTGGAGACTCTGGCTCTTTTTTATCTGCGGAGGATGCAGACTGGGGCCAGCCGTAAGACGGTTGGTCGGGTGGAATGTCGCTTCCCTCCTGATGTCGCTCATTATCTCCTCAATAATAAACGGCATGAGCTGATCGACCTGGAAAACAAGCATAAGATCTCGGTTGATATTATTGCTGATCCTGCTTTAAAGCCGGCGGATCATGAGATTATTTTCCATAAGGCAGAAGTAGAACGGCCGATTAAAGAATCGTAGAGAATGAAGTTGAAAATATCAGATTTTTTTATAAAAAAACATTTTCAACTTTTCTTCTGCATGCATTACCCTTCACCTGATTTAGTTTTTTCTTATGGAATTCCATAATAAAGCGGTAATTTTTATAGGTGAATTGCGCAAATCATTGAAGCTGTTAGGACTGGCTGTTCTTGCGGCAACAGTGGCAGTTTTTTTTCTTACTCCTGATCTCTTGCGAGTTGTGCAGAGCCATCTGGCGGAGAATCTTTATTTCTTTAGTGTGGCTGGTCCATTCCTGGCCCATGTTAAACTGGCTGTTTTTGTCGCCCTTTATCTGCTGATGCCATGGCTTATGGCGGTTTTTTGGCGCGCTCTGGGAAAGCCTTTCGGCGTTGAAGGGGGGCAGTTATTCTTTTTTATTCTGTGTACCGCTCTTCTTTTTTATGCGGGAACCCTATTCTGTTATTTTGTAACCTTACCTTTTGGCATCAATTTTCTGCTCGGTTTTGGTTCGGAACAGCTGCGGCCGGTTATTGCTGTTACTCGTTTTATCAATTTTGTGACCTTATTTGTCCTGGCATTTGGCGCCATCTTTGAGCTGCCTGTCTTTATGGTCTTTCTAGCTCGAGTAGGAGTTTGTCCGCGCCGAACTTTTGAAAAAAATCGACGTTACGCCCTCTTGGTGATTGCCATCGTTGCCGCCTTGCTGACCCCGACCCCTGATGTTGTGAATATGCTGCTCATGGGAGGACCCCTTTATCTTCTTTATGAGTCCGGTATTATTATTCTGCGGCTGATGGGTATTAAGTAAGATGAGAGGGAATGATACTGGAGCATCCCTGCTCTGCGCAAGGAATCCGGTTTTCTAGCTGCTCATTCAACTTCTAGAACTCGAGCAGACGAAAGCTATTTTTTTTGAGGAGAGCGGCGGTCACTCCTGTTTGTCCTGAGAGACCACAGGAAGGGCTGTTACTCTTTAACAAAACTGACGTTATCCGTTGGCTGCTGGCCAGGTAAAGGGTTTGTTCTGCTCCTTTGATAAATTGGGGGCTCACATCCTTGCCCTCCAAAGTGATCACTTTGGCCTTGGCCGACAAGACAGCGTCGCCATCTCCGCCAATAATTTGTGCGGCTACCCTTGGCGTGGGAAGGCCTCCCATTTGTTCTGGACAGAAAGGAATCCATGGGCTGTTTTGTAAAAGGCGCAAACACTTTTGATCCGGCCTGATGCAGCCGTCATAACGGCTGCATAGGCCAACCAGACAGGCGCTGACCAGATAAAGGGCAGGTTCGGAAATCATGGTTTATTATAACTGTAAAATTAGATTGCTGGACAATAAATATGAAGAGAACATATAAAACATCTTTGTCATCAGGCCAGCAGAAAAAATTGGTCCAGGTCTTAATTTTTCTTACGGTTCTCTTCCTGCTGGCTATAATTTTAGCTCCTGGTAAGGGTTTGTTGTTTTTGCGCAACCAGAAGGTACAGGTTGCCTCTTTAAATGCTGAGAAGCAGAATCTGTTACAAAAAAACATTGCCCTGCGTGAAGAAATCAAACGGATAAAAACCGATGTTGTTTTCCTTGAAGAGGTAGCAAGGGGACAACATGGTTTGTTAAAAAAGGATGAGATCGTTTTTGATTTCACACCTCAGGAAAAGAAAAACAAGTAATACCTGGATTCATATATTGTGATTTGAGCAGGACCACCCGGGTCCATTATAACTTATGCTCAAGAAAAGCCCGAGCGGGTAGAGCAACCGGACAGGGCACCGGCAGGAATGGTTGTCCCTTGTGCCGGTCGGCTGCTGGTCGCTGACAGTATTTTTTTGATGCTGGCACTATTGCAGTGTTTGCAGCGGATGGTATCAATGGCGGAGGCTATCAGAACCAGGCTTTCAAAGTTCTGCTGGCAGTCATTGCACTTAAATTCGTAGATTGGCATTTGTTCCTCTCTGGTGGTTTTTCCCCAACTTAGATGATATAAAAGAAGTGTGATCATAGTTTGTTTGAACTTATAATCAGTCTTTTACGTATTTTGTCAAGGATGTAAGCCTGATTCCAGGCCAATCAATATTGATGAGGCCTCTATCTGTATAAGACTGCATGGACCGGGTAGAACAGCATATGGACCAGCCACAATATAACATCATCAATGATCTGAGAGCCTTGATGGCATATCATCACAGTATTGGGATTGAAGAATATCCCGGTCCAGCGATGTCGTTGCCCTTAGTGGAAAGAAGGGTAAAATCTGCCGGCAGAGCAAGTTTGCCACCTCAAAGCCAGGCAATAACTGCTGGGTCAGAACGGCCTGAGGATATTGCCACAGAAGTAAACAGTTGCCGTAACTGCGAGCTGGCAGCGCAGCGGGTAATGCCAGTGCCGGGAAGGGGGACAGCCAGGGCCAGGCTGCTGATCGTCGGCGGCTGGCTGACTACGCCTGAGCTGGCCGGATCTTCTTCTGATCTGATCTTTGGATTGGAGGAGGACAGAATGCTGGCGCGCATGCTTGAGGCTATACATCTTGATCCCGCTGACGTCTTTGTCACTAACATTCTAAAATGTGGGCTGCCCGCCTCCTGTCAACCAGCAGCTAACCATGTCCATTGTTGTCTGTCATATCTGCAGCGTCAGATAGTAGCAATTGCCCCGGTGCTGCTCTGTTCCATGGGCAGTATGGCCACCAGGGCTCTTCTTGATATGCCGCAGTCCCTTTCTCAATTACGCGGCCGTTGTCATCTCTACAAGGGCCTGGACGGTAGACAGATTCCGCTGATTCCTACCTATCATCCTTCATATCTACTGCAGGCAACAGAAATGAAAGCGGAGACCTGGAAGGATCTGCAACTCATCGAGCAAAAATTGGCAGGTAAGGAGCAAGATACTCTTTAACATAAGGAGAAATATGGAGCATCCAAAGAGTCCTCAATGGCTTCTGGCAGCCACCGGCTTTGCTTATTTGTTGATCACTATTGAAATTATCATCATGATCTCTCCGTTTGCCCTCTATTTTTATGGGGTCTATGGGCCAATTCTCAATTTTCTAGCTTCCTATGAACTTACCAGATGGGCCACCGAATTTTTTCTGCCTCATATGGTCTTTCTTGATGATCCATTTATCCTCTTTCTCTCCTACCTTCAGGTCTTTCTGGTAATTGGGATGGCCCTTTTTTTGAGTGCTGCGATTCCTTTATACTGGGGTCGGTTTACCAAAAAAGGTGTCGTGCAGAGCAGTTTTTATGCCAAGATCAGACATCCTCAATATCTATTTCTGGCCATCTCCGGTTTTGGGCTGATGCTCTATTGGCCCCGATTCATCATTGTTTTCATGTATATCACCATGTTGTTTGTTTATTATCTGCTGGCCCGTAATGAAGAATGGCGTATGCATAATGAACAACCAGCAGCATATGAAGTCTATAAAGCCCAAACTCCGATGTTCATTCCCGGTGAACCTGGCGGGAAGATTTATAGTTTACTTTTTGGTTGGATTAGGCCCAAATGGCTTGGCCTCCTGACCGTTTATTTGTTGAGTCTTGGCGGTGCGATGCTGCTTGCTATGGGGATCAGGATGTACACAATCAACCAGATCCAGCCGGTTTATCAAGAAGGACTGGCCATAGTCTCCGTTTTTACCAGACCAGCCGATGAGCTAAGAAAGATTTATCATCAGGCGCAAACCTCTCCGGCAGTGGAGAATTTGCTGGCAACCACGGCATCAGGGGCAAATCTGGTTTATGTCATGCCGGGAGATTTTTTTCTTAATGCCCTGGTGACCGATGAGGATCGGCGTTTTTCTGATGACATGATTGAACGTTTTCCTGAGATTCTGGAATGGCATCAGCATAAATTCAAAGGCGGGCTGGGCAAGTTTTTTAGAATTTTTTTTAATTTTGTCAGTACTCTGGGGTCGGTGCCTACTAATTATGATGTTGAAAGACTTGTATTTGTCAGGGTGACGGATGCTCACCATCAGATGGTGCCGCCGCAACAGGTCTTTGCCATGGGCCTGCGGCGGGTCCCGGTTTTATTGGTTGATCTGGATGCCTCAACGCTTGAGGTTATTACCGCCACCCGTACTTCGGAGCAACATAAATGGGGCAAGATGCCCATGCCAACTTTCTAAAATTTTTTAAAAAGGAGGAGAGTCGCTATGAGCCAGGAAAAAAGTATGGTTTGTCCAGTCTGTCAGGGTAAGAAAGTGGTGAAAGGGACCTGTGAATGCGATGCAGAGTGGCGTGGTTCACAGCTTGGTGATGCCTGGGAAGAATGTCGCTGTTCACCGGAAGAAAAGTGTTATGCCTGTAAAGGGACAGGCTTGATTGAAGTGGATGAGAAGAAGTGTTCAGACTTCGGTTGCGGCAGTAGCGAATGATGCGAGGGACAGGCTTGATTGAAGTGGATGAGAAGAAGTGTTCCTTGAAATAATGAGGATCATCTGACCAGGTAATAGGCAGGCACCTATTCCAGTAGTGGAAAATGCTGGCTGATATAATTTTCTTCATCTGCTCGGCTCTGGACGACTCCGTCAAGACGAACCATCAGTAATTTGTCCAGCATCACTTTAAACTGCGGACCGGGGATATAACCCATGGCCTTAAGATCATGGCCGGTGAGCTCTGTCTTGATTTTACAGAGCTCGGTCACATAAAGAGAGACTCCTTTTTTAATCTCATTGTTTCTGGCAATAGCCAAAAGATACAGAAGGCCCACATTGGCAAGGTCTCTGAAAAGACAGTAGAATTCAGAAGGACGGAGGGCGGAGCGCCGCATGTTGGCAAGCTTGTCGGCGGCATGTTTCTGCTGGATAAGCAACTCTCTGGTCCTGAGGGCAATGGCGAAGCGCTGACAAAAGGCAGAGAGCTCAGAGACGTGAGAGCGAGCCATGATAGCCAGCAGATAAACCTGCCAAGGTTGACATGATTCGGCCAGATAGAGCAGATTATACCAGGAGATGGCCTGTCTGGCCTGGGTCATGATATGGTTGAAACGCCGATCAATCTTCAGATGAGGCTTGAGGTCTGGCCATAAAAACTGGAAGAGCTTGAACTCTTCCAGGCGGTTAATCGCGGGCAGCGGGTTTTCCTCCGCAAATATAAGCTGCAGTTCGGTAAAAAAACGTGGATCATGGGCCTTACCGAAGAGGTTCATTTTAACCGCGCTCTGGATCAGGCGGTTGGTATGGCTGTCAATTTTAAAATCCAGGCGTTGTTCGAAACGGATAGCTCGGAAAATACGGGTCGGGTCTTCGACGAAGCTGAGGTTATGCAGCACTTTTATGCTTTTATCTTTAAGATCTCCCTGGCAGTTAAAAAAATCGATCAGGGTGCCAAAGCGTGATGGGTTGAGCTGGATGGCCATGGCGTTGATACTAAAGTCGCGACGATAGAGATCAAGTTTAATGGAGGAGAGCTCAACTGTGGGTAAGGCCGCCGGATAATCATAATATTCAAGCCTGGCCGTGGCGACATCGATCCGGAGGCCATTTAAACTCGACTCAGGCAACCGGATCATCGCGGTATTAAATCGTTCATGGATTTTGACCTGTCCGTGAAGTCTCTGGCCCAGCTTTCTGGCAAAGATAATGCCATCTCCTTCCACAACAATATCGAGATCCAGGTTTTTATTCTGCAGGAGCAGATCACGGACAAAACCACCCACGGCAAAGACCTTGAAACCAAGAGAATCGGCTACTTCGCCAATGGTCTGCAGAAGGATCACGACTTCTTTATCGATGCTCTCAGCAATCAACGGCTGCAGATTTCTGGTTCTTTGCTGCGGCTGTTCTTCAGTCTCATGGAGAAGGCTTTTAGGAAGATGGGCCGGATCATTGACCAGCATGTTGAGCAGATCGGTTTGAGTTATAACCCCGACCAGCTGGCGCTCATGGACAATGGGGATCAGACGTTGCCGGCGTTCGATGATCAACTCTTCTATATCAGAGAGCGTAGCACTCAAGGGTAGAATGACAATGTCACTGGTCATATATTCGCTCACGGGCAGATGACCAAGCCCATGGTGGATAGCTTTCTCTATAACCCGGCGGGTGATGATGCCTGCAACCGCTGTGGTTGATTTATGCATCTGAGTCTGTTCGCCTGCAACCACTGGTAATGCTGTGATATTATAGCGGGTGAGCAGATAATGGGCCTGATTGATACTGGCTTCAGCGGCCACACTGATGACCGGCTGGGACAGCATCTCCTGCGCAATCGCCTGGGGCCGGATATGCCTGTGCAGAACGCGGATCAGTTTGTCCTCAGCCTCAATAAGGGTCATGTCATGAATAGTAGCGGAGGCCGCAGTGGCATGGCCGCCACCGCCAAAATCACGGGCTACTGCCCCGGTATTGACTTCCGGAATACGGCTTCTGCCAATCAGATAGGTGCGCCCGGCCATGGAGACCAGGGCAAAGATAGTTTCCAGATTTTCCATGTTCATGAAGCGGCGGACGATCACGGCAAATTCGTCGATATACTCAGCGACACTCAAGGTCACCACCACGACTTCTATGCCCTGAATCGTGTAGCGGCTGGCAGTCTCCATCAGGCTGTGTAGAAGTTCCACCTGGTTGACGGTAAGATCGTAAGTGATGAATTGGGAAATGATCTCCAGCTGGGCGCCTTGTGCCAGCAGCCAGGCCGCTGCCAGCAAGTCGGCTGGTCTGGTCGTCAGATGGGTGAGTGAGCCAGTGTCTTCATAGATGCCAAGACCAAGTATCGTCGCTTCTGCTGGTGACAGAGTTATCTGGCGCTGCTGGAAAATCTGAGTGAAAAGAGTGGTGGTGGAGCCGACATCGTCCACAATCTCTAAATCACCTTTAATGTCTTCCGGACTGTCCGGATGGTGATCGTAGAGATGGATCGAAATTCCAGGGTTATCGAGGCAGGCGGCAAAGGTGCCGATCCGTTTGGCCATGCGGGTATCGACCACAATCAGTCTGGTGATAGCCTTCAGGTCGATATGTTTTAATTTGCCAAAATCATACTGATCCTGCAGGGTCTCATTGATAAAATCCCGCAGATTCTTTTCCTGAGAACCGGCGAAGACCATGATTGCTTCAGGATAAAGTTTCTGGGCGGCAATCATAGAGGCCAGACCGTCAAAATCAGCATTGATGTGGGTGGTGATTATTTGCATAATCTGAATATAACAAGAAAATAATTAAATGGGGCTTAATCCTGCATAATTATATTGTTCATGCAGGGAATTTAACAGGAAAAGAGTGTTTATGCTCACTACAATATTGCCGATCCTGTGTCGTCCGGTTGAGTAGAATAAGCGGCATTAAAAAAAATGCAGATAATTAATATTTAAAAATATAAGAAGTAACCAATATTTATTTTACATAATGCCGAGGTTATTCTCTGTATTTCCTCTCTTTGATGCGTACTTGCATTCCATCTTAATCTATTCCTATAATAATTTATCCAGCATTTATTGGTGCCATTAAGCCAACTTTTTAAATATTCGTCATTATGGATAATATTGAGAAGTCAGCCAACAATATATC
>ERZ1284729.194-NODE-194-length-11035-cov-9.146903_pt1 | contig 11035 bp, 8 predicted proteins | sample MGYA00454602_ERZ1284729 | MGnify/ENA primary metagenome ERZ1284729 (study PRJEB36292, sample SAMEA5787381) | metagenome | biome: Arctic soil; feature: perennial spring outflow channel; material: sediment | place: Canada | collected 2017-07-08 | depth 0.05 m ... | reverse complement strand
TGTGTTAAGCCTGCCGCTAGCGTTCATCCTGAGCCAGGATCAAACTCTTCATCGTATATATTTTTATAACGTACGATGTTAAAATTTCTCAAAAGAATTGTCTAAGTCTAAACTTAGTTTTCTTACTCAATTTACGCTGTCAATTTCAATATTTTCAATGAACTTCTTCACTTCTTGCAACTGGTATAAAGTAACTAGTATCTAGTACTTCTTACCCCCCTGCAATATGTCGTAGAAACGTTAGAATCGAACTAACTGGTTTTCCCTAAAACCATTCCAAAACCTCTTGTGAACTTACCTTGCCTCTCTAAGCGGGTGCAAATGTAAAACCTTATTTCTTATTGACCAAATAAAATTTGATATTTTATTTCTTAAAGTTTTTTGACGCCTTTTTATGAACTTCTCCCTTGCCAAATCTTTTATCCTTTTAAGATCATCCTGACTTTAACGGGGTGCAAATGTAAATACTTTTATTTAAAAACCTAATGATTATTTATTATTTTTTTAAAGTTTTCTTTACCTTTCCTTAATGAACTAGCACTAACTAGTTTCATTATTAGCGGTTGCAAATGTAATCCCTTTTATTATTCTAAAACAACTTTTTTAAAGCTTTTTTTGAAGAAAAAAACAAGTGTTTGAATTCAAGCTATTTACATTACCAAAAAATAAAAATATGAGTTTACTTTTTATAAAAGCGGGCTACTAAAGTAATTTATTTATTTTAAATGTGCAAGGATAAAATTTAATTATTTACCCTTTTTCTTAGCAGGTCTTGGTGCAATAATCCAACTTGAACCCAATTCATAATAGTCAAAATCCACTTTTGAGGGCTGTCGCTGTAAAACGCCATCAGTAAAAGCGCGTTGCAGAATATCTTCAATTAAATAATCGTTTTTATTATGCAAAGGGTCATATTTGTCTTTTAGGGACAATTTAAACATATTTGCCGTGGTATTATACCAAAACGCTTTCCAGCCACTGCGGTAATCTTTAACCAAATCATATGCCGTATGACCAGTTTGCCTGTGCATCAACTTTATTAAGATTTCTCCTTCTGTTCTTGTTAATTTTTTGAGCTGGTCGGTAAATTCACCTTCCATATAATTTTGAATAACCTTAATGTATTGTTTTTTCTTTCTGTTGGATTCTATTTTTTCCAATCTCTCATTCAAAGTTTCCAGCCTGTCGGCCGCCAATTTTGCATAAGGATATGCTTTTAATGTTTTTTTGCGATACCATATATAATAGCGACGATCATAATCTGTTTTAAATTTTAAGGTTTTCAACAAGAAAATTTCATCCAGTTCTATCAGTAACGTATCACCCTCAAAAATTGTGTAGCGTTCGAGCAAAGGAATAGAATCCATTTCTTCCTGCGCAAAAAGAAGTGAACCTATTAATAGGATAGGCAAAAACAAAAACTGTTTAACTTTATTTTTCATCAATAATATGCTTATCAAAAAGAGTTCCAAAATTACAACATTCAAAAAAATATTTCGCAGGTCTCTTACAATTTTTTTTAAAGTAATAATGAGATATAAATTGAGCCATAAATAACATTTTACTATCTTGCGTTTGTAAAAAAATGGAAATTATTATGAGTAAAACAATATTAAATAAGAAATCAATCGACTTTTTAGAAAGATATTTGAACAACGCTGCGCCTACAGGTTATGAAAGCGAAGGCCAAAAAATTTGGATGGATTATTTGAAACCCTATGTTGACACCTTTATTACCGACAGTTACGGAACAGCCGTTGGTGTCATAAATCCGGAGGCAAAATTTAAAGTGGTTATAGAAGGACATGCCGATGAAATTTCCTGGTACGTAAACTATATTACGCAGGAAGGTTTGATTTATGTGATCAGAAACGGCGGAAGTGACCACCAAATAGCGCCTTCAAAAATCGTAAATATCCATACCAAAAAAGGCATTGTAAAAGGTGTATTTGGTTGGCCGGCGATCCACACAAGGGATAAAGGCAAAGAGGAATCACCGCAACTGGAAAACATTTTTATTGATGTTGGCTGTAAAAAGAAAGAAGAAGTTGATAAATTAGGTGTTCATGTGGGTTGTGTTATCACCTATCCCGACACCTTCTTTATATTGAATAAAAATAATTTTGTTTGCAGGGCGCTCGACAACAGAATGGGCGGATTTATGATTGCCGAAGTTGCGCGATTGTTAAAGGAAAACGAAAAAACGCTTCCTTTTGGACTGTATATCACAAATTCCGTTCAGGAAGAAATTGGGTTGCGCGGCGCTGAAATGATTACGCAAACCATCAAGCCAAATATTGCCATCATTACCGATGTTTGTCACGACACCTCAACACCAATGATTGAAAAAAAGAAAGAAGGAGCCACTGTTTCAGGCGACGGGCCGGTAATTGGTTATGCTCCGGCCATCCATCATATTTTAAGAGATTTAATTGAAGATACGGCCACGGCCCATAAAATACCCTTTCAAAGAAATGCCTCATCTCGAGCTACCGGTACAGATACTGATGCTTTTGCCTATAGCAACGGTGGCGTTCCTTCGGCATTAATTTCTTTGGCTTTACGCTATATGCACACTACCGTAGAAATGGTTCACAAAGATGATGTTGAAAATGTAATTAAACTAATTTATGAAACATTGCTAAGTATTAAAGAAGACGAAACATTCAGTTACTTTAAATAGATGGCAGTTTTTGGAGGTTTATTGGCAATCGGAAGGTTGCTTTTATTTATATTGATTGCTATATTCTTCTTTTGTTTATTGCTGGTCATAAGTGTATTTTATAAAAGCAAAGAAAAAAAATTGGAGCGTGGCATATTGCTCAGGCGTTTTGCGATAAGGATTTTACACCCCATTTTAGGTTCGAAAATAACGGTTTACGGCAAAGAGCCAATTAATTCAGGTTTAATTGTTTCAAACCACAGAAGTTATTTTGACGCGATGGTTATTTTAAAAAACTTGCTCGCTTCTCCTGTTGGAAAAAAAGAAGTGGAATCTTGGCCATTGATTGGAAGCGTCACAAAAACAACAGGTGTCATCTTTGTAAACAGAGAAGAAAAATCAAGCAGAACACAAACGCTGAAAGAAGTTCGTGTCGTTTTAGAAAATGGTTTTTCGATATTTATTGCGCCGGAAGGCACCACACATATCAATCCAACCACCATTGCTTTCAGGCCCGGTACCTTTGTTTTAGCAGCTGATATGGGCGTTCCTGTTATGCCTGTGGCGATAGATTATAAAAATCTTGATGATGCATGGATTGGCAATGATACTTTTATTCCGCATTTTTTAAAATGTTTCAGCAAATGGCGGACTGAAATTAAGGTAAGTTATTTGGATCCAATCGTTTCTGACAATGTGGAGGAATTAATTTTCCTGTCGAAAAACCAAATAGATCAGGAGCTTATTCGGTTTAGAAAAGACTGGAATTCAATTGATTGATTAATTTATTTAGCAACATATCTCAAGAATAATGAAAAATACCATTTCTGAAAGAATTTTTGATTTTTTAAAAAATTATCCGCCATTCAATTTAATTTCCAATGCAACTTTATTGGAAGTTTCACAAAAGGTGGAAATTCAATATTTTGAAAAAGATCAGATTATTTTCAGCCAGAATGACAATCCGCACGAACATTTTTATATTATTTATCAAGGATCCGTAAGGCTTTACCGATTTGTGGAAAATGAAAAACACATTCTTGATATTTGTGATGAAGGTGATTTGTTCGGTTTAAGGCCGCTCATTATGAACGAGAATTACGTTATGGGCGCTTCTGCCAATGAAGAAATCATTTTATACGGAATTCCTATTGCGTTGTTTCACGACATTATTTTAAATTATCCAAAAGTTAGCCAGTTTTTAATCGCCAGTTTTGCCACAAATACCCGAGATCCATTTTCTGAAAAGCACAAAGGTAAATTGTTTGCAAATGTTTCCGCCATTCAAAAGATTGACAGCAGTTTTGCTGAAATACAATCGGCAAATTATAATAAAAATCCGATTACCTGTTCTCCAGACACTTCCATACAAACGGCCTGTATCATTATGACTAAAAACGTCATTAATTCTATTATCATCATAGAAAATGATATACCGATTGGGATTATTACCGATAAGGACATCAGAACAAAAATTGGGACTGGCTTGTATAAAATCACCAGCACAGTAGGTGAAATTATGACCAGTCCAGTGGTTACTTTTCCGCAAAATATTACAGTTGCCGAAGCCCAAATTATGATTTTAAAGCATAAAGTTTCCCATTTATGCATTACCAAAGACGGCACCAATAAAACGGAGCTTGTCGGAATTTTAACACAACAGGATTTAATTTTAACGCAAGGCAATAATCCTTCATTGCTCATCAAAGAAATAAAAAATGCCAAAGACACAGAAACGCTAAAACATATAAGAACAAAAGCATCTGAGTTAACAAAAGGCTATTTTGAGCAGGAAATCCCCATTTATTTTGTGACGAAAGTAATATCTGAAATAAATACGGCCATCACAAAAAAAGCAATCAGATTATCGATTTCAGAAATTGGCAAAGAGCCGCCTGTGAAATTTTCGTGGCTGGCATTGGGAAGCCAGGGACGAAAAGAGCAATTGTTAATGACCGATCAGGACAATGCTCTGGTATTTGAAAATGTCGCTCCCGCAGATTACAACAGGGTAAAAAATTACTTTTTGGAATTGGCAGAAAAAGTGACCGAAAAACTAAATATGGTTGGTTTTGATTATTGCCCCGCCAACATTATGGCCAGTAACCCAAAATGGTGTATATCTTTGGAAGAATGGGAACAACAATTTGAGGAATGGATTTCTGACCCCATCCCGGAAAAAATACTGTTAAGCATTATCTTTTTTGATTTTGAGTTGGTCCATGGCGATGAAACCCTTTACACAAAAATGTCTGAAAGCGTTTTTAAAACCATTGAGAAAAATCAGATTTTTTTAAGCTTTTTAGGCAAAGTGACTTTAGACAATCCACCTCCTTTAGGATTTTTTAAACAGTTTTTGGTGGAACAGGACGGCGAAAACAAAGACAGTTTTGACATCAAAAGCAGGGCAATCAGACCTTTGGTGGATGCCGCCAGAATTTTATCATTGCATCATAACTTAAAGGTAAACAATACCATTTCGCGTTATGAGAAACTGATGGAAGTTGAACCCCAAAACAGGGATTTATTTGAATCTTGCGCCAACGCATTTAAAATTTTATTGCAATTTAGAACTTCCCAAGGCTTAGCCAATAATGACAACGGCAAATTTGTGGACATCAATAGCCTAAACAAGGCCGACAGGCTAAAATTAAAAAGTTGTTTTAAACCCATAAAAAATGTGCAGGAAGCCATAAAATTGCGTTTTAAAACCTCTCAAATTCCACAAATATGATCAACTTTTTCAAAAAGAAGCAAACTCCGAAATTTTGGGAAGATCACATTTATAAGGTGCGAAACAGTAAGAAATATTCAAATTTTGAAGACATCCGATTTGTGGCGCTTGATACCGAGACAACCGGATTCGACTATGAAAATGACAGAATTCTTTGCATTGGCGCTGTCGCCATCAAAAATAATAAAATATTGGTTTCCGATGCTATTGAAATCTACATCAAACAGGATGTTTTCAATAAAGAAACCGTAAAAATTCACGGTATCAGAAAAGATGGCGATGAAGAAAAATTGAGTGAAGAAGAAGCCATCATTAAATTTATTGACTATTTGGATGATGCGGTTATTGTGGCGCATCATACGGCATTCGACGTAACCATGATCAATATGGCATTAAAACGTTTAAACGTTGGGTCTTTGGAATCCAAACAACTGGATACCAATTACATACATAAAAAAATAACAAAAACAGATACCTATAAAAAAATATTCAGTCTGGAAGAGTTGTGTGAAATTTATGACGTTAAAATGCACGACCGGCATACCGCTTTGGGCGACGCACTGATTACCGCCTATTTATTCCTGAAACAAACAGCCAAATACAAAAAAAACAACGCGCTAAATCTGTTCGATTTAATAAACACCAACTATCATTTACTCAAATAAAAACGCTTTTGTAAACCCATAAAATTTTGTAGCTTTATTGATTCACAATGTTACTGATTTTATGAAAAATACTATTGCAGAACGCATTTACGATTTCCTTAAAAACTTCCCTCCTTTTGACGTTTTGGAAAAAGAACAGCTTTTTAAAATTGCCTCAAACGTAAAGGTCATTTATATGGAGAAAGACAATTTTGTTTTTAAGCAAGAGGGAAATCCGCACGAACATTTTTATGTTGTAAAAGATGGCGCCATTGGTTTGTACAGAAGTATGGACAATGAACAAATTTTGGTTGATATTTGTGATGAAGGCGATATTTTTGGACTTCGGCCGTTGATTCAGAACGATATATACCTGATGAGTGCCAAAGCCAATGAAGAATCTGTTTTGTATGCCGTTTCCGTAGAAATATTGAAAGAAATTATTCAAACCAATGAAAAAGTAAAGAAATTTTTAATTGCAAGCTTCTCGTCAAACATTAAAACGCCTTACGCAAAAGGCACAAACGGACAGTTATTTGCAAATATAGAAATGCTGCCCACTTCAAATACCAGTTTTACCGAAATTCAAAGTGCCGAATTCAGCAAAAACCCTGTCACTGCCCTAAAAACGGCAACCATAAAAGAAGCTGCCCAAACAATGAGCGAAAAAAGAGTTGGCTCTATTTTAATTGTAGAAAACAGAAATCCGATCGGCATTATAACCGATAAAGACCTGCGCTCAAAAATTGCCACAGGATTGTTTTCCATTGACGAAAGCGTTACGGCAATTATGTCGTCCCCTGTTAAAACTTTTAAGCAAAAAATTACGGTGGCCGAAGCGCAAATCGCGATGATAAAAAACAAAATTACGCATTTGTGTATCACCAAAGACGGCACCACTAAAACGGAATTAATCGGTGTTTTATCGGAGCATGATATTGTGGTTATGCATGGCAACAATCCATCCTTGCTCATAAAAAAAGTATATCGTGCAAAAGACGTAAACGACTTAAAATATATACGTCAGAAAACATCAAATTTGCTGCAGGGCTATATAGAACAAAATATTCCAATTACATTTATTTCAAAGATTATTTCTGAAATAAATGAAGCCATCACCATAAAAGCCATCGAACTTTCTCTGGAAGAAATGGACAAACAGCCACCTGTTAAATTTGGCTGGCTGGCTTTGGGAAGTCAGGGTCGAAAAGAACAATTGCTGATGACCGACCAAGATAATGCGTTGGTTTTTGAAGATGTTTCACCAGAAAAATACCAGCCCACAAAACAATATTTCTTACAACTTGCAACAAAAATCACCGAAAAAATGAATGTTATTGGTTTTGAATATTGCCCTGCAGATATGATGGCAAGCAACCCAAAATGGTGTTTATCGCTTTCAGAATGGAAAAATCAGTTTGATACCTGGATTAAAACGCCTACCGAAGGCGCTATGATGATGTGTACCATTTTTTTTGACTACGACTTGGTTTACGGAACTAAAAAGTTGGTAAATCAAATGTCCGACAGTATTTATGAATCGATAAAATCTTTTGAAATATTCTTGAATTTTTTGGGAAGAAATGCGCTTAGAAATCCCCCTCCAATTGGATTTTTCAGACAATTCCTGGTTGAAAATGATGGTGCGCACAAAGATCAATTCGACCTGAAAAGCAGGGCTTTAATGCCTTTGGTGGATGCTGCACGCCTGCTTACGCTTTCACACCAAATTAAAGATAAAAATAACACCGTTTCCAGATTTAAAAAATTAATAAAAGTGGAACCAAAAAATCAGGATTTATATTTATCGTGCATCGATTCCTTTAATATACTGCTGCAATTCAGAACAAGTCAGGGATTAAAAAATAACGATTCGGGCAGGTATGTTGACCTTAACAATTTGAGCAAATCTGAAAAGTTAAAATTAAAAGGATGTTTTAAGCCCATTAGAGATGTTCAGGAATTGTTGAATATCAGGTACAACTTAGCCCAAATGATGTGATGATATCCTGGTTTAAATATAAAAATCACCCAGAATTTTGGAAGCAATATTTAAAAAAATTCAAGCAAAAGCAACCAAAAAGTTTTGAAAATACCCGATTTGTGGTATTTGATACGGAAACAACCGGTTTGGATATCGCCAACGACAGAATTTTGTCCATTGGCGCCATCGGTATTTTTGACAATATTATTGATGTTTCCGACAGTTTTGAAATTTATTTAAAACAAGATCAATTTAAAGCTGAATCGGTAGAAATTCACGGAATCTTAAAGGAAGGGAATCTCACAAAACTCCCTGAAGCCAAAGCCATGGAACAATTTGTTAATTATATAGGAAATGCTGTTTTGGTTGCGCACCATACTGCTTTTGACATTGAGATGATTAACGCTGCCCTAAAAAGACTGGAATTGCCGAAATTAAAGAACAAAACCATTGATACTGGAATTTTATATAAAAAACTGGAGGGCAAAAAGGACAGCCATTTTAATTTGGATGTGTTATGCGAAGAATTCAACATTCCAAAACACGACCGCCATACTGCTGCCGGAGACGCTTTTATCACCGCCTTGCTATTTCTGAAAATTATTTCAAAATTAAAGAAAGAGCGCAACCTGCATTATTCCGATTTGTTCAGGGTTACTGGCAAAGAAGGTTTATTATAAAAAAACGCTCCCAAAAATTGAGAGCGTTTAAACAGCACAATAAATGCTGTTATTTTTTTTTATAAACAATTTTACCCAACTCAATAGCAATTCCGGTCTTAGCTAAAATGGTAAAAATAAATGCACCCATCGCCCAAATACCAAGTGTTACAAAAATTTCAACAAATGTAGGTGTGTACTCAGCTATTTTTCCCCACGGACCAGGTATAAAACCAGGGACTATCAATCCAAACCCTTTTTCTATCCAAATGGCAATAAAAAGCATCCCACATAATACATATAATATTTTCAAATTACTTCGAACTTTATGAAATGTTAATGCAACTGTGGCTATAACGTTTAAACTAATTGATGTCCAAATCCAAGGGAGTAAAGCTGTTTTCCCTTCCAATCCAAAGAATAAATATACAGCACTGATACTATGATGAGTAGGTGCATAAAACTCTTTAAACAATTCAGAAATCAGCATTATTAAATTAATTTGAGCAGCAACAGTCACAATTAAGCTGATTTTTTTAATAGTAATGTCCGCTATTTTAAACTCAGTAAATTTTCTAATAATTGCCAATACAATAATAATTAAAGCAGGCCCGGCAGCAAATGCAGACGCTAAAAATCGAGGACCCAATAAAGCATTGTTCCAAAATGGTCTTGCCTGTAAACCTTGGTATAAAAATGCCGTAACCATATGAATTCCAACAGCCCAAAAAACCGACAAAAACACACCTGGAATGTATATTTTAGGATTCGGAGTTTTACCTTGGTAACGCATTATTAGTATATATAACGGTATGGTAATATTAATAAATAAGTAACCATTTAACACAATCACATCCCACGCTAGCATGGAGTTTGGAAAATTAAATACACCAATTCCAGGAATCATATGCCATAAACGAGCAGGACCACCCATATCGGCAACAACAAAAGCCAAGCACATTAACAATGCTGAAACGGCCAACCCCTCTCCTATTAATACTGCTTGTTTAAAATCGATATTCTTTAACACATACGCCGGCAATACCAGCATTACTGCGGCGGCGGCTACACCTACCAAAAAAGTAAAATTAGAAATATACAAACCCCAACTTACACGATCGGTCATACCTGTAGCGCTCAAACCTTGCTCTAATTGTATACTGTAATTATACATACCTAACAGCATTATAAAGGTCAGCACTGCCATCCAAATATGATACACTTTGCTTCCGTGAGTAACCTCTAAAACAGCATCTTTAATTAAGCTTCCAAAAACTTTTAATGTCTTCATTTTTATTTTTTATTGGGCGTTCCCTTTTAATTCTTAAAAGGTCGGGCTATCACTACTCGCTTTTTTATTTCTCAATAAAAAGAGCTCAAACAGATCGCTCTATCCCTCACGCACTATTTTAACAAAAACCAATCTAAATAGATTAGCTTGTAATTTTTAATCCATATAATACCAAAACTTTGGCTCGGTGCCTAAATCTTCTTTTAATCTGAATACTTTTTTATTTTCCAAAATCCATCGAATATTACTTTTTGGATCCAACAAATTACCAAAAGTTCTAGATCCTGTAGGACAAGCCTCAACACAAGCAGGGTTTTTACCTTCACGAGAGCGTTGGATGCAGAAAGTGCATTTTTCCATCACACCTTTTTTACGTAACCTATTTCCTAAATAATGTTGGTTTTTATTTACCTCTTCCTCAGGAATTTCTGGCGTTTTCCAGTTAAATCTTCTTCCGTCATATGGACAAGCGGCCATACAATAACGGCAACCAATACACCAATCGTAGTCAATTACAACAATTCCATCTTTCTCTTTCCAAGTTGCTTTTACCGGGCAAACCTCAACACAAGGAGGATTATCGCAATGAAAACATTGCGTTCCCATATAAAAATGACCTTTTGCCGGAACTTCATGGTAGTAATTATCATCAGCTTCTTCAAAGTTAAATCCTTTACCGTCTTCCATTTCATGAATACGAATGTATTGCATTTGGGTTGTTCTATCTTGGTTGTTTTCTTCAACACAAGCATTCACGCAATCCATATACCCCTGACACTTCGAAATATTAAAAGCATACCCAAACAGCACATTCTCTTCAGCATCTTTTGAAGACATGTTTATTTTTTTGCCTGTATTTAATTCATAGGAACGAACCAAACGATTTATGGTTTTATCTTTTTCTTCATCGGTCATTAATTTATAATTCCCTTTAAAGTATTCTTCCCATTCCATAGCAGATTTCTCTTTGCTTTCATCACTGCCAACTACACTGCAAGAACTACTTACAGCCCCCGCTCCAATTAACAAACCTGCTGTAATTTTTGTAAATGCGGCTCTTC
>ERZ1284729.193-NODE-193-length-11043-cov-15.177648_pt1 | contig 11043 bp, 7 predicted proteins | sample MGYA00454602_ERZ1284729 | MGnify/ENA primary metagenome ERZ1284729 (study PRJEB36292, sample SAMEA5787381) | metagenome | biome: Arctic soil; feature: perennial spring outflow channel; material: sediment | place: Canada | collected 2017-07-08 | depth 0.05 m ... | reverse complement strand
CCGTTACCTGATCTGTACCCGGAGCTCTTCCAAGTCCAAGGTCAATCCTGTTTGGATAAAGCGATCCCAGGGTTCCAAATTGTTCGGCGACAATTAAAGGGGAGTGGTTGGGAAGCATAATCCCGCCGGAACCCACACTTATTTTTTTTGTTCCTCCTGCGATGTATCCAATTAGCACGGAGGTGGCGGAACTTGCAATACTTATCATATTGTGGTGCTCTGCCAGCCAGAAACGTTTATAACCTAAATCCTCTGCTTTTTGGGCCAGATCCAGGCTGTTTTTAAAAGTTTTTCCCGGTGTAGTTCCCAAGGAAATAGTTGCTAATTCTAATATGGAAAAGGGAATGTTTTTTTGTTGCATTTTGAAATTTAAATATTGAATTGTGGAAAAAATTATTTTGCCACGTTAGAGCAGGTTGGTCTAAGGATATCCTCTAAACTTTCAAATCAGGTATTTTGATTACAAAATTAAAAATTACCTTTAGTTAAGTTTTTATTCCATATCGATTAAACCTATTCTTATATAGTTAGTCTAACAGGTTTTAAGGCTCTAAAGAATTACTCATTTTATTCAGGTAGTTTATGAATAATTCATCAGAAAAATATAGTCAAGAGGAATTATTTGGGAGTTGTTACCTATGTGAGCAATAATAAAATGGAACATCCATGAAAAAACCTTTGCTCACATAGGAAAATGCTAATTTGGATGTTACTCCTATAGCTTGGATGACCGCAAAAACGATAAGAAACTCATGAAATACAGATATATAATTTTCACACTAATAGGTTTAGGGTTGGTAGCTTTAATAGTTTACCGGGTTTTTGAAAACAAGAGTAATGCACCTAATAAACAGGCAGGAGGGGATACCCCAGCTGTGAAAGTTGCCGGTATGGTCCTGCAACCTGTTGTTTTTGAAGATAATCTTTCTCTTTCGGGCACGCTTGAAGCGAATGAGACCATTGAAATACGAAGCGAGATTTCGGGAATGGTGGAGAATATCAATTTTAATGAAGGAAGTAAAGTTTCTAAAGGACAGGTTCTCTTCAAAGTAAATGATCTGGAATTAAGGGCACAATTGGCAAAGGTGCAAACCGCCCAAAAACTGGCTGCTGAAAATGCACGCAGGGCAAAACTCCTGCTGGAAAAAGAGGCCATAAGTCAGGAAGAATACGATATGTCTGAAGCCAATTTGCAGTCGGCCAGCGCAGAATCGCAGCTTATCGCTGCCCAACTGGCCAAAGCGACAGTTCGTGCTCCGTTCTCCGGAATTATAGGATTGCGTTACATCTCACAGGGAACCTATATCACTCCCGCCACGCCGGTAGCCAGACTGGTGAATACAGACAAATTAAAGATCACATTTTCTATTCCCGAAAAATATTCTTCCCAGGTGGGGGTAGATGATCAATTAACTTTTACAACTTCAAATTCTACCGAAGAATATTCAGCAACGATCTATGCAATTGAGCCGGAAGTTGCGGTTTCTACCCGAACCCTTAAAATGCGTGCAATAGCAGATAATAAAGAAGGAAAATTGATACCCGGAACTTTTGCCAATGTCCTGCTTCCACTGGCCACAGTAAATGATGCATTAATGGTCCCAACAGAAGCTCTTATTCCTATTCAAAACGGGAAAAAGGTCTATATCTCAGAAAATGGAAAGGCAAAGGAAGTTATTGTGGAGACAGGAGCAAGAACTGCAAGTGCTATAAGAGTAATTTCAGGCTTGAAAGCCGGAGATACAATACTTACTTCCGGAATTATGGTATTAAGGGATGGTACCCCATTAAATCTTGATCTTCGGAAACCGCTGGTTAATACACAGAAATTATGAGTTTACCCAAGTTAAGCATAAAGCGGCCGGTTCTTACAATTGTAATGAATATTGCAATAGTCCTTTTTGGGGTTATAGGTTTCACCTACCTTGGGGTAAGGGAGTTTCCATCGATAGATCCTGCATTTATTTCGGTACGAACAAATTATACGGGTGCCAATCCGGATATTATTGAAAGTCAGATCACAGAACCTCTGGAAAAGGAAATCAATTCTATTGACGGAATTAGGAATATAAGTTCTACCAGCAGCCAGGGTTCAAGCAATATCAACATAGAATTTAACCTGGATAAAGATCTGGAGGCAGCCGCCAATGATGTGCGGGATAAAGTCTCGAGGGCCGTTCGCCGGCTTCCCCAGGATATAGATGCCCCGCCGGTAGTTTCCAAGGCCGATGCAGATTCCCAACCTATCATTGCAATGACGGTGCAAAGCAAGGAGAAGAATGTTTTGGAATTGAGCGATTATGCCGAAAATGTCATCGCCCCCCGACTTCAAACTATTCCCGGGGTAAGCAGCGTTAGCATTTGGGGGCAGCGTCGCTATGCGATGAGGCTATGGATAGATCCTGCAAAATTGGCATCTTATGGAGCAACCGTTAGTGATGTACGTGCAGCCCTAACCGCTCAAAACGTAGAATTGCCAACCGGTAAACTTTCGGGTTCCAATACAGAACTGGCAGTAAAAACCCTTGGAAATCTTTCTACGGAAGAAGAATTCAACAATATTATTATCCGCTCTGAAGGGGATAATCTTGTTAGATTACGCGACATTGGTTCTGCCGCACTGGAGGCAGAAAATCTTGAAACAAAACTCAGCGATTCCGGGCAGGAAATGGTTTCCATGGTAATCATTCCGCAGCCCGGGACAAACTACCTGGACATTGCCGATGCCTTCTACGAACAGTATGAAATGCTGCAAAGGGATCTGCCCGAAGATTTTGAAATCAATATCGCCTTTGACAATACTACCTTTGTTTCGAAATCTGTAACAGAAGTGGTGGAAACACTTGGCATAGCCATACTACTAGTTATTTTAGTGATTTATCTGTTCTTCAGGAACTGGTCAATCGCATTGCGTCCACTAATCGATATTCCTGTTTCCCTGATAGCTACTTTCTTTATAATGTGGATGTTTGGTTTCTCTATCAACGTTCTAACTCTTTTAGCCATCGTACTGGCAACAGGTTTGGTTGTGGATGACGGGATAGTTGTGACCGAAAACATCTACAAAAAAGTGGAGCAGGGAATGAACCCCATTCAGGCCGCGATAAAAGGATCGGAAGAGATACAATTCGCTGTGCTATCCATTTCAGTTACCCTTGCCGCGGTTTTCCTGCCGGTAATTTTCCTGGAGGGATTTGTGGGTAGTCTTTTCCGCGAATTTGGAGTTGTACTGGCAGCTGCAGTGCTTATTTCAGCATTTGTAGCCCTTACTTTAACACCTATGCTAAACGCATATTTGATGAAGCCAGGCAAACAGAATAATTCAAAGTTCTACAATTTTACTGAAAAGTATTTTGTGAAAATGAATACAGCCTATGCGGGGTCACTAAGGTCCTTCATGAATAGGAAATGGCTTAGTTTTCCAATCCTGTTTCTATGTCTTGCAGGAATAGTTGTTTTTTACAGTCTCTTACAAAAGGAAACGGCGCCTTATGAGGATCGCAATTTTATAAGTTTAAGTGCTACCGCACCCGAAGGTGCTTCTTATGAATATATGGATAGGTTCATGAATGAGCTTACAGTGCTAATCAATGATTCCATTCCCGAGAAAAAAGTGAGTCTGATTATTACATCTCCCGGTTGGGGGTCGGGTTCTGTCAACAGTGGTTTTGGAAGAATTGCGCTTGTACCATCAGGGGAGCGGGAACGTAGTCAGGATGAGATTGCCAATAAACTTACTGAATGGACAAAGCAATATCCCGGTGCCCGCGTAAATGTAAGCCAAAGTCCAACCATTGCAGTGAACCGCAGGGGAGGTATGCCAATACAATATATTATACAGGCTCAGAACTTTCAGCAGCTGGAAGAAAAGATACCGGAATTTATGGCTGAGGTTGAAAATGATCCGGTCTTTTCAAATTCAGATCTAAACCTTAAATTCAATAAGCCTGAGATTTATGTTACTATAAACAGGGAGAAAGCTGAAACGATGGGTGTTTCGGTGCTTGATGTTGCCCAAACCCTGCAATTGGCTTTAAGCGGGCAGCGATTTGGTTACTTTATGATGAATGGAAAACAATACCAGGTCATGGGACAGTTTGATAAAAAGGACAGATCTGCTCCTATGGACCTTACTTCAATGTTTGTAAGGAATCGTGATGGTGTTTTAATTCAGCTGGATAATTTGGTTTCTACAGAAGAACAAAGCAGTCCTCCGGCACTATACCACAACAATCGTTATATGAGTGCAACTGTTTCAGCCAGTTTGGCTCCGGGACAGAGTATGGGCGACGGGATTGAAGCGATGGAGCGGATCAGGCAAAAGGTGCTTGATGAATCATTCACAACAGATCTTGGCGGCGAATCCCGCGATTTCGTTGAAAGCAGCTCGAACACTATGTTCGCCTTTATGCTCGCACTGTTGCTTATCTTTCTTATTCTTGCAGCTCAGTTTGAAAGTTTTATAGATCCTTTAATTATCATTCTTACTGTACCAATGGCGGTAGCAGGTGCGGTTTTCTCACTTTGGCTGTTCGGGCAGAGCTGGAATATTTTTAGCCAGATTGGAACGGTCATGCTCATAGGACTGGTTACTAAAAACGGGATCCTTATTGTAGAATTTGCCAATCAGTTACGGGAACAGGGAGTGCCGAAGCGAGCTGCTATTTTACAGGCTTCAGAAACCAGGTTAAGGCCAATTCTTATGACAAGTCTTACTATCGCACTAGGAGCATTGCCAATTGCAGTTGCGTTTGGTGCAGCTTCCACAAGCAGAATAGGAATGGGGGTCGTGATCATTGGTGGTACAATGTTCTCCCTGATACTCACTTTGTATATAATCCCTGCAGTTTACCTGATGTGGTCCAGGGATAAAAAGCATCGCCCTGAATTTGACGAACCTACAACCCCTAGCCGGGTAATAATGGAACCCCAATTACATGAATAATATTTTAAAATTACTGACGGTATTTTTTATTGTCTTTCAGTCTCAGGCACAGGAATTACTCACGGTAGAGGAGGCAGTGCGAATTGCCCTTGAAAACAATTACGAGATAAGGATCGCTACCAACAATCTGGAAATTGATAAAACGGGCGTTAATATTGGAAATGCCGGGATACTTCCCGCTGTTGCGGCAACAGCTAACAGCAATAACAGTATACAAAACAGCTCACAAACACGGGCAGACGGGAATACTATAGAACTGGATAATGCCCTTAACAACAGCTTTAATTATGGCGTGGTGATGGACTGGACCATTTTTGATGGTTTTAGAATGTTTGCGCGCTATAATCAATTAAAGGAATTAGAGAACCTGGGTGAAGCCCAATTGCAACAAACAATTCTGGCCAAAGTAAGCGATGTGATGATCACCTATTATGATCTGGTCCAGCAACAGCAACAACTTACTGCACTGGATAGCACCCTGGTAATATCAAATCAACGGCTTACACTGGCAGATAACCGTTTTAGTATTGGGAAATCTTCAAAGCTGGAGGTGTTGAACGCCCAGGTTGATATGAATACAGATCAAACTATGCAGTTGCGTCAGCAGGAATTGTACAAAAACACCAAAATACGCCTTAACCAAATCCTTGCAAGGGACACAAAAATTGAATTCAGGGTTATTGATGAGATCCCGGTAGATGATGGTCTTTTTCTGCCTGTACTTGAGGAATTGGCACTTCAGCAAAATCCGCTTTTACAGGCCCAGGTTATTTCAAATAATATTGCAAAGCTGGAATTAAAACAAGTTCGGGCAGGCCGCTACCCAACTCTTATTGCAAGCACTGGGTACCAGTTTAGCGAATCTGAATCCAGTCTTGGATTTATTAGCTTCGGAAAGTCCCGTGGTTTAAATTATGGTTTAAGTGCCAGAATGAATATTTTCGATGGATTTACCCAAAAACAGAACGAACAGATCGCCAAAATCCAGATTGAAAATTCCGAACTGGTGATTGAACAACAATCTCTGGATCTTCAGTCACAACTTGGTATCGCATATCAAACTTATATAACCAATATTAGTTTAATTGAATTGGAAAGGAATAATGAGGCTATTGCTAAGGAAAACCTTGAGATTACTATGGAAAAGTTTAGGATAGGTACTATTCCTACCATAGAGTTTAGGACCGCCCAGCTCAATTACATCAATGCGATCGTGAGGCATAGCAATGCCAGGTTTCAGGCGAAATTATCTGAAATAAGTCTGAAGGAATTTGCGGGGAATTTGACTTTTTAAACAAGCCCTTTTTCACAAACCTGCAGGGTGTCCTTTATGGAAATGTATTTCCCGCCGGGAACCGAAGTCAGGCCATTTTTTAACTTACCAGGATCCCCTGTAATAATGGAGGAACCTTAAACAGATTGCCAAATAATTAAACAACTTTTCAGTTCTATTTCAGAATTTTTAAATTTTGATCGATTATTCTGCTAAATTTGATAATCTTAAATTAGCCACATGAACAAAATAATTGTTGTTAATCATCCTGAAAAGTGGCAGCTTCCGGTTGAAAATATTAGCATTGTTTCCGCTCAGGATTATCTTACAAATCCAGATTTCGCCAAGCTGAAAAATGCCAGGATTTTTAATTTGTGCAAGGATTATTCTTATCAGTCCAAGGGCTATTATGTTTCGCTTTTAGCCGAAGCACGAGGTCATATAGCAATACCTACAGTAATGAACATCGTTGATCTTCGGGAACCAAAATTGGTAAAGATAGTTTCTGAAGAATTTGATGATCTTATTCAAAACAGTTTAAAAAATCTAAAATCCCAGGAATTTACGCTGAGTATTTATTTCGGACAGAATGTTGCCCAAAAATATAAAGATCTAAGTGCCATGTTTCACAGGCATTTTCAAATTCCCTTTTTAAGGGTTAAATTCAATTTCACCACAAAATGGAATATAAAAAGTGTTCGGGCTATTTCAGAATCTGAAATTCCGGCAGAGCATAAAGAAAGTATGCATCATTTTGCAACGCAGTATTTTGCTAAAAAACGTTATGACACCCCAAAGTCACATCAGGCAAATTATGATCTTGCAATCCTCGTTCAGCCTAATGATCCTGCTCCACCCAGCAACCCAAAAGCGATCAAAAAATTTATAGAATTGGCAGAAAAAATGAACTTTTATGTGGAGGTGATTTCCCCAAAAGACCTTTCCCGCCTTTCTTCATTCGATGCACTTTTTATCCGGCAAAGTACCGAAGTGAATAATGAAGCTTATGCCTTTGCCCGTAAAGCCCAACAGGAAGGTATCGCTTTGGTGGATTATCCGGATGCGATCCTAAAATGCTGTAATAAGGTTTATATGGCGGAAGCCCTGGAAAACGCAAATATTCCAACCCCTAAAACCATTATTGTCCACAAGGATAATAAAAATGATGTTTTAAAAGTGACAGGATTACCTTGTGTCCTCAAATCTCCCGATTCTACCTTTTCCTTCGGAGTGAAAAAAGCAAATACCGAAGAGGAGTTTCAGGAATTGGTGAATTTTATGCTAAAAAAATCTGATTTGATAATCGCCCAGGAATACACTTTTTCAGAATATGACTGGCGCATAGGGATCCTGGATGACGTACCTATTTTTGCCTGCAGGTATTTTATGGCAAAAGGGCATTGGCAAATCTATAACTGGGATGCTTCTAAAAAGGACGATCAGGATGGAAATGCAGATTGTTTCCCCATTGAAAAAGTTCCGGATAAAATTCTAAATGCAGCATTAAAGTCGGCTAAACTTATGGGGAAGGGCTTGTATGGGATAGATGTGAAGGAAGTAGATGGAAAACCATTGGTTATTGAAATAAATGATAATCCCAATATAGATTTTGGGGTTGAAGATTTGTATTATGGAGATCAAATTTATATCGCAATTTTAACTGCATTGAAAAACCGCCTTGAAAGAAAATAAGTATGAGCTATCACCTTTTTGAAGTTTTTGGGATCGAACTTGAATATATGCTGGTAAATAAAACCAGTTTAAAAGTAGCGCCTATTGTAGATGAGCTTCTGGTCGCCAAAGCAGGGGCAATTACTTCAGATGTTGATAATGGAAAGATAGGCTGGAGCAATGAGCTGGTGGCTCATGTAGTTGAAATAAAGACGAATGGTCCTACGGCAGATTTAGAAAATCTGGATTCGCTTTTTGCAGAAAATATTTTTGAGATAAATGATTTACTGGAACCGCTGAATACCACTTTATGGCCTACCGCATCACATCCTCTAATGAATCCGGAAACTGAAATGAAATTATGGCAGCATAGCTATAGCAAAATTTATGCGCTCTATAACCGCATCTTCGATTGCCGCGGTCATGGGTGGAGCAATTTGCAAAGTATGCATTTAAATTTGCCCTTTTACGATGATCTGGAATTTGGAAAACTACATGCAGCAGTACGCATTTTACTGCCAATACTTCCTGCCTTATGTGCAAGTTCTCCCATATTTGAAGGAAAAAATACGGGGTTTAAAGATGCCCGGATGCATGTTTATAAAACCAACCAGAAGGAAATTCCTGAAATGACCGGAAAAGTTATTCCGGAGCAGGTTTTCAATAGAGAAGACTATTTCAAAAGGATTTTTGAGCCTATAAATAATGCCATCAAACCTCACGATACAGAAGGTATTCTGGATCATCATTTCCTGAATTCCCGCGGAGCCATTGCCAGGTTCGACAGAAATGCCATAGAAATCAGGGTTATGGATATTCAGGAATGTCCAAAAGCCGATATTGCTTTAGCTATTTTGGTTATTGAAGTTCTTAAACTTCTGGTAAGTGAGGAACTCGTTTCTTTTGAAGATCAAAAAACCTGGGATGAAGATGACTTGTATGAGATTTTCAATGAGGTGATTCGGGATGCTGAAACCACTCTTATCACCAATGCTTCCTATCTTAATTTATTTGATGTGGACAAAAATTGTTCTGCAGGAAAGCTTTGGGAAATTTTATACGAGCGGGTAAAAGACGGCATTTCTCAAAAACACCGGAAAACGCTTGAGTTTATAATGAAAAATGGAAGTTTATCTACCCGAATTCTGAAATCTTTGGACGGAGATTTTTCTGAAGAAAAATTTCATAAATTATATTCCAATTTGGGAAAATGCTTACTGGAAAACACCCTTTTTAAACCATGAAATTCCTGCTAACCTGTGAACATGGCGGGAATGAAATTCCGCTGGAATATCAGCAATATTTTAAAAAAGCCGGTAATGTTCTCAATTCTCATCGCGGATATGATCCCGGCGCCCTGGATCTCTTTTGTTTTCTTAAAGATTTGGCAGATGATGGTCATTATAGTACGACAAGTCGCTTACTCATAGAACTGAACCGCTCGTTACACCATCCTAAGTTATTTTCAGAATTCACTAAAAATCTTTCTTCAGAAGAAAAAAATGACCTTGTAGACCGGTTTTATCTTCCGTATCGAAATTCAGTTGAAGGATTGATTTCTAAAATCCTGGGGAAAGGGGGGAAGGTACTCCATATTTCAGTACACAGTTTTTCTCCGGAATTGGATGGAAATGTACGGAATACTGATATTGGGTTGTTATTTGATCCTTCCAAAGCAGAAGAGAAAAATTACTGTGAAATTTTGAAAAAGCAAATTCTCTTTACTGAGCCTCAATTTAAGGTGCGATATAATTATCCTTATTTAGGAAAAGCAGATGGGTTTACTACCTATTTGCGCAAAAAGTTCCCTGATAATTATGCAGGTATTGAACTGGAAATCAATCAAAAATTTTCAGTTAAAAATCAAATGGACGCAGCCCTAAAAGACAGGATTAAACTTGCCCTTAAAAATTCCCTAAAAATATAGCACCTGCCGGCTCTATGAAATTGAGATTGTACGCTATAAATGGCTTCCCTTAGAAAATAACCAATCTATTAATAGTGGATTAAATATCTATTCCTGAAAATCACTAGTACATTAAATATGGTTTTAGGTGATTTTTACTCCTCATTTAATACAGCCTCCACAGTTATTTCTGCTTTTAACAATTTAGAAATAGGGCAATTTTCTTTTGCTTTTTTCACCAAAGTATCAAATGCATCCTTTTCAATATTGGGGACAGTTGCCTTTAGATTCAAATGGGATTTTGTTACAGTACCATCCTCAAAGGTTATTTCGCAGGTTGTTTCAAGTCTTTCAGGATTAAAATTTTCTTCGGTTAAATATGCAGATAATTGCATGGTGAAACATCCAGAATGCGCAGCACCTATAAGTTCTTCAGGATTTGTACCAATTCCATTTTCAAATCTGGTTTTATAGGAATATTGGGCGCTTTTTAAAACTCCGCTTTCGGTACTTATAATTCCCTGTCCTTCCTTGATTGTTCCGTTCCAAACGGCCGTTGCTTTTCTTTTCATTATTTTTTTATTATGATAATTAAGGTTTACATCATTCAAATGCATCCAAATTAAAAGTACCAAAGATATCCAGGTATTTAAAAATTTTATAATAATATTAACCCATTGGTTTTAAACTGGTTAATTGGGATGAAGCAATCGTAAAAAACATCAAATTTCGGGCATGTAAAAAGGCCGGAAATTTCTTTCCGACCTTTTCTAAAAAAAAAGAACTTTAGGCTTTGTTAAAACCTTATTCTAATAATTTCTTATTTGATCTCAACCACTTCAAGATCAAAAACAAGATCTTTTCCTGCTAAAGGATGGTTGCCATCTACTACGATAGTATCTTCTTTAACCTCAGAAACTACAAGATTCATTTCCTGTCCATCTGGAGTTTTTGAAACAAGACCCATTCCAACTTCTGGTTTGATCTCTTCTGGAAGTTGACTTTTTTCTACTTCCTGTACCAATTCTGCCCGTGGTTCACCATAAGCTTCTTCTTTAGGAATATTAACTGTTTTTTTCTCGTTTATTTTCATATCGAGAAGGCCTTTTTCAAATCCCGGGATCAATTGACCCTGTCCTAAAGTGAACTCAATTGGTTCTTTTCCTTCAGAAGTGTCAAAAACCTGTCCGTCGGCAAGTTTCCCTGTGTAATGTACCTTTACTGTGTCGTTTTGTTTTACTTGACTCA
>ERZ1284729.192-NODE-192-length-11044-cov-9.466284_pt1 | contig 11044 bp, 10 predicted proteins | sample MGYA00454602_ERZ1284729 | MGnify/ENA primary metagenome ERZ1284729 (study PRJEB36292, sample SAMEA5787381) | metagenome | biome: Arctic soil; feature: perennial spring outflow channel; material: sediment | place: Canada | collected 2017-07-08 | depth 0.05 m ... | reverse complement strand
TATCATGAAAGGTAATCCAAGGTAGAAAACTGTGGGTTTGAAACACCACGGCACGCTACGGACCAAGCCCTTTGATCTCTCTCCCTGCGCACAAAGCCGTTCCCTCTGTCGCGTCCTGCAACCCGGCAATAATATTGAGTAAGGTCGATTTACCGCATCCGGAGTGACCAATCAACGTAATAAACTGTCCTTGATCTATGCTCAGATTAATATCGCGTAGCGCATGATAAACGCCCTTTTTGGTGGTGAATTTCACATCCACATTTTCTAGTTGCACAAACTTTTCCATTTCATTGCTCCCATTCTTTATTGATTGGCTATTATTCGTAACTAAAGCGCTTAGCAATCCACACCAAAGCTTGTTCGAGTATCAAACCGACTATGCCAACCACAAAAATTGCGATGATAATATGTTCAACGTTCAGGTTATTCCATTCATCCCAGACCCAGAAACCAATACCGATACCGCCCGTCAGCATTTCTGCTGCGACAATCACTAGCCACGCAACACCAATAGCGAGACGTACTCCTGTCAGTACATGTGGCAACACGGCAGGGAACAAGATGCGTGTAAATATTTTCCATTCAGACAAGTTCAGCACTCGCGCCACATTCAGATAATCTTGCGGTACTTGGCGTACACCCACTGCCGTATTCATTATCATTGGCCAGATGCTTGAAACATAAATTACCCAAATTGAAGCAGGCTCAGCTCTTTGAAACACGAGCAATCCAATCGGCAACCATGCCAATGGCGACACAGGACGTAGCAAGCTAATTATAGGAGCGGTCATTGCTGACAAAAATTTGAAACGACCAATCATGAATCCCAGTGGTATACCGATTAGCGCAGCTAATCCAAATCCAACACCGACACGATATAATGAGTACAGAATGTTCCAGCCAATACCCTGATCATTTGGACCATTGTTGTAGAACGGATCCGCGAATAACAATTTTGCTGATTCCCAGGTCTTGGCAGGCCCTGGTAAATTTACTGTTTCTTGTGCAATAAATGCCCAAAGCGCGATAAATGCAACCAAGCCAATTACTGGCGGTATGATCCAGCGCGCGAAATCGCCCAGCTTTTCCTTCAATTCAAATTTCGGTTTATTAATAATAATTTTGACTGGTTCAGGTTGAGTCACGTCTTCTGTTGGCGTCACTGCAGACGAACCTGTTGAGAGTGTTTCGTAAACGGCACTCATAATGATGCTCCTTAGATTGATACGGTCAGACTATTGCGAGCTGCCTGCAATTCATTAGTACAGCTCGCAATAATGCTTTATGCGTGGATTTTAAAAGATGCCGCATACTTCTTCGGATCTTTACCATCCCACACTGAACCATCGATCAGCTTGGAAGTGCGCATCGGGCTCTTAGGTATAGCGATCTTGAGCTGAGTAGCTGCTTCGGTATACAGTTTGATCTGGTTAACTTTCTTGGCTTCAGCCAGATAATCCGGATCGTCTTTGAGCAAGCCCCAACGTTTGTGCTGAGTCAGGAACCACATACCATCAGACAGGTACGGGAAGTTAACCTTACCTTCGTCAAAGAACTTCATGTAATTGGCATCTTGCCACTTTTTACCAATACCATTGTCATACTGACCCAACATGCGGTCTTCGATAGAGTCGAAATCTGTATTGATATAGGATTTTGCAGAAATTATCTTGGCCACTTCTGAACGATTCGACATCACATCAATGTAGCGTGATGCTTCCAGCACAGCCATGATCAATGCGCGTGCGGTATTTGGATGTTTTGCAACCCATTCTGCAGTCGTACCCAGAATTTTTTCCGGATGGTCTTTCCAGATTTCCTGCGAAGTTACTGCAGTGAAACCCACGTTTTCGCGAATCGCACGCGCATTCCATGGCTCACCCACACAACACCCATCCATGTTACCAATACGCATATTTGCGATCATTTGCGGTGGCGGTACTGTAATCTCTTTCGCTTCGGTAAATGGGTTCACACCATAAGTTGCCAACCAGTAGTACAACCACATGGCATGAGTACCAGTAGGGAATGTTTGTGCAAAGGTATATTCACGCGGCTCGGACTTAATCAATTTAGCAAGGCTAGCCCCATCCACGACGCCTTTAGCTTTTAGCTGGTTGGATAAAGTAATTGCCTGGCCATTGTTATTAATGGTCATCAGGTTGGCCATGTCTTTCTTCGGTCCACCAATACCTACTTGCACACCGTAGATCAAACCGTATAGCACGTGTGCTGCATCCAACTCACCATTGATCAGCTTATCGCGCACACCCGCCCATGAAGCTTCTTTGCTTGGGATAATATTGATACCATATTTCTTATCGAAACCCATTACGCTGGCGATTACCACTGATGCGCAATCGGTAAGAGGAATAAATCCTACTTTTACATCTTTAATTTCGGGGGCATCTGAACCACCGGCCCAAGCGGCGCTACGTACGCCAGGTGACACAAGATTCATCAAGGCTGCAGCTCCAAGTATGCCAGTAGATTTTTTGAGGAAATCACGACGGGTATTATTAGATTCAACAGTGCTATCGACATCCTGAGGGATGTCTTTATTGTGGTCGCTCATCTGAGTCACTCCATTTATAAACAAATTAGGTTTGATCAGAGATCGCCCACCGTTGGACAAAAACTCTTACTTAACTCATGTAGCAAATGGCGTGCCAGCTTCACTATTACTAATCAACGCACTGATATATAACAATTTAATATAGTTCAAGCAGATCGTTTCAACATTTTATAATTATTATTAATGTTTACTTGTGGAGCGTGTGCATAAAACTTATGCACCATTAAGGCGCAACATTGTGTTCCTCTTTGCGCCCACCTAAGTCCGAATAATCTGCTTGCGACCAGCTTCATCAATTATCCGTTGCAATATTTACTATGAATTCTATGTTTTGCCTTCCCAACAACAGAAATGCAACCCAATTTAACTTGGATTGCATTTCTGTTATAGCTGAACAAAAACTAATAAACCCTCACCTTGAGCCTGTTATTCCATACAGTGATTGCCTACTAATTCAATGATTATCCGAATAATATAACGCTAAATAAACTTAAATATGAGAACACAATTATCGAAACTACCACGGTTAAAGGAAAGTTCTCTTTGGAAAAGAAATAGTTCATTTTGATCTCCATAAATGCTTAACAAGTATAAATATTTATTGTCATTAGCAAGCTTAGCTCAATGCATACCACGCTAAAACGAATTAAAGACAATGTTATCGTTATATTAAAACCTGGCCAGCGTTTAGTCAATATGTAATTAGCATTCCCTGATAAAGCGACTACATTGAAATCAATTACTCAATACAAAGCAGATATAATCTACACATACTCTTCGCAGCCATCATCGCGTACTTACTCTGCCCATATTAACAAAGCTTGAATTTATGAAAACGTTACGTACATTCCGCGATAGGTTACGCAACATATTACTTTTCGAATTCATCGGCCTTATCTTGATTGCCCCCATTGCCAGCTGGATTACCGGCCATAACATGGGTACGACCGGATTACTTGTCTTTGTTATTTCTCTTATCGCAATGGGATGGAACGGTTTATTTAACTACAGCTTTGACCGACTAGAACTGTCCAATGGAGGTCATATATCGACCCGAGGATGGTATGGCCGCGTACTTCATGCCGTACTGTTTGAATCAGGCTTGATGTTAATCACGGTGCCGCTAATTGCCTGGTGGCTAAAGATGGGTATTTGGGAAGCAATACTGCTAGATGCTGGCTTTATTGTATTTTACTTTGTATACACACTGCTGTTTAATCGAATTTATGACCACTACTACCCATTATCCATGCATGGATAGGTAGAGCATTGCGGAACGCCTCTGCTCCGCAGCCATATACTTCAGACCACAGGCGGAAATGCCTGCAATATTGCCTCGGCAATTTCAATCAAGCGCCGGTTATCAGCCATCGCTGTCCGCCGCATGGCATGATAAGCCTCTTCCTCAGTCAACGACTGATCTGCCATGAGGCGCTGCTTTGCTTCCGCAATAATTTCCCGCTCTTGCTGATTGCGTTTCGCGTTATTGGCTGCATCTACCAGAATCCGATGTTCTTCAAAGCGTATGCGGGCAACCTCGAGAATCGGCTTTATACGTTCAGCATCAAGCCCATCGACAATATACGCAGATACGCCAGCCTTTAGTGCGGCACGAATAGATTCGCTGTTTGTGTCATCCGTAAACATAACCACAGGGCGCGGATAATCACGAGTCGCAATACACAAATGTTCTAGCGTGTCACGGTCGGGTGAATTTGCACCGATGATGATCACGTCTGGCGCGCAACGAGAAATAGCCTCCGGCAATTTGAAAGCTGAGTCCACCATCTCCGTTACGTTGTACTGCTTACTGCGGAAAGCCTGCTCGAGCAGCTTTGCGCGTACAGCATCATCATCAACTATCATTACAGTAAGCATAATCGTACTTTCTTATGAAACGTAGTGATTAAATATTAAGCAAAAATTATGCTGGAAAATCACTCGCTAGCTCACTACCAACAAATAAATCAACATCAAATTCAAAGCTACAGAGAACATGGTTATAATTTGCCAGACACGGACGGGATCTCGCTCCAACAACGGCGTCCGGCGCGGCGCATCTAGCGGCCTGCGCTCGCCCTGCTCCAACGCCAACAGCATTTCTTCAGCAGTTTCAAATCGCGATTTCGGATCCCGCGCCACAGCCTTTAGCAACACATTTTCCAGCCAATGCGGTATCTCAGGCCGATATCGCGTAGGTGGAACAGGGTCACCAAATTTCGGATGCTGAAATGGCTCAACTTCGCCATACGGATATTTACGCGTCATCAAATAATATAACGTAACACCTGCGGCATAGAGCTCACTCTGCACACTAGCAGCTTCACCAGATATAAGCTCTGGTGCCATATAGCTTGGCGTACCTGCACCATCATTGAGCACATGCAAACCTTCACTGGCAGCCACACCAAAATCCAGTATGCGTAATTTCTCATCTGCACCCAAATGGATATTCGCGGGCTTAATATCCCTGTGCAGAATATTTAAACGATGCAATGCAGCTAATCCCTTTACTAAGCGAATTCCGAACTGCACGGTTTCGGCCACGGTAAAGTGTCGCCCACTATCCAAATGCTGCTGTAGTGTCGCCCCTTCGTGCCAGCTCATTACGTAATAAAGCGCCGAACGATCTTCTGTTGCCAACGGCAAAATTTGCGGGAAATAATGAGCGATTACTTTCTTCGCCAACCATTCTTCCTGAATCAGCCTGTCAGCAAGGTGCACATCTCCAGCTGCACCAGGTGGTAATGTTTTAAGCACCCACAAGCGCCCGTCTGTCAGTTCGCGCACTTGATATAGCAAAGACATGCGGGATTCATGCAATAACGCTATCACCTCAAAACCATCGAGCTGCGTGCCTGGCTTTAACCGAGGTGGTATCGGCAAATGGCGCTCCGCACTTAGCTGGTCGCGCAAATTCTGCTCCGGTAGCGCTTCAATCCGCACCACCATAGCAGTCGCATTATCTTGTCCACCCTGCTTGTGAGCAAGGCGCACCAGCTCTTCTGCGGCAAGCTGCGGACTATTGTACAAATTAAGCGTGTTTAACATGCCTAACCCGCCAACCGGCTCCCATACGCCATCAGAAACAAGCAGGAAAATGTCTCCAGCTTGCAACTCACCTTCACCAAAATCTATACTCAAATGCTCGTCAAGACCTACTGCGCGCTTTAACACATGCCGCATGTCGGGTCGATCCCAAACATGATCTATAGTTAATTGAGTAAACGCTTCGTTTCGTAAACGATAAACCCTGCTATCACCAACATGCGCTAAATAATAACGACAACCTCGAAAGACTACCGAAGACAAAGTGCACGACATTCCTGCCAGATCACGACGAGTAGTCGCTTGAGAAATCAGCCAACGATTCATGGAAGTGACTATTTTATCAACGGCAAAAGTCACTTCCCAAGTATCAGGCGTTGCATAATAATCTGCCAACAATCCACGCACTGTGTATTCGGCTGCTTCACGACCACCAGCGCCTCCAGACACACCATCAGCCAGCGCCACTAGCGCGCCCTTATCAGCTAGCTGTGCACGCTCCGGTGTCACGTAACCACAATAATCCTCATTGCGATCACGCGGCCCCGTGGCGGACGCATGACCGACCGCAATCTGTAACGATGACAACATCTATTAGATTTTAGCGCCCGCAACCCCTGGAGCACCCCAAGTAGTACGCCAGCGTGATTTTACTTTTGTCACGCCAATCAGTGCTACAACCGCGAGCCCTGCAAATATTACGAATCCAGTCTGATAACTGCCTGTCAGTTTGTACGAATACCCTAAGCTGGAAGCGAGGTAAAATCCACCCACACCACCTGCCATACCAACCATACCCGTCATCACACCTATTTCACGACGAAAGCGTTGTGGCACTAGCTGGAATACTGCTCCGTTACCCATACCCAAAGCCAACATCGCAGGCAAAATCACTAACATTGCTAACATTGGCGTAGCCATACCCACACTTACCAGCAGCAAGAACACTGCCGTCACCGCATACATGATAGTTAAAGTACGAATACCGCCAATACGATCTGCTAATATGCCACCCAATGGGCGCACCAACGAACCCGCGAAGACACAGGCCGCAGTAAAATAACCCGCAGTAATAGCTGTTAGCCCATACTGCGTATTGAAATAAATAGTAAGAATTGAAGCCATACCGACAAAACCGCCGAACGTCACGCTATAGAAGAACATGAACCACCACGCATCCTTGTCTTTTAATACCTGCATATATTCGGCCATGGATTTAGCTGGCGGGCATTCCGGACTATCTTTAGCGAAAATAAGATATACGGCAAATGCAATACCAAGTGGAATCATCGCTATACCGAACACGCTATTCCAGCCGAATGCGACCGCCAAACTAGGCGCGAATAATGCGGCTAATGCAGTTCCTGAATTACCTGCACCGGCTATTCCCAATGCTGTACCCTGATATTGTGGTGGATACCAGCGCGAAGCTAGCGGTAATGCAACTGCAAACGAAGCGCCCGCAAAACCAAGCATCATTCCTAATATCAATACCTGCTGGAATGAATGTATACCACCCAGCCAAGCCCATGCTAGCGCACCAATTACGATTACCTGACCGACAATACCCGCTTTTTTTGGCTTGAGGTGATCAACCAACACCCCCATAACAATGCGCAACAGCGCACCAGCCAACACCGGCGTTGCGACCATCAGTCCTTTTTGCCCCGCATCCAGGCCGAGATCTGCTGCAATTTGCACACCCAATGGTCCCAACATGACCCAGATCATGAACGAAACATCGAAATATAAAAAGGCCGAAATAAGCGTAGGCGTGTGCCCAGCTTTCCAAAATGATTTTTCCATGTTTTTATCTTCCTACGGTAAGGTAATAAGTTATTTTTATTTGTTTCTCAACACATTAAGCAATTTCCATGCTTAAAAACATTATAATTATTAAACCATTGTTTTTATTTGGAAAACTACAATATAGAATAAATTTATTCTATATTTATTCTCAAACCTGCTTAAAGTTGGTGCGGCGCATTTCAATCTGGTGCGTGAGATATCCCTTGCAGTATCCAAGCTGCAATTGCATTAAGCATCGATTCGCTCTCACCAAGAGATGGCAAGACATGGAAGGCCACTGTCGGATACTGCTGTTTTAATTGTGCCAACAGCACAGGGAAGTCATTGCGCAGATGCGAACCCGGTCCAAGAAATAGAGGCGCTATGCTAATATCAGATATCTGATTCGCAACCAGCCCCGCCACTGCAGATGGTAAGTCAGGTGACATCAACTCAAGATACGCTAGCATTACTTGCGTCTGCGGTTGCTGCTCAGCAACAATTTGCTGCAAGCGTAGAAATGGCTCTGCCCAGCGCGCATCACGCGCGCCATGAGCGAAGAGAATTATACCTTTCAACGTTTCATACCAGCCGATAAGAGCGCCTCTGCACGCGCACCAAGATATACATATAGACCCAGGCCGACCAGTAAACCCACAGCAGCAAACATCATCCACACCGCCTCTACCATTTCATGCGCAACGCCCAATGCTGATTTGAACATTAGTAACAGCGCCTCAATGGAAACCGCAATCAAAATTGCCGCAATAAACCGCGTTATAGTACGTCGGGTCGAGCTATGCCGGAAGATGTCCTTATGCATCAGTACTTCCTCCTCAAGTATCGTTTTGCCCAAGTCGAAAATAGCCAATGCCAGCGTGAGGAAAATAATTACCCCAAAAGGTTTCAGATGTAACTCGGCCGTATTATCACCGACGTCACGCAAGGCAAGCAGCTCCCCAAATGCGGCATAAAGCAACACACCTGTTACCGCCGCTAAGCCCAGCACTATAATACTGTATATAGCCTTGAACACAGGCAAGAACCGGCGACGTGCATGATCACCCATCATGAACTCTATGGCACCAGTCAAATCAATATCCAGCACGATATAACGCTGCTCACCCGTTTCCGGATCACTCAGTGGCAATATGGCAGATACGCTCAACATATTGCTTGCGATGGATAAATACGGCTCAGTAATACTCACACCTGGCCTAGATTTAGCCAGCAAAAAATAGGGACGCATGCTGCGATCACGTCCTGCACCTGCATTACTGCTTTGCAACGCATGCCCCGCACCAATATTGGGCGTTATCTGTTTGCCGTTTGCGTCGAGTAGATACAACAACTCTACAAATGGATAATGCTTCACCACACAATCCATGGCTTTATGCCTGGCAGTTGCATCTACCAGCAATTGCGTATCACCTACACCGGTCAAAATGGACGACAACAATTCGCCCAAAGCGTCGCGATACTGATGATAACGCTCTACAACCGCAAGGTAGCTCATGCTACTCACAATGCCGTCCTCAACATGCAGGTTTAGCCGTTAATGACAACCAGACGAGACCCGTTTCATCTATTTTGGTTAGTACACAAGGTGCATGCCCTTCATCTGGTGCCTCTGCATTGCCTGTTTCCAAACCGATTTTCCAGCCATGCAGCGGACAAGTCACCGTTTTACCTGCCACGATACCCTGGGAAAGCGGCCCACCTTTATGCGGACATTTGTCATGCAGCGCAAATACCTCATCGCCATCGGTGCGAAATACGGCAATATCCCCGTCAGTGGTTTGCACTACTCTCGATCCCAAATTAGGGATATCCGCCAAGCTACAAATTTTAGTCCATTCAGTCATTTTTATCCTCGCACTTTCTCTCAGGCGTTCAGCATTTCAAATTCGTGTTTCCCTACACCACCCTGAGTGCGCTCCAACCATGGGTCTTTTTCATTCTGTACCGAGAACATCATGCGTTCATATAGCGCTTTGCGTCCGGCCTCATCTTCCAACACACGCTGTTTAATGTAATCCATACCAACACGCGCCAGATAATGCACCGTACGTTCCAGGTAATAACCTTCTTCGCGATACAACTGCAAGAAGGCTGCACTGTATTCCATCACCTCAACATCGGTTTTAACTTTAATGAAGAAATGCGCGACTTCGGTTTTAATACCACCGTTACCGCCGATATAAATTTCCCAACCGGAATCGACACCAATAATACCGACGTCTTTAATCGCGGCTTCGGCACAGTTACGCGGGCAACCAGAAACGGCAAATTTAACTTTATGTGGCGCCCACATTTTCCATAATGCTTTTTCTATATCGACACCCAGCTTGGTCGAGTCTTGTGTGCCAAATCGGCACCACTCACTACCTACGCAGGTTTTTACTGTGCGCAGCGCTTTGCCATACGCCAGACCAGAAGGCATGCCCAAATCAGCCCATACGCCCGGCAAGTCAGCTTTTTTCACGCCAAGTAAATCAATACGCTGACCACCAGTCACTTTCACTGTCGGAATCGCATATTTATCTGCCACATCAGCAATTTTTCGCAGATCAGCAGGCGTGGTCTGCCCACCAAACATACGTGGAATCACTGAATAAGTACCATCTTTCTGGATATTGGCATGCGCACGCTCATTGATGAAACGCGACTGCGGATCATCCTTGGCTTCACCTGGCCACGTTGAAATCAGATAATAGTTCAATGCCGGGCGACAGCTGGCACAACCATTCGGTGTACTCCAAGCCATCGCCGTCATCACATCAGGGATGCTCAGTATTTTCTGCTCTCGTATCGCTTCGCGCACTTCACCGTGCGTACGTTCGGTACAACCACACATTGCTTTGGTTTTAGGCGCTTCAGAGTAATCTCCACCAAGAACGGTTGCGAGCAACTGCTCAACCAGACCTGTACATGACCCACATGAGGAAGATGCTTTGGTATGCTTACGCACATCCTCCAGCGTAAACAGCCCCTGCTCTTTAATAGCTTTAACTACCGTACCTTTACACACGCCATTACATCCGCAAATTTCCATTTCATCACTCATTGCGGCGGCACGGTTATGGCCAGAATGACCTAGATCACCAACGTGGCTCTGACCGAACATCAAATGATCACGAATATCTGAGACATTACGTTCTTCACGCAACATCTGGAAATACCAGGCACCATCCACGGTATCGCCATACATCACGGCACCGGCGATCTTGTTATTCTGGATCACGATTTTTTTGTAGACGCCACCGACTGGATCCGACAATAGTATTTCTTCAAAACCTTCGCCCCCGGTAAAGTTACCTGCGGAGAACAAGTCAATGCCAGTCACTTTCAATTTGGTTGAAGTCACTGAACCAACATAACGTGCGATACCGAATTCTGCCAGATGGTTAGCGGCCACCTTAGCCATATCGAACAACGGCGCGACCAACCCATAGGCAACACCACGCTGATTCAAACATGCACCCACAGCATACACACCCGGGTCAAAAGTCTGCATGGTGTCACTCAACACGATCCCTCGATTGCATTGGAAACCGAACTGTTCGTCCAATACGGTATCAGTGCGACTACCGACAGCAACTACGACACAATCTGCTGGAATGTCTTCTC
>ERZ1284729.191-NODE-191-length-11048-cov-7.673065_pt1 | contig 11048 bp, 11 predicted proteins | sample MGYA00454602_ERZ1284729 | MGnify/ENA primary metagenome ERZ1284729 (study PRJEB36292, sample SAMEA5787381) | metagenome | biome: Arctic soil; feature: perennial spring outflow channel; material: sediment | place: Canada | collected 2017-07-08 | depth 0.05 m ... | reverse complement strand
AACTGATTACTGGGCAATCCACATTTCTGCAGGCATACCAATTTTTAAACTTCCGTCATTTTTTACCTCGATTTTTACCGCATACACCAAATTGACACGTTCTTCTTTGGTTTGTATAATTTTGGGTGTAAATTCAGCTTCGGATGAAACCCAAGTGATGATGCCTTTAAAGTTTTTCATGGCATCGCCGGCATCAATTTTCACTGTAACTTCTTGTCCGATTTTAATGTTTGAAAGTTGGGTTTCACTCACATAAACGCGCAATTCCATCGTACTTAAATCGGCTATTTTATACAAAGGTTTTCCAAAAGAAATCAACTCATTTACTTCCGCGTATTTTGTTAAAACAGTACCGTTTACTGGATTTACAATTTTACTTTTCTGAAGTAAATCTTCCACTTGTTTCAGCTGCACCTCAATACTTTCCAACTCATCAATTACAGGTGAATTCTGACTTTCAACGCTTTTAATTTGTTTTTGGATCACGTTAATTTCACCATTAATGTCGTCTAATTGTTTTTGGGTTCCGGCATTTTCCCTAATTAAATTTTCAATTCTGTTTTTGTTGACGATTGCCGTTTTTAATTGTGCGATCAGCACGTTTTTTTGCGACAGAACACTTGCCGATTTTGAATAAACAATGGCTTTGGAAGCCAACAGCTGATCTCTTTTTAGGCTCAATTGAATGGTGTCTATGTAGCCTACATATGCTCCTTTTTTCAGCGTCTGGCCCTCTTCTATTTTAAATTCCATTAATTTTCCACTATTTTCTGCGGAAACTGTTATTTCCGTTGCTTCAAAATTTCCATATCCATCGGCCTTTTCGTTGTTTTTGCAGGCAACAAACAGATTTCCGAACAGGAGCAAACTGATGATTATTTTAGTATTTTTCATATAAATTTGTTTATGCGTTTATTTGTTTATGTGTGTATTTGTGTTTTTTTTGAACTGATGATTCACCTTTACAATTTTTAATTATTCATCATAATTATTCGTTAAGACTTCCTTTCGTTGTTTTATAATTTGCTTTTGCAAACTGCAATTGGATGTGATGTGTGCTTAAGTTATTTTCGGCCTCAAATAAATTGGTCAATTCCGTAACGTAAGCCGATGATGTGATGACACCATTTTTTAACTGTGAACGGGAGGTTTCTAAAATTTTCTTTCTCAAAGCTATAATTTCTTCATCTGAAGCAATAAAAGCGGTGATTTTATTTATTTCCGATTGCTGCTGGGTCATTTCCATAGCTGTATTCAGTTCAAAAACCTCTTGCTCGCTGTCTATAATTTCTTTAGTCACCTGCAATGATTCACGTTGTTTTTTGGTCGAATTCCAGTCGAACACATTCCAGTTCAGTTTAATTCCGGTGATATAATAGGTTTGAAAAGAATTGTCCAGCATATTCAATCCCGGATTTCCATAACCGCCTGTGGCAAAACCCGATAGTTTCGGTGAATTTTTCTTGTCGATCAGTTGTTCGGAAGCAGCAACTTTTTCTTTTTGAAGTTGGAACAAATCCAATTCTGGCCGTTCAATATCCGTTTTAAAATCGACAGTAATTTCCGTATTTTCCAATATAATATTTGGTGAAACCGGAATCCCGATGAGCATGGAAAGGGTTTTCATCAAACTGGTTTTATTTAAGTCAACTTCAATTAATTGTTGGTCAATTTTAAGCAATTCGGCTTCTAAAACACTGTCTGAATTTGGCAGCAACACCCCAAATTTGATTCCTGATTTTACTTCTTTCAGCGTGGTTTCCAGTTGTGTTTTTTTAGCAATCAACAATTCCCTTTTTTCCTGTAATAAAAGAATTGAAAAGTAAAATTGATTTACCTGTTCTTTTAGTTGGTATAAACTGACTTCAACTTGCTTTTGCTGTGTTTTTAGGAACGCCGATTTTTCTGCCATTGACGCATCGATCAAACCGCCATCGTAAATTAATTGATTTACGGAAACGGTAGCCTGATATTGGTCCTTATTTGGTGGAGTTATGGTTGATGTTGGCGAAGTAAATGGCAATGAAATAACATCGGATTGGTAGGTTGCCTGCGCCTGAAAATCGATTTTTGGAAGTTTGCCGGTTTTAATCACTTCCAAATCCAATTCGTTTTGCGTGGTCAATAATATTTTTTGTTTGGCCAACGGATAATTTCCTTCAGCCAATTTATAGCACTGTTCCAAACTTAGTTTTTCTTGTGAAAAACTGTTTAAGGTGATAAGCATGAGCATGAATATTCCAAATTTTTTCATAGGTCTAAATTTTTATGGCATTAATAATAAATTCGGAAACTTCTGTTTTTCGGTCCTCCATTAATTTTTCATAGGTTTTATCATCAATGGCAATAAATCCTTTTAATAAAGGCGCGCCAATAAACGGGAAAATATTTAGTGACATAATGTTTATGAATAATTGTTCCGCTTTTATTGGTTTTATAACACCTTCTGCAACTTTTTCATTCACTTGTTGTTTGAATTTTGTAATGTTGGGAAAACTCTTTTCCGCAATTAAATTTTTTACAAACTCCGGATTTCTGTTGAGTTCCTGAATAATAAAATTAGGCAGATATGGATGTTTTAGCACAAATGAAATATAATTACTGCTGAAGTTTCTTATTTTTTCAAAAATGGTGGTGTCGGCATTCATAATTTCATTTAACTGAGGCGCTAGCATTGAAAATGCACTTTTAAAAACGGCTTCAAAAAGCAATTGTTTGCTTCTGTAATAATAATGCAGCATGGCTTTATTGATGCCTGCTTCGTCGGCAATTTCCTGCATTCTTGTGGCTGCCATTCCTTTCTTTTGAAATATTTCTTTTGCCGCATTTAATATGTTATTTTCCGGAGTGCTTTGTTCTTCTGTCATCATACACTAACTATATAGTTTAACCAAATGGTTAACAAATGTAAAATAATATCTGGGATTCACAAAATAAATATTATTTTTATGAAATATTAAAGCAGAATAATTATGAAAAAAATATTAAAATTCGGTCTGTTACTGTTGGTTTTAGCGCTTGTTTATGTGGTTTACACCAATTATCCGAGACTGGATATCGTTACCGGATTTTCGGCAAAAAGCGTTTGTTCCTGTACTTTTGAAGCCGGCAGGGACTTAAAATCCATTGAAGAAGGAGATAATGATATCGATATGGTTAATTATGCCAGCAATAAAATTAATTTAGAAGAAAAGTCGGTTACCTCAACAGTTTTCGGCCTAAAAAAAAGAAAGGCAGTTTATAAAGATGGAATTGGTTGTGTTTTGATTCCTGAAGGTGAAAACACGAATATAGCATTCAAACCAAACAGAAAAATTTCACAAAGTACGTTGCCATATCCTTATGGAAATTTTCCGCAGAAAGACACTATTTTCAGCAATGTAGATTATAAAATGTTGGATTTGGCTGTTGAAAACGCTTTTGATTGTGAGGGTTACGAGCAAAAAAACAGAACCAGAGCGGTACTTGTGCTTTATAAAGACCAGCCGATTGCCGAAAAATATGCGCCCGGATTTTCACAGAACACCAAACTATTGGGCTGGTCTATGACCAAAAGCATTACGAGCGCTGTTATGGGCGTGCTTGAAAAACAAGGAAAAATTTCGCTAAGCCAAAACAATTTATTTCGGGAATGGGAAAAGGACGATCGCTCAAAAATAACCTTGAACAATTTATTGCAAATGAACAGCGGTTTGGAATGGACGGAAGATTATAGCACCATTTCCGATGTCACTAAAATGTTGTTTTTAGCGCCTGATATGACACAGGCACAATTAAGCAAACCCTTAATTGGAGAACCAAATAAAAGCTGGAATTACTCATCCGGAACCACAAATTTACTATCGGGTTTTATTCGAAATCAGTTTAAGACGCATCAGGAGTATCTGGATTTTTGGTATGCCGAGCTTATTGATAAGATCGGCATGAATTCTATGACAATAGAAACCGATGTGGCCGGAAACTATGTAGGTTCTTCTTACAGCTGGGCAACGGCGCGCGATTGGGCAAAATTTGGCTTGTTGTATTTGCACAATGGAAATTGGAATGGCGAGCAACTATTGAATGAATCTTGGGTAACCTATTCCGCAACGCCCACAAACGGTTCCAATGGTGAATATGGCGCTCATTTTTGGTTAAATGCAGGCGGTAAATATCCAAATGTGTCAAAAGATTTGTATTCGTGCAATGGCTATCAGGGCCAGCATGTATTTATCATTCCTTCAAAAGACTTGGTAATTGTGAGGTTCGGCTTGGCTGAAAACCCTGAATTTGATGTAAATATTTTTTTAAGCGAATTGTTAGATGCCATTAAATAAATGATAAAAAAAATATAAAAAGAAGCCGCTGATTGCGGCTTTTTTTATTTTTATGTTACAATAACTATTTACAATTTAGACAATGCAACTTCTTTTTTAGGAAATACTAAGGAAGCAACCACCGAAATAACCAAAATGCCAAGAATTGTAAAAAGAGAAATCATCACAGGTATTTTAAAAAAATCGACCATCACCATTTTCACGCCAACAAAAACAAGGATGGCTGAAAGTCCGTATTTGATATAATGAAAATATTGCGTAATTCCTGCCAAAGCGAAATACAAAGCTCTTAGTCCCAATATTGCAAAAACATTGGAAGTAAAAATAATAAAAGGATCACTTGTAATGGCCATAATAGCCGGAATTGAATCAACTGCGAAAATTAAATCGGTAAACTCAACAAGCAGTAACACAACAAATAATGGCGTTGCAAAAGTTTTGGCATTTATTTTAACAAAAAAACGGTCGCCATGCATCGTGTCGGTTACAGGATAAAATCTTTTGAACAATCTTACCAAAGGATTTTTATCGGGATCCATTTTTTCATCTTTTTGAAACAGCATTTTAGCGCCGGTAAAAATTAAGAATGCGCCAAAAATATAGATAATCCAGTGAAATTTACTGATAAGGGCCACACCGGCAAAAATGAAAATAGATCGCATAATTAAGGCACCCAAAATCCCCCAAAAAAGTACTTTATGCTGGTATTTTTTATCGACATTGAAATAGGAGAAAATCATAATAAAGACAAATAAATTATCGATACTTAAAGATTTTTCAATGACATATCCAGTGAGAAACTCCATGGCTTTTATTTCACCCATATACACATAGATGCCATAATTAAATACCATTGCCATTGATATCCAAACAGCGCTCCAAATAAGTGCTTCTTTAATTTTTACTTCATGCGATTTTCGGTGAAATACCCCTAAATCCAAGGCTAACATAAGCAATACAAATGCTAAAAAGCCAGTCCATACATAAATAGTTGCAATCATAATTTAATGCTTGCGGTTAATTTATTTAAAATATCCATACCCATTTCTATCAAACCAGAAACACCATTTTCAGCGATGTAGTTGAATATTTTAATGATGAAAGGGAATAAAATAACAATCAATGCAATAACAATAACCAGTATTATTGCAATTGCAATGATGATGATATTTCTAAGTTTTTTGTTCTGTTTTATTTTATTATAGCTATTTAACCAATTAAATTGGCGCTCATTATTGTAACTATATTTCTGTTTGTAGTGGTATTTTTGCTGTTTGTTTTTGTTAGCAAAAAGATTGTCTAAATCCATCTATTTTCTATTAAAGTTTAATTTATTTCACGTTTTTCAAAGTGATTTACACTGTTGAATGTTTGCAACAGAAATGATTTAATCACGCTTGTTGCAAAAAGAACCAGAAAAAAATTAAGAAATTTTGGGCGGTTGCCAAATAGAAAAATTGGGTTGAGATAAGACAAAGAAAGAACTCAAAATCTTATTTTTGATGAGTTTGGCGTCAATACTTGAAATATCGTAGCAGGTATTTATCTGATCATCTGCGGATGCATCAGAAGTATCGATTAAATTTTCTGAAGTACCATTTTTTTCAGCAGTAATTTCAGTACTGAAAGGCGTATTAATATCAGAATAAAAAACAGTATAACTCAAAAGCATGCCAATAACGACAACAAAAGTTATGAAAATGTTTTTTGGAGAATTAATCATTCCACGTAATTATATGACGGTTAATAAATTACCTTTTTTAAATATTAAATTTTAAAGTTCAAATCCCAATTGCACGTTTAATTTTTTGGCTATTAGCTTAGAAATTAATGCTTTTAACTGTGGAATTTTAATTTTTTCAACCACATCATTGGCAAAAGCATAAAGCAATAAAGCCTTGGCTTCTTTTTTTGGAATTCCTCGAGATTGCATATAAAACAATGCACTTTCATCCAATTGTCCAATCGTGCAGCCGTGGGAACATTTTACGTCATCTGCAAAAATTTCCAACTGTGGTTTTGAATTTATGGTCGCGCCATCATCAATCAAAATTGAATTGTTTTGTTGAAAAGCATTCGTTTTTTGGGCAGCTTGACGTACAATTACTTTCCCGTTAAAAACACCAACAGATTTATCGGCATAAATCCCTTTGTACAACTCATGACTTTCGCAATTTGGCGATTTGTGATCTACAAGCGTATGATTGTCAACGTGTTGTTTTTCATTTAAGACAGAAATTCCGTTCAGGTTGGAAGTGATATGTTCACCTTCGTGATAGAATTCTAAATTATTTCTGGTAATTTTTCCGCCAAATGAAAAAGTATTCACAGAGGCGATACTTTGTTGTTTTTGTGAAATAAAAGTACTGTCGATTAATGAAGATTCATTGGTGTCATTTTGAATTTTATAATAATCAACAATCGCTCTTTTATGGACAAATATTTCAGTAACAGAATTTGTTAAAGTGGTATTTTTTGAAATATTTTGGTGGCGTTCAATAATTTGTACGTGCGAATTTTCACCAACAACAACCAAATTTCTTGGCTGCAGCAACACTTCTTTTTCGTTTCCTGTTGAAAAATTAATGATTTGAATGGGTTTGGCAACAATGGTGTTTTTTGGAATATTGATAAAAGCGCCTTCTTTAACAAAAGCGGTGTTCAATTCAGCCAAACTGTTTTTTTTGTTGGCAATGGTATTCAAATAATTGTCGATAATCATTTTATATTTTGGTCTGGTCAAAGCAGAAGACATTACACATACATCACAGTCTTCGTGAGTAGTTTCCGACAAAAATGAATTGAATTCACCGTCAACAAAGATCAAGGTATAAGAATCAATATCGTTGATTAAATAATCTTTTATATTTTTAAATCCAACCGATTTTTCAGCGTTTGGAAAAAGGCTGAAATCATATTTAAGTAAAGAGTTTAAGCTTGTATATTTCCATTCTTCATCCCTTTTAGTCGGGAAACCATCTTTTTCAAAATTGTTAATGGCATTCAGCCGAATGGCATGCACCGTTGAATCAAGATCGATATTTCCCTTGTTTTCAAAAGCCAAAAATGAAGAAACTAATTTTTCTTTTAATTCCATTTTTTAATGTTATTTGTTTTATGTTTCTAGCATATACTGCTTACTGAAACCAAAAAACGTTTCAAACTATTTTATTTCAACCAGTCGTAACCTTTTTCTTCCAATTCGTAAGCCAGTTCTTTTCCGCCCGATTTCACTATTTTTCCATTGTGCAATACGTGAACAAAATCAGGAACGATATAATCCAGCAAACGTTGATAATGCGTGATTAACAACACAGCGTTTTTTTCGCTTTTAAGTTTGTTAACGCCATTGGCCACAACTTTTAAGGCATCAATGTCCAAACCTGAATCGGTTTCATCCAAAATGGCCAATTGCGGTTCCAGCATCGCCATTTGGAAAATCTCATTTCTTTTTTTCTCGCCTCCTGAAAATCCTTCATTTAATGAACGCGACAAAAATTTACGGTCTATTTCCAATAAATCGGCTTTTTCACGAATCAGATGCAACATTTCTTTTGCGGGCAATTCGGCCATTCCTTGGGCTTTTCGCGTTTCGTTAATGGCTGTTTTTATAAAGTTTGTAACAGTAACGCCGGGAATTTCTATAGGATATTGAAATGATAAAAAGACCCCTTTATGCGCTCTCACTTCAGGAGCGAAATCGGATAAATCTTCCCCATTTAATTCTACAGAACCTTCTGTAACTTCAAAATCTTCTTTTCCTGCAATAACGGATGCAAGTGTACTTTTTCCTGAACCGTTTGGCCCCATAATCGCATGAACTTCACCTGCTTTTATTTCGAGATTTATTCCTTTTAAAATCTCTTTGCCATTGATATTGGCGTGTAAATTATTTATTTTTAACATTTTTTATTCGTTTATTTTTTTATTTATTGAACCTTTATTTGAAAAAAATCCAACAACATTTCAACTTTCAACTTTGTGACTATCCTACTGATCCTTCCAAACTAATTTCCAATAATTTTTGCGCTTCTACAGCAAATTCCATAGGTAATTTATTAAGCACTTCTTTACCAAATCCGTTGACGATTAACGCAATGGCTTTTTCGGTATTGATGCCTCGTTGGTTGCAGTAAAACAATTGGTCTTCCCCAATTTTACTTGTGGTGGCTTCGTGTTCTATTTGAGCGGACTTGTTTTTTACTTCAATATATGGAAACGTATGTGCACCACATTTGTCACCCATCAATAACGAGTCACATTGCGAAAAATTTCTGGCATTATTTGCTCTCGGACTGATTTGCACCAAACCTCTATAGGAATTGTGCGAATGTCCTGCGGAAATTCCTTTTGAGATTATGGTACTTTTTGTATTATTTCCCAAATGAATCATTTTTGTGCCGGTATCTGCCTGCTGAAAATTGTTGGTCACAGCGATGGAGTAAAATTCACCCACAGAGTTGTCCCCTTTCAAGATGCAACTTGGATATTTCCAGGTAATTGCACTTCCGGTTTCCACTTGTGTCCACGAAATTTTTGCGTTTTTTTCGCACAATCCACGTTTGGTAACAAAATTATAAACACCGCCTTTTCCTTCTTTATCTCCAGGAAACCAGTTTTGAACTGTAGAGTATTTTATTTCTGCATCATCCAAAGCAATCAACTCAACAACTGCGGCGTGTAACTGATTTTCATCACGCGCCGGTGCGGTGCAACCTTCCAAATAACTTACATAACTGCCTTCATCAGCAATTAATAAGGTGCGTTCAAATTGCCCGGTTCCTCCTTCGTTTATTCTGAAATAAGTAGACAGTTCCATCGGACAAGCAACGCCTTTTGGAATGTAACAAAACGAACCGTCAGAAAAAACTGCTGAGTTTAGTGCCGCGTAAAAATTATCGGTTTTGGGAACAATGCTTCCTATATATTTTTTAACCAATTCAGGATGTTCTTGAATTGCTTCAGAAATCGGACAAAAAATAATACCTCTTTCGTTTAATGTTTTTTTGAAGGTAGTTGCCACAGAAACGGAGTCCATCACAATATCGACCGCCACATTGGACAAGCGTTTTTGCTCGCCTATTGAAATGCCCAGTTTTTCAAAAGTTTTCAATAATTCCGGATCAACTTCATCCAAACTGTTCAGTTTTGGTTTTTGTTTTGGCGCTGAATAATAGCTGATATCTTGAAATGAAGGTTTTACATAACGAACATTTGCCCATTCAGGTTCTTTCATTTCTTTCCAAATACGAAAAGCATCCAAACGCCATTCGGTCATCCAGGCAGGCTCATTTTTCTTTTTGGAAATGGCGATAACAACGTCTTCATTTAAACCTACAGGAAACTTGTCGGATTCAATATCTGTATAAAAACCGTATTCGTACTCTTTGGTTTCGAGTTCTTTTTTTAAATCGTCTTCGGTAAATTTGCTCATTTTTTATTATTTTTTAATTGAAAGATGATCGCCTTGAATTGCTCATTTTTCAAACTTTCAATTTTTGAATTTTTATAGTGAAAATGATTCACCACATCCGCAAGTTCTTTGGGCATTCGGATTTTTAAAAACAAATCCGGTTCCTTTTAAACCGCCGGAATATTCCAAAGTTGTTCCTACAAGGTACAAAAAGCTTTTTTTATCTACAATGATTTTTACGCCGTTGTCTTCAAAAACCTTGTCGCCTTCTACTTGTTCTTTGTCAAATTTTAAATCATAAGATAATCCGGAACAACCGCCGCTTTTCACCCCAACTCTAACGTAGTCATTTTCAGGGTTAAAGCCATCGTCTTTCATAAGCTCAATCACTTTATTTTTCGCTATGTCTGAAACTTTTATCATATTGCTTATATAGATTAATTCTAAATAAGCGCAAATATAAGCAGAAAAAACGGTATTTAAAACCTTTTTGGTATGAATAAATTTAATAGTGCCATAGTTGTTGCCTATAAACATTTATCTTTGCAAAATGACAGAAGATAAGAACGAAACGCGCACAAGCTTGTCTGAATTGGGAGAATTCGGATTGATAAAACACTTAACCCAATCTTTTGATATTCAACAAAAAAGCACGATAAAAGGGGTGGGTGACGATGCGGCGGTTTTAGAAATAAAAGATAAAAATATTTTGGTGACAACCGATTTATTGGTGGAAGGCGTGCATTTCGATTTAAGTTATATGCCTCTTAAACATTTGGGTTATAAAGCGGTTGTGGTAAACGTATCCGATATTTATGCCATGAACGGAATTGCAACCCAAATTACGGTTTCAATCGCTGTCTCAAACCGATTTACTTTAGAAGCAGTTGAAGAATTGTATGCCGGAATTCAATTGGCGTGCAAAACATACGGTGTCGATTTGGTTGGTGGCGACACCACTTCATCTACCACAGGATTGCTGATCAGTATTACCGCTATCGGCGAATCAAAAAATGAGGATATTGTTTATAGAAATACCGCAAAACAAAATGATTTGTTGTTGGTAACAGGCGATTTAGGCGCCGCATATTTGGGATTGCAGGTTTTGGAACGTGAAAAAAGGGTTTTTGAAGTGAATCCAAATTCGCAACCTGATTTAACAAATTACACCTATTTAATTGAAAAACAGTTAAAACCCGAAGCCAGAAAAGATATGGTGGAATTACTTGCTGCATTGGACGTGAAACCAATTGCGATGATTGATGTTTCCGACGGACTTTCTTCTGAAATATTGCACATTTGCACGCAATCGAAAGTTG
>ERZ1284729.190-NODE-190-length-11097-cov-9.675421_pt1 | contig 11097 bp, 9 predicted proteins | sample MGYA00454602_ERZ1284729 | MGnify/ENA primary metagenome ERZ1284729 (study PRJEB36292, sample SAMEA5787381) | metagenome | biome: Arctic soil; feature: perennial spring outflow channel; material: sediment | place: Canada | collected 2017-07-08 | depth 0.05 m ... | reverse complement strand
TGTGCAAAACTTATAAAACCAATTAAAAATAATATATAAACTATCCGTTTTTTCATTTATTATTCATTCAGATTCATTTGCTATTTAGCTCCTTTTCGCTTAAAATAACCCAATAATTTTTTAACATAACTTTCATCTATTTGAGAACTGATGGTTCCCGAACCGCTATGAGTAAAGGATTTTTCAAAATAATCCACCGATGCCAAATAATGTGCTTTATAGCCATTTCTAACGCTTTTTGAAGCGGTATTCACCAACATCGTTTTTCCCGTTTCGGCATCACGCATTGGCACCATTCCTAAATTTGGAATTTCACTGTCGTGAATGTCATAAATCCTGATTCCAGTTACATCGTGCTTTCTTCCAACAATTTTTAACGTATGTTCATAATGGGTATCCATAAAATCGGACAGCACAAAAACAATGGCTTTTTTCTTCATCACACTTGAAAAAAACTTAAGTGCTTCATTCAAATTGGTTTTTTTGCTTTTCGGTTTAAATTCAATCAGTTCCCTGATAATTCTTAACACATGGGTTTTTCCCTTTTTCGGCGGAATGTATAATTCCATCTGGTCTGAAAATAAAAGCAAACCAACTTTGTCATTATTTTGTATGGCCGAAAAGGCCAGTGTCGCCGCAATTTCTGTAATGGTATCACGTTTAAATTGTTGCGTGGTTCCAAAATATTCTGAGCCGCTTATATCAACCATCAACACCATCGTCAATTCCCTTTCTTCCTCAAAAACCTTCACATAAGGTTCGTTGTAACGCGCGGTTACATTCCAGTCAATTGCCCTGATGTCGTCGCCGTATTGGTACTGTCTAACTTCAGAAAAAGTCATACCGCGTCCCTTGAACGAACTGTGGTATTCTCCAGAAAATATGTGATTAGACAAGCGACGTGTCTTAATCTCAATTTTACGAACTTTTTTAAGTATTTCTTTGGTATCCATTTCTTTAGGTTGGCAGTATTCAGTAGCTTTATTCAATATTCAGTCGCTGTTTTCAGTATTCAGTTGCAATAACAATATTTAAAACCAACTGCAAACTGTTACTGTAAACAGCTAACTACTAAGGTACTTCAACTTCGTTCACAATTTTGTTAATGATGTCTTCGGATGTGATGTTTTCTGCTTCCGCCTCGTAGGTAACTCCAATTCTGTGACGTAAAACATCGTGCACAACTGCGCGCACATCTTCTGGTATCACATAACCTCTTCGTTTTATGAAAGCGTAGCATTTGGCTGCAAGCGCCAAGTTGATGCTTCCACGGGGAGACGCGCCAAAGCTTATCAATCCCTTTAAATCGGGCAGATTATATTTTTCAGGAAAACGTGTGGCAAAAATAATATCGAGAATATATTTTTCAATTTTCTCATCCATATATACTTCACGCACCGCTTTTCTTGCCCTGATAATTTGGTCAATGGAAGCAACGGCATTAATACTTCCGTAACTGTCATTTAAATGTTGGCGCATAATTAATTGCTCTTCATCTAATTTTGGATAGTGAATTACCGTTTTAAGCATAAAACGGTCAATTTGTGCTTCCGGCAACGGGTACGTTCCTTCTTGTTCAATTGGGTTTTGGGTGGCCATCACCAAAAATGGCTCTTCCAATTTAAAAGTTGTGTCTCCAATAGTGATTTGGCGTTCCTGCATGGCTTCCAATAAAGCGGATTGCACTTTTGCAGGCGCACGATTAATCTCATCAGCCAACACGAAATTTGCGAAAATAGGCCCTTTTTTTATGGAAAAATCATTGACTTTAATGTTGTAAATCATGGTTCCAATCACATCGGCCGGCAATAAATCGGGTGTAAACTGAATTCTGCTGAACTTTCCCTGAACCGCTTTTGCCAAGGTGTTAATGGCCAATGTTTTTGCCAATCCGGGAACACCTTCCAACAAAATATGTCCATTTCCCAACAAACCGATAAGCAATCGTTCAACCATATGTTTTTGGCCAACTATCACTTTATTCATTTCCATCATCAACAAATCCACAAAAGCGCTTTCTCTTTCAATTTTTTCATTAATAGCCCTGATATCTACAGAAACGTTATTTTCTTCAATCATATTTATTGTTTTTAAACGTGTAATTTTAATATGTGCCGTTAGGCTATGCAAATAGCATAAATATTTTCTTAAATCTTGTTAAAAATTGGTTAAAAGTATTGGCAAAATGAGCGGTTTAATAAGATTTTAACATCATTTGGCCACCATCAAATTCTCCATAGGTAAAATGAACAATCCAATCGCCGGTATTGATATATTTTGAAGTTTCGGAAAGCGCAATTTCAAGCGGCAAATGGCGATGTCCGAACACAAAATAATCGTAGTGCTTTTCTGCTAATTTCATTTTGGCATATTGCACCAGCCATTCATTTTCTTCCCCCAAAAATTTCACGTCTTCCTCGCCGGAAATCAGTTTGTTTTTTACCGATAAATAATGGGCAATTTTTATTCCGATATCGGGATGCAACCACCTGAAAAACCATTTGGAAACTGGGTTGGTAAACACTTTTTTCATGCGTTTATAGCCTTTGTCTTCCGGCCCCAATCCGTCGCCGTGACCAATAAAAAATGATTTGCCGTTAAGCATAAACTCTTTTGGCTCGTGGTATACGGGAATGTTTAGTTCTTTTTCAAAATAATCGTGCATCCAAAGGTCGTGGTTTCCCACAAAAAAATGGATTTCAATTCCCTGATCGCTTAATTCGGCCAATTTTCCCAGAACACGCACAAAACCTTTTGGAACGGCTTCAGCGTATTCAAACCAAAAATCGAATAAATCACCTAAAATAAACAGTACATCCGCATCTTTTTTGATGAAATCCAACCAATTCACAAACTTTTGTTCGCGTATTTTACTGGCCTCAACAGTTGGCGCACCAAAATGTTGGTCGGAAGCAAAATATATTTTTTTATTGGTCGTCAAATTTTAAACGCGTTAGATGTAATTAATTTAAATAGTTACTGATTTTTGCTATCCAGCTCAATCACTTTTAAAATCATATTGTCTTTTTTCTGGGTAATCATAAAATAACCCGTTTCATCGAATATACTTCTGGCCATAATTGCCTTAAAATAACGTTTTAAATCTTCTCTAACATTTGGAGGAATTGGGTAATTTATATCTAGTTCAACAATATATTGATTGAAAATTTTGTCATCTATATCGAAATTTTCAACAAAATCGTACAATTCCCATTTGTTCATTTCTTTTCGATGGTTATCGATGTATTTAAATATAAATGGATTTAACTGGCTGTACAATTCCGCGCTAAAAGTCCCTGTGGTATCTATGGAAACAAAAACATCAGGGATTATTCCTCCGCCACCGTAAACGATTTTTCCTTTAGGTGTTTTATATTTTAACGAATCATTTACCTTAATGCTGTCTCTTGAAAGCAGTTCTCCATTGTGAATCCTTTCTAAATAATCATTGTTGTATTTCGTTTGGTCGAAATGATTGTAAGGTTTTTGAATAGATCTGCCTGTTGGCGTATAATATCTTGCGGTTGTAAGCCTAACCGCCGATCCATCGCCCAATCCCATTTCCTGTTGCACCAATCCTTTTCCAAAAGAGCGGCGACCAACAATAATACTTTTGTCGTTGTCCTGAAGCGCGCCCGCAACAATTTCACTTGCTGATGCAGAATTTTGATCGATTAACACAAATATTTTACCGTGTTCAAAATCGCCTTTATCGGTTGCATAAGATTTGTCAATTTCCCCATGTTTACTTTTGGTAAAAACGATTAATTTTCCATCCTCTAAAAATTCATCGATAATCATATTGGCAATGTCCATATATCCTCCTGGATTTCCCCGTAAATCAAGCGCCAAAGAAGTCATTCCTTTTTCAATCAGCTCGTCCAATGCTTTTTTAAATTCCTGATAAGTGGTTCTCGCAAAACGATCGACTTTAATATATCCCAAGGTATTGTTGACCATATAATGTGCTGAAACGCTTGTGATTGAAACATCACCTCGTATTATTGGAAAATTTAGTTTTTTATTTGTTGAACGCCTGTAAACCTGAACATTGACTTTGGTGTCCGGTTCGCCCTTGAGAGCTTTCATCACTGCGTCACTCATTTTTCTGCTGCCTTCAAGGGTTTCACTTTCGCTTTTGTTGATACCCGCTTTTTTTAGAAGACTTTTGCCAAACAAGGTATCATTATTTGCGACAATTATTCTGTCGCCGGCCTTTATTCCTGCTTTTTCGCTTGGTCCGCCTTTAATAACACTGCTCACCGCAACAGAATCGTCATGAATAATAAAACTTACCCCAATGCCTGCGAATTTTCCCTGCATGCTTTCAGTAACGCGCTGCAATTCGTCTTTTGGAATATAAACGGAATGAGGATCCAATTTCGCCAACATGGTGGTAATGGCATCATCGAGCAAACTATCCGTATTTACCTTATCAACATAATCATACTGTATATAATTTATCAATCGTTTTATTTTTGCTTCCTTGGAATTGGAAGAGAATAAAACAGATTTGTTTTTAAAGTTAAAATTGCTGCCAATAAATATCCCTGCGGCAATGGCAAAACCAATAATTAAGGGAAAATAAATTTTTCTTTTTGTCATTATAAATTTTTAAGATGGGTAAGTTCAACGCCTGCTTTTTTCAAAAAATCCAAACCTGTTTCGTCTTTATAAGCATTGGCATATACCACCCTTTTTATTCCTGATTGATGTATTAATTTACTGCATTCTTTGCACGGAGACAAGGTAATGTATAAGGTTGAATCTTTGCAGGATTGCGTTGAAGCCGCCACTTTTAATATGGCATTTGCTTCAGCATGCAGGACGTACCACTTTGTGTTTCCTTCCTTATCTTCGCATGAATTTTCAAAACCGGTTGGCGATCCATTAAAACCGTCGGAAATAATCATTCGGTCTTTCACAATTAATGCGCCCACTTTTTTTCTGTCACAATATGATAATTTCGACCACTCAAATGCCATTCGCATATAAGCCTGGTCGTATTTTAATTGTTTCTTTTCCATAAATTTTTTATGAGATTTCAAAAGTACTAAGATTCTAATGAACGCTACGTTAATTTTTTACCAAAATATGGACGCCTTTAGGATTGGCAATACCAACCCGATGACAATGGATGAGATAATCAAAATCCAGTCTCGCTTCGGAAATCGGAAAACGGTTTGAAAAATAAGTCCGATGATCAATATTGCAAGCACCACAATAAATTGTGCAATTTCAATTCCCAGCGCAAATTCCAATAGCGGAATTAATTTTTGTGTTGAACTGCCTATCAATATTTTAAAATAACCAGAGAATCCAAGTCCGTGAATTAACCCAAAAAATAGCGCAAAAAATAAATTGGTATTTGTTTTTGCCAATTTTGTGGCATTTTTTGCAAAAAACACATTCACCAAAGCGGTAATCAAAATGGTAACGGGAATCAAAAATTCAATCCAGTTTTGACTTATGGACACTACTTTATAGGCTGACAAAATAAGGGAAAGCGTATGGCCAATGGTAAACAAGGTAATGAGCCACAAGATTTTTTGCCAATTTTTAAAATCGTACACCACCACCAAAGCAATCAAAAAAAGTACATGATCATAAGCATTCCAATCCAGTACATGAAAAAGGCCCTCTTTAAGAAAGAACATAAAATTATCCATCAATCTATTTATTATTTAAGCCCAAATATAGAAAAATTTGTTGCCCAATAACAATTACTTGAACCAATTATTTACCAATTCATTTTCTATTGGTTTGGCTGTTTTATGCGTAAACTCGTTTTTTAAGGCATCATATTGATAATCATTGTGCCATTCTTCAATATTTTCTGCAACTTGTTTGATACTTTCGCAAACATAGAGTATTTCTTCATTTGTAATAGTTGGGTGAATGGACATTCGAATCCATCCCGGTCTTTCAACCAAACAACCTTCAATAATTTTTTCTTCAATATTTTTTGAAGTTTGCTGATCAACATGTAACAAAAAGTGTCCATAAGTTCCTGCACATGAGCAACCTCCACGGGTTTGCACGCCAAACCGGTCGTTCAGCAATTTAACAACCAAATTAAAGTGCGCATTTTCTATAAAAAAAGAAAAAATGCCCAATCGGTTTTTGTGCTGGCCAGCCAATAATTGAAGATTCGGAATTTTGGTCAGTTTTTCAAACACCAAATCAATAAGTTCATGTTCGCGCGCCAATATATTTTTTACGCCCATTTTTTCTTTCAGCTGAATGGCCAAAGCAATTTTAATGGTTTGCAAAAAACCAGGCGTTCCGCCGTCTTCACGGGTTTCAATGTCATCAATATAATCGTGGTTTCCCCAAGGATTTGTATAATTCACGGTTCCGCCACCCGGATTGTCGGGAACCATATTTTTGTATAATTTTTTGTTGAAAATTAACACCCCTGAAGAACCCGGACCGCCTAAAAATTTATGTGGGGAAAAGAAAATGGCATCTAAATAGGCTTCCTCAACATTAGGATGCATATTTATTTCAACATAAGGCGCCGAACAGGCAAAATCCACAAAACACAATCCGCCATAATTATGAATCATTTTTGCGATTTTATGATAATCGGTTATAATGCCCGTTACATTGGAACATGCGGTTACTGAAGCAATTTTTATGGGCCTGTCTTTATGCTGATTCAAGAGTTTTTCAAAACTGTCAAAACAAATCAACCCCGATTCCTGGCAAGGAATAATTTCAACATCGGCAATGGTTTCCAGCCAGGAAGTTTGGTTGGAATGATGTTCCATATGCGTTATAAATACGATGGGTTTTAAATCCGCAGGAATTGCCGCGTATTTTTTGATATTTTCTGAAATCCGCAAGCCCAAAATACGTTGAAACTTGTTTACAACCCCTGTCATTCCTGTTCCAGAAGTGATTAAAACATCTTCTTTGGAAGCGTTTACATGCGATTTAATGATAGATCGTGCTTTGTGGTACGCCATCGTCATTGCCGATCCTGTGATGGAAGTTTCTGTATGCGTGTTGGCCACAAACGGACCAAATTGATTGAGTAATTTTTCTTCTATTGGACGATACAACCTTCCGCTGGCGGTCCAATCGGTATAAATAATTTTCATTTCCCCGTAAGGCGACTCAAAAGTTTGGTCAACGCCAATAATATGATTTCTGAATTGTTGAAAATAGGTTTCCAATTCAGAAGGTTGATTTTGGGTTTCGATTGCTGATTTTGTTGACATCCCTATTGAAAAAATATTGGTTTATACCTTTTTGATTTGTTGTTTAAAAAAATCCTTATTTAAAATTTGCGATTCCCTTTTTCAGCCAATTCTGATATTCCTGCACATCTGGAGTATAAGCAACAGGATCTGTTAAATTTTCCTCATTATGGTCCATCAAAACATAAAATGGCTGCGCGTTGGCGCCGTACCTGATAATTTGAAATTCGCTCCATTTTTGTCCGATATATTTTAGCTTTTTCCCGGGATATAATTTCGAATCAATTTCTTCACCATCAGCAAGCGGTCTTTTATCGTCGACATACAAGGAAATTAAAACCACCTCGTTTTTTAGGATTGGGAGAATTTCATCTTTTGCCCAGACATTTTGTTCCATTTTACGACAATTTACACAAGCATGGCCTGTAAAATCAATCATCACTGGTTTGTTTACTTTTTTGGCGTAGGCCAAACCTTTGTCGTAATCGTTAAATGCCAAAATATTATGAGGAGGCATTAAATGCGCACCATCCGGTATTTCTATATTTTCTCCTGAAGGCATGCCGCTATTCATTCTCGAAAATCCGACTCCGTAAGGCGATTCACTGTAATGTTGCGCCGGTGGAAAAGCACTGATTAAATTTAAAGGCGCTCCCCACAAACCGGGAATCATATAGATGGCGAATGCCAATGAAAGCATACCCAAACTTAGCCTTCCCACTGAAATATGCGTTAAAGGAGAATCGTGCGGCAATTGAATTTTTCCAAAAAGATAGAATGCCAAGGCCATAAATATGGTGATCCATATCGATAAGAAAACCTCTCTTTCAAGCCAATGAAGCTGTAACACCAAATCGGCATTCGATAAAAATTTAAACGCCAAAGCCAATTCCAAAAATCCCAACACCACTTTCACGGTATTTAACCAGCCGCCCGATTTTGGCAATGAATTTAACCAGCCAGGAAAAGCGGCAAACAAGGCAAATGGAATGGCCAAAGCCAATGAAAATCCGAGCATTCCTACAATGGGGCCAATCTGATTTCCTCCTGCGGCAGCTTCAACCAATAAAGTTCCAACAATGGGTCCTGTACAGGAAAATGAAACAATAGCCAGCGCCAATGCCATAAAAAATATACCGATAATGCCGCCTCTGTCTGCCTGCGCATCTACCTTTGTTCCCCAAGAACTTGGCAAAACAATTTCAAAGGCGCCCAAAAAGGAAACCGCAAAAACAACCAACAATAAAAAGAAAATGATGTTAAACCAAACGTTGGTGGACAAAGCATTTAAGGCGTCGGCGCCAAAAACAGCGCTGACCAACAAGCCTAAAAGCACATAAATGATCACAATGGATGCACCATAGATGACGGCATTTCTAATTCCTTCTGCCTTACTTTTGCTTTGTTTGGTAAAGAAACTCACCGTCATAGGAATCATTGGAAACACGCACGGCGTTAACAATGCCGCAAATCCGGAAAAGAAGGCAATGATAAATATAGTCAGCAAGCTTTTGTTTGATGTTTTATTCTTGTTTGCAGCAGCAACTGCCGCAACAGGTTCTTTGTTCTCATCTGTAGTTTTGTCACTAATTTTTTCAGCTGCCTGAATGCTGTCATTAACTGCAGTTGCTTTCGTTTCATCTGAATCTTCCGTGTTTTCAGTTGTATTTACAATGGCCGCAGCTGCCTTATTTGAGGGAATTAAAAATGTCAAATCTATCACAGTTGGCGGCAGGCAACTTGAATCGTCGCAAACCATAAACTCTACTTCTCCTGAAATTTTAAAAGCTTTTGAATTGTTTATTTTAACGCGTTGTTTAAAAACGGCCTTGTTTTCAAAATACTTAATTTCCATCTCAAAAACAGGGTCGTGAACGGTATGGCCTTTTTCTTCAGAAGTTTTTCCGACTAGCTTAAAATCATCACTTTTTTTAAACGAAAAAGTGGTTGGTATGGGTCCATCGGCAGGTACATTTTGCGAATACAAATGCCATTTTGCTTCAATAGTCGCAGTGGCAATTAAATTGTATTCTGAATCTGAAATTTTTTCTACGGATGTTGACCACTTAACCGGGTCGTGAATTTGTGCAAAACTCGAATTGATTAGCGCGAAAAACGCCAAAAGGAAAAATATTTTTTTCATACTAAAAGCTCGGTTTCTTTTATAAGAATTTTCAAAATTAAACAATATTAATCAGTATGTCGTTTTTTAATCATTTTTCCCTTATTTCAGACTGTTAAAATTTTCATAATTGTACCCAATAATTTAAAATAATTTTCGCCCTAAAATAAAAAACCGAAGAAACAAAAATTTAGTTCCTTCGGTTTTTTATTATTTATAACTCCTTTAAGAATTTAAATGCTTTTGTATCAACAACAATAAATCGTCTTTTAAAAAAGGTTTTGAAATATAATCATTACATCCGGCGTCTAATGCTTTTTGTCTGTCAAAAGACAACGCATAAGCGGACTGGGCAATAATTATGACATCATTGTTAAATTCCCTGATTTGGCTTGTTGCTTCATATCCGTTCATTTCAGGCATTTGAATATCCATTAGAATTAAATCCAGGTCGGGGTTATTCCGACAATTTTGAACCGCTTCATTACCGTTTCCCACTGTTATAATTTCTGTGCTTAAGCCTTCAAGCATTAATGAAATTAACTTGGCCGATGCTTCATCGTCTTCAGCAATTAATATTTTTAGATTTTGCGCTTTTTTACTATCTTCAATAGTTGCCTTATCCTTTTTAATTATAAATTCTTCTTCCAATTCAATATTGCAGGGAATGGTAAAATAAAACGTTGAGCCAACACTTTCTTCGCTTTCTAACCAAATTTTACCGCCTAAAATTTCAACATAAGCTTTGCTAATCGCCAAACCCAATCCCGTACCTTGCAGTACCATTAAATTTGATATATCTGCCTGAATAAATCGTTCAAAAATAACATCCTGCCTATTTGTTGGAATTCCAATTCCCGTGTCTTTTACATAAAACTCCAGATGTTTGGTTCCTTTGTCTTTAATTAAATGATAGCCAAATTCTATGGAACCTTCATTAGTGAATTTTATGGCGTTTTTTATAAGGTTGGTAAGTATTGCATAGAGTTTTTCCCTGTCTGTACTAATGTTTACTTCAATTTCAGGTAAAGTTTTTTCCATTATAAACTGTAATCCTTTGGCTTCTGCTTCAGGTTTGAAAAAGGTGTAAATATATTCGATTTGTTCATTGATATTAGAATCCTTTATGTCAACTTGCATCATCCCTGCTTCAATTTTTGAAATATCAACAATGTCGTTAATAATGTTGAGCATTCGTATACCGCTTTTCTGAATAATTCCTATATATCTTTGTTGCTTTTCATCAGAAAGATCTGGTTGTTTCAGTAAATCTGCAAAGCCCAGAATACCGTTCATTGGCGTTCGAATTTCGTGACTCATATTGGCCAAAAATGCCGATTTTAATCGGTCGCTTTGTTCCGCCTGTTCTTTGGCGGTAATTAATTCTTGTTCTATTTCTTTTTTGGTAGTGATGTCTTCTGAAATCCCAAGCAAATATTTAACCTTCTCGTTTTTGTCCTTAATCGCAACTTTTTTAGTGAATAAAATTTTTGCTCCATTTTTTGTGTTGATAACTTCTTCAACAATAATTAACAGTTCGTCCGAATTAAGCACTTCTCTATCCTTTTTGGTGAAAAAATCAGCTTCTTCTTTCGGAAAAAAGTCATAATCATTCTTGCCAATTAATTCTTCTCTGGTATAACCAAGATATTGTTCGCCGGCCTTATTTAAACTGACAACTACCATATCGTCGGCATTTTTTATAAAAACCATAGTCGCCAAATGGTCAAAAACATTATTTATAAAAATGTCGCTATCTCAACCTTTTGT
>ERZ1284729.189-NODE-189-length-11150-cov-27.698513_pt1 | contig 11150 bp, 9 predicted proteins | sample MGYA00454602_ERZ1284729 | MGnify/ENA primary metagenome ERZ1284729 (study PRJEB36292, sample SAMEA5787381) | metagenome | biome: Arctic soil; feature: perennial spring outflow channel; material: sediment | place: Canada | collected 2017-07-08 | depth 0.05 m ... | reverse complement strand
AAAGGAGAAGCAGTGGAATTTGCTGAATCTTTTGAAATCTGCGAATACGGGAGGCAGCCTTCTGAAGGAGAGATTCGGAAGTTGTTTCCAATGTTAAATCAAAATTAAATTTCGATTGGAAATATAAAGAAACCCTGACTATGCATTTCTGAGTGCTACAGCTTTAATTTTCGGGATTAAAATAATAAGCTTTAAGAGTTAAAAATGAACGATCTAAAAGTTTCTACAGCACAATTTGAACATCGCAGTGGCGATAAGGAATACAATCTTTCAGTTATAGAAGAGTTGTCAAAACAGGCGGCAAAGGAGGGTTCCAAAGTTATTTCTTTCCATGAATGCTCCATAACCGGTTACACTTTTGCCCGTCATCTTTCCCTGGCCGAAATGTTGGATCTGGCTGAGGAAATCCCTGATGGCGACAGCATAGTTAGTTTAACGGAAATCGCTAAAAAACATAAAATTGTTATACTGGCGGGTCTTTTCGAAAAAGATAAAGAGGATAACATGTTCAATGTATATGTTTGTGTTGACAAAAATGGTTTAGTAGCAAAACACAGAAAACTGCACCCGTTCATCAACCCGTTGGTTTCACCTGGAAATGAATACTGTATTTTTGATCTTTTCGGATGGAAATTTGGAATCCTGATTTGTTACGATAACAATATTGTGGAAAATGTTCGGGCAACGAAATTACTTGGTGCGGAAATTATTTTTATGCCACATGTAACTATGTGTACCCCCTCCACCCGTCCCGGGGCAGGGTTTGTGGATTCCTCCTTATGGGAAAACAGAAAGGAGGACCCTACATCTCTCCGGCTGGAATTTGAAGGACCTAAAGGCAGGTCCTGGCTAATGAAATGGCTACCGGCAAGGGCGTACGACAATTCGGTATACGTGGTTTTTTCAAACCCAATTGGGATGGATGATGATCAGTTAAAAAATGGCTGTTCAATGATCCTTGACCCTTTCGGTGATATTTTAGCTGAATGCCGGAATTTAGGAGATGATATTGCCTCTGCTGTTCTTTCTCCCGATAATATAGAAAAAGCTGGGGGTCATAGATATATCCAGGCCAGAAGGCCAGACTTATATCAGGAAATAATAGGAAAAGCGCATATCCCGGACCAAAAGGTGGTCTGGTTACGCAAACAAAACCTTAAGTAAAAAATGGATTTTCTGTGACTCTTAACCTATAAAAATCTTTCTTTAAATTATTGTTTAGATTTGTTATTTTAGTTTAAACTGCTGAATCTTATTAATTACTTCCTGTGCTGTCATACCGTGCTATTGTCAAAATCATATTGTCTCTGAAGTGGCCTGGATTTCTGAAAGCAAACGTTATTTTATAGATTTCACCGGTCGTGTATCGATTCACGAAGAACGATTGAACGATATGGGAGTTCATTTTTTTCCCAGCCCGGAAGTTGATGGACGCCCTACAAAAAAGCAAAAGAACCAAAAACATTATTTGCATGCTTTAACCCCTTTAGGAATCTGATCTTTATTAACAGTTACAACGGTTACGTTTAGTATTTTCTTTAATAGTTACAGGTTCAGAAATAACCTGAAGGAGGTATTTCTGGCGTGCCGGGATTGATGGGTGATCATTCTTCTAATTTTTTAATCTACAATCATTTATAATAAAAAATATTTTTTTTAAGGTCTGGTTTTTGTTATAAAATATGAATTTATAAATAACTTTGCTTCTAAATACTTAACTGAATAAATTCTTATGTTGCATAAACTTCCCATCCTTATCGCATTGGTATTTATTGTTTTAATGGCCGGGTGTAAAGCGAAAAAAACCGTTCCTAAAAAATCAGAACCACAGGTTTCTGAAATTCCTCAGGTAAATCAGGAAGAACTTCCGGAATCCCTTATTATTAATGAGATTCCCGGGGAAGAATCGGCTGTAACGCCAGTTCAAATTATAAACAATGCCCCTTTTGTAATGCGGGAATTTCGTGCGGCCTGGATCGCTACGGTAGCCAATATCAACTGGCCGAGTAAATCGGGTTTATCAACCAGTGAACAACAAAGAGAAGCAATTGTTTTGCTTGATTTTTTAAAGAAACATAATTATAATGCGGTGATTTTTCAGGCACGGCCACAGGCAGATGCCCTTTATAAAAGTTCACTTGAATCCTGGTCCTTCTTTCTAACAGGGGAACAGGGGAAAGCTCCGGAACCATTTTATGATCCGTTACATTTTTGGATTGAAGCCGCCCATGATAGGGGAATGGAGTTGCATGTATGGTTAAATCCTTACAGGGCACATCATTCTACGGGAGGAAAGATCACAGATGCCTCTATAGTTAAAACCCATCCGGATCTCGTGGTAGGGTTGAAAAATGGCATGTATTGGATGGATCCCTCAAAAAAAGGAACTCAGGATCATACCGCCGCTGTAGTGATGGATATTGTGAAGCGTTATGATATCGACGGAATCCACTTCGACGATTATTTTTATCCGTACGCTTCCTATAATAAAGGAGCCGATTTTCCGGATGCAGAAAGCTTTGCAGCCTATCAAAAAACAGGCGGAAAACTTTCAAAACCAGACTGGAGACGGGACGGGGTAAATACTTTCGTGGAACGTATCTATAATGAAATAAAGGCTGAGAAACCCAAGGTTAAATTCGGGATAAGCCCTTTTGGGATCTACCGTCCGGGATTGCCAAAATCAATCGCGGGAATGGATCAGTATACAGAATTATATGCCGATGCCAGGCTATGGTTAAATGAAGGTTGGATAGATTATTATTCCCCTCAGTTATATTGGAAGATCAATCAAACCAAGCAAAGTTTTCCGGTGTTATTGGGCTGGTGGGAAAGTGAAAACCTTCAAAACCGCCATTTATGGCCGGGAATAAATATAGATTTTGGCGGCGATGCGTTAAACGTTGATGAAACGGTAAACCAGATAATGCTCACCCGTGGAATGTTACCGGAAAGCAAGGGGACTGTGCATTGGAGTATAGGCCCGCTTCTTAAATATCCAAATGTTTCCAAAGCACTGCTGGATGGTCCTTATCAAAAAGAGGCGCTGGTTCCTGCAAGTCTTTGGATGCATGATGTTTTGCCTGCAGCTCCTAAAGTAGAGGCAAAAGTTGTTCAGGATAAAGTCGAAATAAACTGGGGTCATTCTGATATAGATGAGGTTTTCAAATGGGTAGTATATTTTAAATATAATGGGGTTTGGAGTTATGAAATTTTAAGCCGCACTCAAAATTCATTCGAATTATCCTATCTTCAGAATAAAAATGAAAAAGGATCCCATCTTACCGATGTTGGAGTTACTGCCGTAGACAGGACAGGAAATGAAAGTGATTTTATTGAAGTTTCGGTTGGAGGATAATAATTAAATCTATGCTGAATTTTTTCACATTTGATCTTGAACTGAAAGACACGTTTACCATTAGCCATGCTTCCAGGAATTTTCAAAAAACACTCATCGTTGCTTTAACCGATGGAGCCTATACCGGTTATGGGGAAGCTGCGGCAACTTCCTATTATGGTGTGACGGTAGAAAGTATGAGCGCCACCATCAAAGCACTGGAACCGTTAATTGCAGAAAATATTCATAAAACCCCGGAAGATCTCTGGGAAATCACCAAACCATACTTAAAGGAAAATTCTTTTGCCCAATGCGCCCTGGACATGGCAATGCACGATCTTCATGGCAAAAGAAATGGCCTTCCGCTTTATAAATTATGGGGTCTGGAGTTGAAAAACCTTCCATTAACAAATTACACTATCGGCATTGATACCGTTGAGAAAATGGTCCAAAAAATGGAGGAATTTCCCTGGCCATTGTACAAGATCAAACTTGGTACGTCCAATGATATTGAAATTATTAAGCACTTGAGGAAATACAGCGATTCGGTGTTTAGAGTAGATGCAAATTGTGCCTGGACCGCAAAACAGGCAATTGAATATTCAAAAATTTTAAAGGGGTTGAATGTGGAGTTTTTAGAGCAACCTCTTCCACCGGCAGATACTAAAGGTATGGCTGAAGTCTTTAAAAAATCTGTACTTCCTTTAATTGCAGATGAAAGCTGTATCAACGAAAGTGACATAAAGAAATGCGCTGGCTATTTCCATGGAGTGAATATAAAACTCACAAAATGTGGTGGTCTTACACCTGCGCGAAGGATGATTGCAGAAGCAAAGGAGCTTGAAATGAAAGTTATGGTGGGGTGTATGACGGAGTCCACAGTTGGAATTTCAGCCATCGCACAACTTTTACCTTTACTGGATTATGTGGATATGGATGGGGCAATGCTCCTTAAAAACGATATTGCAGATGGGGTTAAGGTATTCGATGGGAAAACTCATTTTCCGAAGGAGAACGGTACCGGTGCGAAATTACTTATTTTTGATGAAGTCTAAAAAAACGAATAAAATGAAGGGATTAGGAAAATTCGGATATATGATACTGGGCGTTTTTTTTATCGTCAGTTCCTGCAAAACAAATGTAGCTTCTGTAGATAATAAGGAAATAGATGAATTGCAAAAAATTATAGCTGAAGTAAAAGCGGAATACGCACCCGATTCCAGGGTAGCATTGTTCGATGTTGAAGCCAATCCAACTAATGGAACCTATGTTTTAAAAGGAGAATCCAATATGGCGTCAGCGGTGAACACTCTGAAGCAAAAACTGAATTCCAAAAATATTTCATTTAAGGATAGCATTATCCTGCTTCCTTCGGCAGAAATGGAAGGAACTTCAGAAGGGATTATCAAGATCTCAGTTGCGAACCTTCGATCTGCGCCTTCACATTCAGCAGAGCTGGTTACCCAGGCAATTTTGGGTACTCCGGTAAAAGTGTACAAAAAAGAAGGAGGCTGGTATTACATTCAAACTCCGGAAGGATACTTAGCCTGGGTAGATTATGGTGGGGTTACTCCTTTTTCCAAAGATGATCTTTCAGCCTGGAAAGCGGCTAAAAAAGTAATATATCTCAAAACCTACGGATTCGCCTATGAAAAACCGGATACTGAAACCCAGGTTGTTTCAGATCTGGTTGCCGGGAACGTTTTAGAGATCCTGGGAGAGGAAAATGGTTTTTACCAGGTAAGATACCCTCAGGGGAAAACAGGTTATATTGAGCAGGCAGATGCAGAACTTTACGAGCAATGGCTTTCCAGCCTAAAACCCTCTGGGGAAACGCTTGTTGAAACTTCAAAGACGCTTATGGGAATTCCATATTTATGGGGAGGAACTTCAGCCAAAGGGGTGGATTGCAGCGGGTACACCAAAACCATATTTTTCCTTAACGGGATCATCCTCCCAAGGGATGCTTCCCAACAAATTCAAACCGGGGTTGAGGTAGATACCGAACGCAAATTTGAAAATCTCATTTCCGGGGATTTACTATTCTTCGGAAGAAAAGCTACAGATTCTACTTCAGAAAAGGTTATCCACGTAGGAATGTGGATAGGCGACAATAAATTTATCCACGCGATGGGCGATGTTCACATCAGTACGATGGATCCCAATGCAGAAGACTTTGATGAATATAATTATAATCGGTATTTACGCACAAAACGACTTTTAAATGTAGAGGATACAGATCTTATTTATTTGAACAAAACCAATATTTACGCCAGGGAATAGGCCTTTCTGAACTATACAGATAATTAAGGTGTTCTGAAAAATAAAAATAATACCTAAAAGTTTATCAGAAATTCAAGTCTTGTTTCCTGTTTCCTGCAGTTACGCCAAAGGCGGAACGATCTTGATTCTTCAATGGAATTACATATATTTTTTATAGAGGTTATAAAGTATTTTAAGTTCCTGCTCACTTAAGTTTGCATCGATTTCCTCCTTCTGAATAAAATGAAGTTTGAAGGCTTTTATCGCGGCATCCATATTACTGATATCATAACCAATGATCCTTAATGCGAGTTTTGGATCCGGACGCTTTTCGGTAAACAAACCTGGATTTAGTGTGATTTCCTTAAGATCTAATGAATCCTTGATCTTCAATTTTTCCGATTCAATTTCCAGCAAGACACTTTCGTCATACCAAAGTCCGAAGCCTCCTTCCGCGAGTTTTTTCCAGGGGAAGAATATATTGGGATCCACTTTTCTGCTTGGAGCAATGTCTGAATGCCCTATAAAGTTGGCCGCAGGAATTTTATATTTTTCCTTTAACACTGCAAGAAGTTGGATCAAACTTTCAATTTGCAGTTCAGAAAAAGGCTCAAATCCGTTGTTGTCCAGTTCTATCCCCAAAGAATTGGAATTCAGGTCGGTATTATTTCCCCATTTTCCTATTCCGCCGTGCCAGGCCCGGTAATAATCATTGAGCATATGAAAGATCTTTCCATCTTTTCCAATTACGTAATGTGCGCTTACCTGTGTGCGGGAAACTGTAAAGGTGTTAAGGGTTACTTCCGTAGAATCCTGGGCCGTATGATGCAGGATGACATAATTTGGTTTCCGAAGGTTGAAATTGGTAGTTCCCGCCCAATAATCTCCATAATTTAAGGCCGCTTCCGGAATACCCTGCTGTGGAGGAAACGTGTTTAATTCCTTGGTCAGGGTTTTCGACTGTTTTTTATGAATTCTGTTTGAGGATGCATAAGGATTTGAAGCACAGGAAAATAAAACAGAGGCGACAAGAATAAGGGGAAATACACGAAAAAAGTTCTTCATTTAAATCGAATTTTATAGGTAAATATCGCTGTTTTTGCCAAACAATTCAAAATTCCGAATTCCGAATTCAAATGGGACGCATCTCAATTCTCACATCTCATATCTCAATACTAAGATTGTTTATTAGCCACGAATGCACGAATATTTTTTATTGTACTTTCCTTATTAGCGTTGACCAGTTTTAGATATTAATTTTCAATATTACTTTGTTTTTAATTTCCCGCTAATCTAAACCGCTCCCGATAGCTCGGGATTCGCAGAAATCAATCTTCATTGTTTTTTAGCCACGAATGCACGAATATATTTTAAAGTCTTGTCTCCTGGCCCTTGAATCTTTTACTTTCCACTTTTTTTTAGTCTTTTTTCTTTATTCTATTTTCTCTTCTCAATACTCATATCTCACATCTCACATCTAATTAAAACTTCCACCTCACAAAAGCTTCCATGGCTTCGTAATTTGCCAGGCCTAATTTGTCGTAATTCATTGCGGTTTCGCTGTTTCTTTCCTGGGCCCTTTTCCAGAATTCCCTTTCATCATCTCCGGGAAATACAGGGCGGTCCTTTTGGGATTGGTGTTGAAATATGGCTATCCTTTTTCTTTCTACTTCCTGTGGCGAAAGCGGTACTGCCATTTCAATCTCTTGGGTTTCAAATTCCTGCCAGGCCCCGCGGTACATCCACAGCCAGCAATTTTTGGTCCATTCCTGGGTTTCTCTCAATCGGTTCATGGCTTCCAGGATGATCCTGAAACATACAATATGTGTTCCATGTGGATCGGCAAAATCGCCTGCGGCAAATATCTGGTGCGGTTTAATTTTTTGAAGGAGTTCCATTGTGAGTTCCACATCGATTTCTGTCACCGGATTTTTAACTGTTTTCCCGGTTTCATAAAACGGGAGCGACATAAAATGGATGGTTTTATCTTCAAGTCCGGCATATCTTGCACCGGCGAATGCTTCTGTTTTTCGGATAAAAGCCTTCACATTCCGAATTTCAGGAAGATCGATCTCATTGGGTTGTTTTTTCTCCAGAAAGACCCGCATTTCCTCATAAATAGATTCCAGTTTTTTTGTTGCTTCCCCGATGCTTTTGTTGAAATCTATTGCAAATTCCATATATCGCAATACATCAGTATCCCACACAGCGGTATTTCCCGAGGTTTGATATGCCACGTGAACTTCGTGCCCCTGGTCTACCAATCTCATAAAAGTGCCTCCCATGGAAATTACATCATCGTCCGGATGGGGTGAAAAAATAAGCGATCTTTTATGGTCTGGTTCTGCCCTTTCCGGGCGCTGTGAATCATCGGCATTGGGTTTTCCTCCCGGCCAGCCGGTAATTGTATGTTGTAACTTATTAAAAACGTGAATGTTAATATTATAGGCGGGCCCTTTTTCTGTGGCCAATTGGGCCATTCCGTTGTTGTTATAATCTTCTTCGGTGAGTTTCAGAATTGGTTTTTCAACCTTGGCAGAAAGCCAGATAACCGCTTTTTTTATTTGTTCCTTGTCCCAGGCGCAGTCTTTTACCAGCCAAGGAGTGTTAAACCTTGTGAGTTCTGAGGCTGCATCCATATCCAGTATAAACTCCACTTGTTCTGAAAGCTGAAGATAGGTTGCAGGAACATTCCCGGAGATTTCTCCTTCCACCGCTTTTTTGATGATGGTTGCCTTTTTTTTGCTCCACGCCATCAGGATAATTTCGCGGGCTTTAAAAATGGTACCAATCCCCATTGTAATGGCTTTTGTGGGTACATTTTCTTTTCCCCCAAAATCGCGGGAAGCATCCCTTCTTGTAAGATCGTCAAGGGTAACCAGCCTTGTGCCTGAGTTGGGCGCAGATCCCGGTTCATTAAAACCTATATGCCCTGTTCTACCAATTCCAAGAATTTGAAGGTCCAAACCTCCCAATTCCCCGATTTTATTTTCATAATCCAAACAGAAGGAAGCGATATCCTCCTTTTTTAATGTTCCGTCAGGAATATGAATGTTTTCTCCTGGAATATCAATATGGTCAAAGAGGTTTTCATGCATAAAGGTCACATAACTCTGTTTGGCCGTTGGCTGCATGGGGTAATATTCGTCCAGGTTAAAGGTGATCACATTTTTGAAGCTTAGGCCTTCTTCCTTGTGCATCCGCACGAGCTCTTCATACATTTCCACGGGAGTTGCCCCGGTTGCAAGTCCTAAAACGGCATTGGTTCCTTCCTCCTGTTTCCTTTTTATAAGATCTGCGATTCTTCGTGCCACCATTTTGGAGGCTATGTGCTCATCTGCATAAACGCTTACCGGTAATTTTTCAAACCGGGTTTCTTCAAGTAAATTTAATCTGGCCATAATAAATGAAATACTTTTTTGAAATTTAAAATGCGGGGTTTTTTAATTGATCTCTGCTTTTGCTGAATCGATTTGTTCTTTGAAAATATGTTCCATAACCGCCACGGTGGCTCCCAACAAACTCGAATTTTTCCCAAGGGTTGACAGGGAAATTTGGGTCCGTTCTTTTAACTGGATCATAGTATACGTGTTGAGGGATTGTTGAATGGGGGTGGTTATAAATTGATTGGCTTCGGCAATTTTTCCTTCCAGGATGATCAGTTCCGGATTAAAAATTTGAATTAAAATAGCAATTCCTTTCCCGAGGCTTATTCCAATTTCAGACAAAACATTGATAGCAAATTGGTCGCCCAGATTGGCTGCTTCAATTATAATTTCCGGCTCCAGGTTTTCAATTTCATTATCGATCATAGTGTTTAAAATGGAAGTTTGCCCAGCCTCAAGTCCTTTTTTCGCCTTATTGACCATTGCTATTCCGGAGGCCACCGTCTCTAAACAACCGCGTTTCCCACAATGACACAATAATCCGTCTTCTACAATAGGAATATGACCAAACTCTCCTGCAAAACCGGAAACTCCGTTATGCATTTTCCCCCCCATAATAATTCCCAAACCAACTCCCCAATCCATAGAGATCACCAGCACATTCCTTTTGTTTTTTGCGAGGCCAAACCTGAATTCTGCCAGACAGGAACTTTTTGCATCGTTAAAAATGACCACAGGTTTGTCAAATCGTTTTTCAAAAGCGCTTTGTAAGGATTCCGATTCCTGGTCTTTTAAGAAATACGTGTAGTTTTTGCCTTCTTCAGAAGAAACAAGGCCGGGCATGCTAATTCCCACTCCCATTAATTTGTCAGGATTTATTTTTGAAGCCTTGATCAATTCTGATGCGTATTTGTGAATAAATTCCACAATCCTGAAATCTTTGGATATTATGGTAGGAATGGTTTTTTCAAACAGGATTTGATGCGTATTATCCAATATGGCAAGTTTGATCTTGAATCGCTCTACTTGAATGCTCAATACAAAAAAGCTGTGTTTCTTTAACCCGAACAAATCTGGTTTTCGCCCCCCTACCGAATCGCCTTGACCTTGTTTTTCAACTATCCCGGCATCTGTCAATTGATTCAGCAGCGCCATGGAAGTTGGTAAGCTCAATTTGAAGGTATTACAGATGTCGGCATTTGTATTGGTGCCGTTAATATATAGGTGCTTTATAATACGAATCTTTTGCAAATATTTTTTCCTTTCAACATTGCTTAAATTCGATGAAGAAAAATTGTTTATTAAAAAATCCTGTAAAACTTGAGTCATGGTTATAATTTAATTTAAAGAAATTTACTTTGTTACCGGTCAGGATTAAGTTTCTATTCTTAATGGTAACAAAGTTAATTTTTTCTAAAAATATATAAAAAAAAATATTCCTCAAGGCACTTTATGTAAAATTTAATAAAAGTTTGATTATTTATTTAAAATTTATATTTTTAGCCTTATTGTTTTAGAAAAAGTGAAAACGGTCAATGCTATATGGGCTTGGACAAGTGGAAAGGGGAAAGTGGACATCCTTTTTTTGTCATTCTGAACTGAAATTAATTCAAAACAGTCAACAATAATAAATACTGAAGTTCATGATGTTAAAACCCCAGAAACGCTATCTTGCTCTGGACTTGCTCCGGGGACTCACCATCGCCCTGATGATTATAGTGAATACACCCGGAAGATGGGCCATTTTAAAACCCTGGATCTATAAAAACGGGTTTTTGAGTTGGCTAACAAATTATAATGCCTCACTTTTATTTGCCATTTGTTTTGTACTATTACTGTGGATCGTGGGTTATATTATGGATAAACGAAAAATATATATCAAAGTCTGATCGTTTTTAAATTTGAAACCCCTCATCGATAAAAATCAATTTTACCTATGAAATTAATATCTTCTGTTTGTTTTACTTTCCTTGTCCTTTGCACCGGAATTTCTTTGAAAGCACAGGAAAATAAGCAAAAAACCCCTGAATTTTTACAATATACCAATAGCACCTGGGTAGATTCCATAATGAAAAGCTTAACCCCAAATGAACGAATTGCACAGCTTATAATGGTTGCGGCATATTCAAACAGGGGAGAAGAACATCGGCAGGAAATCCTTGAAT
>ERZ1284729.188-NODE-188-length-11172-cov-19.650265_pt1 | contig 11172 bp, 11 predicted proteins | sample MGYA00454602_ERZ1284729 | MGnify/ENA primary metagenome ERZ1284729 (study PRJEB36292, sample SAMEA5787381) | metagenome | biome: Arctic soil; feature: perennial spring outflow channel; material: sediment | place: Canada | collected 2017-07-08 | depth 0.05 m ... | reverse complement strand
ATCACAGTAAATATTCCGTAAATGAACGCATGGAGGTTTATCGGCACGTATTAAAGTTATTAAATGAGTTGACGGGTAACGCTAACCGAAAAGCACAATTTAAAACGGTGGTCGCTCTAAATTTCAACAATCGCCAATATTTGTTTCCCGGAATTTGCAAGGGACAAATTACCGAAGAAAAAAGAGGAACTGGCGGTTTTGGCTATGATGCTATTTTTCAGCCAGAAGGAAACGACAAAACTTTTGCCGAAATGAATTTAGAAGAAAAGGCGGTTATTAGTCACAGAGGCAAGGCTTTTCGTGATTTAATTGATTTTCTCTTGAATTAGCTGATTTTCAATCATTTAAAAAATTTTTCTATAAGCTGTAAACTAATGCTTACCTTTGCAACTTATTTAAAATTTTATATGGATAAATTTGAACAATTAGGGTTAAATCCTGCCATTCTTAAAGCGGTCGAAGATATGGGCTTTACAAGCCCAAGTGAGGTACAGGAAAAAGCAATCCCTATTCTATTACGAGAAGATACCGATATGGTGGCACTTGCCCAAACTGGTACAGGGAAAACAGCTGCTTTTGGTTTCCCACTCATTCAAAAGATTACTGCCGCAAGTAAACATACGCAAGGTTTGATTCTTTCCCCAACAAGGGAATTGTGTATGCAAATTACCAACGAGCTTAAAAACTATTCAAAACATATTCCGGGATTGCACACAGTGGCAATTTATGGAGGTGCGAGTATTACAGAACAAGCCCGTGAGATCAAGCGGGGAGCACAAATTATTGTGGCAACTCCCGGGAGAATGCAAGATATGATCAACCGTAAATTGGTGGATATTTCAAATATTGAATATTGCATCTTGGATGAAGCCGATGAAATGTTGAATATGGGCTTTTTTGAAGATATAACTGCCATTTTATCTCATACACCTAAAGAGAAGAGCACCTGGTTGTTTTCAGCCACGATGCCAAAAGAGGTTTCTACCATTGCCAAAAAATTTATGCGTACTCCGGTTGAAATTACCGTTGGTACCAAAAACCAGGGTACATCTAACGTATCACACGAATATTACCTTATTAACTCAAGGGACCGTTATTCTGCACTAAAACGTCTGGCTGATGCCAATCCGGATATCTTTTCGGTTATTTTTTGCCGGACAAAACGTGACACACAAAAAGTTGCTGAACAACTTATTGATGACGGATACAACGCAGCTGCAATTCACGGCGATTTAAGCCAGGGACAGCGTGATATGGTCATGAAAAGTTTCAGGAACCGTCAAATACAAATGCTTGTTGCTACAGATGTTGCAGCACGTGGAATTGATGTTGACGATATTACTCACGTTATCAATTACCAACTACCGGACGAAATAGAGATCTATACTCACCGAAGCGGAAGAACCGGAAGAGCAGGAAAAAGTGGAGTATCTATGGTATTAGTCTCTAAAAGTGAAGTTCGGAAGATAAAAAGTATCGAACGCATGATCAAACAGACGTTTGAACATAAAGATATTCCAGATGGAAAGGAAATTTGCAGCATTCAGCTTTTCCATCTTGCAAACGATATTAAGGACACCAAGATAAACCCGGATATAGAGTCTTATTTACCAAGTATTGAAGATGTATTGAAAGATTTTTCTAAAGAAGAGATTATTCAAAAGGTGTTTTCAGTTGAATTTACAAGGTTCTATAATTACTACAAAAATGCAACTAATTTAAATTCTAAAGTATCCAATACCCGTGACCAAAGTTATACTGATGGTGGAGATAGCACACGTTATTTCATAAACGTAGGAACAAAAGATGATTTTGATTGGATGACCCTAAAAGATTTCTTAAAGGCTACTCTGGATCTTGGAAGAGACGACGTATCAAGAGTTGATGTAAAAGAGAGTTTTTCTTTTTTTAATACAGATTCCTCCTTAAGCGAGAAAGTAATTTCAACTTTTCAGGATTTCCAACATAAGGGAAGACGAATTAGCGTAGAAATTTCTCAGGATAGCGGTGGAGGTGGACGTTCTTCAGGACGCAAACGAAATGATCGTGGCGATAGAGGAGATTTCAAATCTAAAGGAGCACACAGATCTACAGAATCAAGCGGACGAAGAAGATCCCGACCTAGTGAAGAAGGAGAAAATAAAACTTCTGGTAAAGGAGGAAGTAGGAAAAAAAATATTCAAAGCTCTGTGAACAGAAGAAAATTAAGACGTTCATAAGAAAATAAGGCAAGGGGATTAGTTTGGTACAATATTTACTATATTAATTCCCCATTGCATACAACTTTATGAAACTACTTATATCACTTACATTTTTATTATTCTTTGGTTTTAGCGGATTTTCCCAGGATCAAGACATCGTAACCGGGAAGGTTTTAAACGCTTCCAACGATCTCCCTCTGGAAAGAGTTAACATTGTGAATTTAAACCAGGTTAAAGGTACATCAACTGACAATTCAGGAGATTTTGAAATAGTTGCTACTGTTAATGATACCTTGTATTTTTCTTATTTAGGTTTTAGAACAATCCAGGTAAGAGTTACAAACGACTGGTTGAAATATGGAGTAGTGAAAGTGAAAATGACTGAACTCGGAATCGCTTTGGAAGAAGTCCTGATAAAACCGATTCAATTGACGGGGTATCTGGAAATTGACGCCAAAAACATTCCAATCTATGAAAATTACCGATATAGCATATCCGGTCTAAATTCTGCCTACGAAGGAGGGGATTATTCCCCCAATGCTAGCGCCAAAGTACTTGGAGCTATATTTAATCCTGCAGATGCGCTCTATAATATCTTTGGTAATAACCCAAAACAAATGCGAAAGCTTCGCAAAATGAAGGATGATGATGAGATTAGAAATTTGCTACTTACAAAATTTGATCGGCAAACATTAGCTGCTGTGCTTCAAATGAACCAGGTTGATATAGATGAGATACTTGCAAGATGCAATTATTCTAAAGATTTTATACGCAGTGCGAACGATCTTCAAATTCTGGATGCAATAAATGGTTGTTATGAAGAATATAAAGTGCTAAAAAGAAATTAAGCTGAAGCAGCAGATTAAATAAGTCTTTTCTGTGTAATTATGGAAACTCTAATTGAAAATACAAACATTTGATTAAAAACTGATTAGACCCATCATCAGAAACCAAATCAAAAAGAATCTTTAGTATATCATTAAACCTTGATTTCTACAGATTTATTCTTATCCTCTAATATTGTTTTCAAATTTTTTAACCCCAATTCCAAATCTTTGCCATATGCATTGTCAACAGGTCGGATAAGCGCAAATACTGAAAAAGGAAAGGCCAGGTATCCTTTTATTCCCCAAACCATTTTGGTCTTGTTGTCATCAATTTCCTTTAAACCTTTATATTCCAGCAAAATCATTCTAAAGGGTTTTACAACTGAAAATTTTGTTTCAATAATTTTTCCCTGCTGTATTTTTGTGATATTTTGAGTGCCTTCATAAAATCTTTTATGTCCCTTCCAGTATAAAAGGGCATCTAATTTTCCATCTTCTCCTTTATACTTTAAAATACCATTATAATTATCAGCAAACCAAGGCATCCATAAATGTTCTTTTTTTAACTGCCTCACTATATTAAATACTTCTTCCTTTGGGCAGTTTATAACCACGGTCCTGTTTATTTCAAATTCCTTTTTAGCGGCGGCGTGCAGGAATGCTATAAAAGTAATTATGCCGATGATAATATAAAAAATTAATGTCATAGAAACCTTTTTAGCAATTAGATTATAAAACTACCTATTATCCTGAAACTTATTGACCAGTTGGTCAAAATTTTTGAAACTTTTACTCAACCATTCAAATTTGATTGCATTTTTTTCATCCTCATTTAATTCCCAGTTTAAATTGCTGCTCCTTAATTTCTGGGTAATATCCTGAAGTATAATTGCCGCGGAAACAGAAATATTCAGGCTTTCGGTAAATCCTGTCATCGGGATTTTTATAAACGTATCTGCCTGATCAATTATTTCTTCTGAAAGCCCATTTGTTTCAGTTCCAAAGAAAATTGCGGAGGGTTTTGAAATATCAAAATCTGCCAACATCCCGGCATCATAATGTGGTGAAGAAGCCACAATTTGATAACCTTTCTCACGTAAATTTGGAATGCATTCTTCACTGCGCTGATACCTGTTAAGAGTGACCCACTTTTGAGCTCCCATTGCAATTTCACGGTCAATCTTTTTTAGGTTCTTCTCCTCGATCACATGGATGTTTTGAATCCCAAAAACATCACAACTCCTCATAACAGCACTAGTGTTGTGCAACTGATAAACATCTTCAGTTACCACTGTAAAATGATTGGTTCTTTGCCGAACCACCTTATCGAACAAAGCTTTTCTCGCAGGAGTAAGTAAATCTTCTAAAAAGGTAATCAATTTAGGGTCGGTCATCTAATCTTTTATTTAAAATATTGAGATTGATATTCTTCAGAAACATAAAGGCTGTCCAAAATATTACAGTTTGGACAGCCTTATATTTAACTAAAAATCCCTGTTTTATTTTTCAAAGGTTTTTAAAGTTTTAATTATAATCTGTACACAATCCATTAGTTCTTCCTTGTTCATCACTAAAGGTGGAGCAAAACGTATGATATTACCATGGGTAGGTTTGGCTAACAACCCGTTTTCCTTTAAGGCCATGCAAATATCCCAGGCAGTTGTACTTTCCTCAGGTTCATTGATCACTATTGCATTAAGCAGTCCCCTGCCTCTAACCAATTTTACAATTCCGCTTTTTTCTATGTACTTGGTTAATTCGTCCCTGAATAATTTTCCCAGTTTTCTTGCATTCTGAGCTAGCTTTTCATCTTTCACTACCTCTAAAGATGCAAAAGCAACGGCTGCCGCAACAGGATTACCGCCAAAAGTGGATCCGTGTTGACCTGGTTTTATAACATTCATGATCTCATCGTCAGCCAAAACTGCAGATACAGGATAATTCCCCCCAGAAAGGGCTTTCCCTAAAATCAAAAGATCCGGTCTGACATAAGATTCTTGGCGTTCACAGTGACCTTCACAAGTACAGTTACCACAAACAGCAAGCAAAGCACCTGTTCTGGCAATCCCGGTTTGAATTTCATCTGCGATAAAAAGCACATTATGCTTATTGCACAAATCTTTTACCTTTCTCATATAATCATCTGCAGGAGTATAAACACCAGCTTCCCCCTGGATGGGTTCTACAAGAAATCCTGCTACATTATCATTATCCTTAAGTGCATTTTCCAATGCTTCAATATCATCATAAGGGATCTTTATAAACCCGGGAGTATAAGGTCCAAAGTTTTTACGGGCATTTTCATCATTGGAAAAGGAAATTACGGTGGTAGTCCTTCCGTGGAAATTGTTTTCACAAACTATGATCTGTGCTTCATGCTCAGCCACTCCTTTTTTCTCATAAGCCCATTTTCGGGTAATTTTAATCGCAGTCTCTACAGCTTCTGCCCCGGTATTCATAGGCAGCAATTTGTCGTATTTAAAATACTCAGTGGCATATTTTTCAAAAGGTCCCAATACATCGTTGTAAAAAGCCCTGGAAGTAAGCGCAAGAGTAGAAGCCTGATCTGTCATTGCCTTTACGATCTTTGGATGGCAATGTCCCTGGTTCACCGCAGAATAAGAAGATAGAAAATCGTAATATTTTTTACCTTCCACATCCCAAACATGTACACCTTCTCCCCTTTTCAATACAACCGGTAAAGGATGATAATTATGGGCTCCATGTTTTTCTTCCAATTTAATTGCCTGATCCGGGGTTGTAATTTTTTCTAATTTCATTTCAAATATTTTAATATTTATTTATTACAATTCCTTCTTTGATGTTCCTAAAAAATTGGTTAAGCAGAAGGAGAGAAATCATCCAAATGCAAACATGCGCAAATTACTAAATGTTATCTGAAATTTATAATTCAGGCAATAATAAATCTTTACAATTATGCTATTTTTGTGCCATGAGAAAAAAGAAAGAAAATTTGATTTTTGAACGGTTGGAGATTTTGGGAGCTGGAGCAAAAGGAAAAAGTATTGCCAAAGCCCCAAATGGCAAAGTGATCTTTATTGGCAATGCCGTTCCCGGTGATATAGCCGATATTCAAACCAACAAGATGAAAAAGTCATTTTATGAAGGAACTGCTGTTAAATTTCACGAATATTCCAATAAACGTGTAGAACCGGTTTGTGAACATTTTGGAACCTGTGGCGGCTGCAAATGGCAATTCATGGGATATGAACACCAGCTTTTTTACAAGCAGGAAGAAGTTGAGAATAATTTAAAGAGAATAGGTAAAATTGAACTTCCTTCTATAACCCCTATTTTGGGAAGTCCGGATATTTATTTTTACCGAAATAAAATGGAATTTTCTTTTAGCGACAGAAGATGGCTCACATTAGATGAAATTAAGAGTAACCAGGAAATTGAAGATAAAAATGCTCTTGGATTTCATATTCCGGGAATGTGGGATAAGATTCTGGATATTAAAAAATGCCATCTTCAGGAAGACCCCAGCAATGCCATCAGGAATCATGTGAAAAAGGTTGCTACCGCGAATGATATCTCATTCTTTAATACCCGGGAACAGAGCGGATTGTTGCGAACTCTTATGATACGCACCTCTTCTACCGGAGAACTCATGGTTTTAATTCAATTTTATGCTGAAGATGTTGAAAAACGGACACTTTTACTCGAAAGTGTAGCCGAAGCATTTCCGGAGATCACCTCCTTACAATATGTGATTAATGGCAAGGGTAACGATACTATATATGACCAGGAAGTAATTTGTTATAAGGGTCGGGATCACATTTTTGAAGAAATGGAAGGCCTGAAATTTAAAATAAATGCAAAATCCTTCTATCAGACCAATTCAAAACAAGCCTACCAATTGTATAAAATCACCAGGGATTTCGCCGGTCTAACCGGAAATGAACTTGTGTACGATCTATATACCGGAACAGGTACAATTGCTCAATTTGTTGCCTCAAAAGCAAAAAAAGTAATTGGGATTGAAGCAGTTCCTGTAGCGATTGAAGATGCCAAAGAAAATGCAAAACGGAACAATATTGAAAACACCGAATTTTATGCCGGTGATATGAAAAAGGTGTTTTCAAAAGAATTTATCCGGCAACATGGACACCCGGATGTTATCATTACAGATCCGCCCAGGGATGGAATGCATAAAGACGTAATTGAGCAAATTATTGGTATCTTGCCCCAACGAATCGTCTATGTAAGCTGTAATTCGGCAACACAGGCAAGGGATCTGGAATTGCTGGATAAACATTACAAAGTCACAAAGGTTCAGCCCGTTGATATGTTTCCGCAAACTTTTCACGTAGAAAATGTAGTATGCTTAGAAAGAAGATAAAAAAATTTGATCTGAAAATCCTTGGAGTTGGATTAATTTTCCTCGCCCTAATCAATTTTAGTTGCCAACGGGACGATATTTGTCCGGATTCTACACCTATTACCCCGTTGTTGCGTATTTCATTTTTCGATTTTGAAAATCCTGAAGTTCCAAAACCGCCAACTAACCTTAGGGTGAAAGCAGCCGATATGGACTCTATATTTTTAAACAGGGTAAATTTAAGTGAAATAAATATTCCATTAAAAACCGATGTAGATTTTACTGAGTATGAGTTTATTTTAAATGCCCGGACAATTACTGATTCTGTGAGCAATTCAAATACCGACAAAATCCGGTTTACCTATGCGCGTAGTGAAATTTATATCAACAGAGCCTGTAGTTATAAAGTGAATTACATCGATTTAAGGATAGCTCCCCAACCCATGGAAGAGGATACGGACAGATGGATAAAAAATATTGTAGTTGAAGAAGAAAACATCGAAAATGAAACAAACACTCATATCCTTATATACCATTAGCATATTTTCCCTTTTCAACTTTTGGTCGGTAAATTCACAAACAAACCTTGACACAATTCAGTATAAGGAAAAATACGGATTAAGACTTGGAATAGATTTGAGTAAGCCACTTAAAACCTTACTTCAGGACGATTACCGCGGACTGGAAATTATAGGTGACTACAGGGTTTATAAAGATTATTATTTGGCCGCCGAGATTGGAAATGAAGAATTGGCAATTACTGAGCAAAACATTGGTGCTACCGCAAAAGGCAGTTATATAAAATTGGGAGCCGACTACAACGCCTATAACAACTGGGCGGGAATGGAAAATGTAATATTCGTGGGAATGAGATATGCCTTTTCCACCTTTTCACAAACCCTGGAAGAATATACTGTTTCCGGCAGTTCTCAATATTTTCCTCCAAATATTATTGAAGGTCCTTTTGAAACAAAAGGACTAACCGCCAGTTGGATAGAACTAGTTGCCGGTTTAAAGGTTGAAATTCTTAATAATGTTTACTTAGGTGCCAATGTGCAGTTAAAAAGACGCATTACCCAAACTACGCCTTCCAATTTTGACAATCTTGCAATTCCAGGATTCAACCGTACGTATGATGAAAGTTTATTTGGTGTTGGATACAGTTACACTATATCCTATTTGATTCCACTCTATAAAAAAGCTAAAGATTAATCTTGCAGATCTTTTATTTTGTGCAACTTTTTGGTGCCCTCGTAAATATCATATTTTAAAAATTTAGCTTCCAAAGCCCCATTAAAAATCTTTATTTTTCTTGATGGACGAAGTCCCACGTGTTTTATCGCTTCCAAATTGGAAGTGATAAACCAGGCCTCGGTCCCGGGATAATTTTGTTTTAAGGTATCCCCTATTTTCTTATAAAACACAGGCATATCTATATCAAGGCGTTCGCCGTATGGAGGATTAAACACCATATGCAAATGTCTCTCCGTTTGTTTTTCGCTTTCGAAAAAATCTTGTTGCTTAACTTTTATGAATTCTGAAAGATTGCCATTTTCAACATTGTCTATGGCTTTATTTACCGCGGAAGGAGCAGTATCGTAACCCGTAATTGTAAAATGGAAATCCCGTACTCTTTTCAAAACTGATTCTTCTACTTTTTCAAACAGATCCACATCCCAGTCCTTCCATTTTTCAAAAGCAAATTCTTTGCGGTTTAAATTAGGAGGAATATTGCAGGCTATCATCGCTGCTTCAATTAAAATGGTTCCACTTCCGCACATAGGATCCATAAAATCACACTGTCCGTCCCAACCTGAAAGCAACAGCAATCCGGCTGCCAGAACCTCATTTATAGGTGCAATATTAGTGGCCGTTTTATATCCCCTTTTATGCAATGATTGTCCTGAACTGTCCAGGGAAATATTACAAATTTCCTTTTCTATATGCACATTTACCCTTAAAGTTGGAAAATCCAGATCTACATCTGGCCTTTGCCCAAATTTTTCACGAAATCTGTCCACAATGGCATCCTTTGTTTTTTGAGCTATATATTTACTATGGGTAAATTTTTCAGAATGAATAGTCGCATCAATTGCCAGGGTATCTTTATACTCCATAAAATCTTCCCAGGCAATATCTTTAACCTCCCTGTATAAATCATCTTCAGAAGAAACCTTGAAAGTTTTAAAAGGCTTTAATATCTTAATGGCTGTGCGCAAACATAAATTCGCCTTGTACATAAAACCTATATCGCCGGTAAATCTAACGTTCCGGATACCTTCTTTAATATCCATAGCACCCAAATCACGCAATTCCTTTGCTAAAATAGGCTCAAAACCAAAAAGGGTTTTTGCCACCATTTCAAAATTATTTCCCATTCCCATTATTTCTTTAACCGCAAAAATACGCTATTTTTGTTCCATAATATAATTCCAAGCCTTGCAGAATGGAATGTTTGAAGCGTGCAACTTGAAATTTTTTCAAACTAATTTTAATATTGAACATTCCTGAAATTTATAAAATGATTTATATACTACCTCTACTTTCCGTATTATTAGGTTATCTCGTCGCATTGTTTATAAAACCATCAACCTCTATCGCCTTCAAACTCTTGCTTTCCTTTAGTGGTGCATATCTTCTATCTGTTACGGTTTTTAATTTGCTGCCAGAGGTGTATCAATCCGGTGAAAACAATATTGGCATTTTTATAATGTTGGGGTTATTAGTGCAAATTTTGCTGGAATTCCTATCCAAAGGTGTGGAACACGGACATTTTCATTTTGATTCGCGTACCTCTAAATTCCCAACAGTATTACTTATTAGTTTATGTATTCATTCATTTTTAGAAGGTTTCCCATTAAATAATTCCGAACATCTTTTGCATGGAGTTGTAATTCATAAAATTCCGGTAGCCGCCATTTTATCTGCATTTTTGATACTTTCCCGGATTAGTCGAGCAAAAGTATTTTTATTTTTAATTATTTTTGCACTTATGACTCCATTGGGTAGCTATACTCAATCCCATTTTGAGCCACTTGCCAGGTACAGTTTGTACATAAATGCGATGGTAATTGGAATTTTCTTACATGTTTCCACGACTATTTTATTTGAATCCTCAAAAAATCACAAGTTCAATGCTTCCAAATTGGGGGTAATCATTTTTGCGATTTTATTGGCATATTTTTTATAAGAATGTTCAGTAAAGAAGAATCCAAAAAACTAATTCAGGAATTCTGGACAAGCTTTGGAAAGGAATATCCCCATAAATGGATTTTATACAACACCAAAATTAAAGATTTACAGTTAAAATTCACCTTCACTACAAAATTTGCTCAGGTTTCACTGGATATTGTATCTAAGGATGAGATTATACGCGCTTATTATTTTGAAAAATTAATCGCGCTTAAAACCATTCTTGAAACTGATTACTTTCCGGAAATTGAATTTAATGAAGATTATGAATTACCTGAGGGAAAAACCATTTCAAGAATTTATCTTCAACTTGAAAAGGTAAGTATACATAATAAAAAAGACTGGCCCCAGGTTTTCAAGTTTCTTAATGCTAAGATGTTATTATTGGAAAATTTTTTCATAGAGCATAGCAGTTATCTGGAAGCTTAATTGGCGAAACCCTTTTTTCTTATCTCTTTTTTCTATTCTCTTTTTTCGCTTTTAGAATGGCGCGCCCTTCGGGCCGGGCTATCCGCGCTACATGGTAGCTTGCTCCTATCCCTCCCGCGATAAGTGCATATTAAGATATTTTGCAGGTGAAATTTAAGGTTAAAAAAAAACCTTTTAAAAC
>ERZ1284729.187-NODE-187-length-11225-cov-10.142704_pt1 | contig 11225 bp, 12 predicted proteins | sample MGYA00454602_ERZ1284729 | MGnify/ENA primary metagenome ERZ1284729 (study PRJEB36292, sample SAMEA5787381) | metagenome | biome: Arctic soil; feature: perennial spring outflow channel; material: sediment | place: Canada | collected 2017-07-08 | depth 0.05 m ... | reverse complement strand
CAACATGGAGTGTCTCCTCCATTTATGGTATGAGATTATGGATTTTATTTCAAATGCCCCCGCTCCGTCCCTTGGTTAGGAAGACCGCGATATCAACGTTCGTTCTGTGCGCGATCTTTTTACCGCAGAGGTGAACACCCTGATCGTGGACGACAAGGAAACTTATGAAAAGCTCTTGCAGTTTATTAAAATTTTTGCGCCCGACCTGCGGCATCGTATCAACTACTATCAGGGAAAAGCTCCTCTGTTTGAGGCCAATGGCATCGAAATGGAGATCGGCCGCCTGATCGAAAAGAAGGTTTGGCTTCGTTCCGGAGGCTATATTATTATCGAAACGACTGAGGCCCTCTCTGTTATCGATGTTAATACCGGCCGTTTTATAGGGAAAAACGATCTGGAAGAAACTATTTTCAAGACCAATATGGAGGCGGTCAAGGAAATTGCCTATCAACTACGATTACGCAATATTGGCGGTATTATCATTATCGATTTCATTGATATGGAAGATGAGCTGCATCGTGAGGAATTATTTACCTCTTTTAAAGAGGCCGTTAAGAAAGATAAAAGCAAGATCAACATTCTAAAACTGACTGAGTTCGGTCTGGTGCAGATGACCCGTAAGCGAAGTTGTGAAAATCTCAAGCAACTTCTGTGCGAGCCTTGCCATTATTGCGCCGGTGAAGGCAGCCTGAAATCCCGGCGGACGATCTGCTACGAGATATTTCGAAAGATTTCAAGGGATTTTGAGAAATACAAGGGTGATATTATCACCCTTGTCGTTCATCCCCGTATTGCTGATATGTTGTTGAAAGAAGAAGAGCATGTTATTCTGCAGCTTGAGCATAATATCAAAAAACGATTGACTATCGTGCCGGCCAACAATTTACATATTGAAAAATACGAGATCTCGGGACAGAATTAAGAGTCCACTAAGGAGTAATATTTAATGCTAGAGCAACGATTTAAAAGACCAAGTAAAAACAGGAATTTGCGGCAACCACTACTGCTCCTGTTGCTTATTATATTTGTGGTAGCAATAATTTTCGGGATGCTGACTTCTTTTGAAAGACAACAGCCAGTCATTACCATGGATGAGATTCCTGCATTTGTGGGGGCAGACACCACATTGAATATTAGCCTGTCGGATCTTAAAAGCGGAATACGCAGTATCCATCTTGCCATCAATCAGGAAAATCAGGAAAAAGAAGTCTTCAGTATTGAGTACCCCAGACAGGGATATATGGGCAAGATCGGCCCGACTGAGGTCAAAGAAAAGCAACTCCTTGATCTTAAAAGGCTGGGTCTGAAAGAAGGTCCAGCCCAAATTACTCTGAAAGTCCGGGATTATTCTTTGTGGGGCTTTTTCCAGGGTAATCTAACGCAGGTCATTCAAAATATTACTATTGATACCAAAGCACCGAAGCTTAATCTGCTGCATGCCACCCGCTATTTAAAACAAGGCGGCGCAGGTATTGCAATTTACCAGGCAACAGAGGATATCTTAAACCATGGCGTGCAGATCAATGGCAATTTCCATCCGGGATTTCCGGTAAGTGATGGTCGTGCCCATACCTATATTGCTTATCTGGCCCTGCCCTATGATGCTTCAGCTATTGTTGAGCCTAAAATAACTGCTGAGGATCAGGCCGGCAATAAAACCACTATCGGCTTTGCCAGCGTCTATAAGCCAGCTAATCAAAAAAGTGATCGTATTGCCATCAGCGATGGCTTCCTGACTACCAAAATTCCGGAATTTGAGGAGCATTATCCGGAGATGACCGGAGATCTGATCGAAAAATACCTGTACACTAACCGCCAACTTCGGGAGATGAACAACCAGAAGATCCACGATCTGTGTAAAACACCAGATCCAGGCCAATCATGGCAGGGAGCCTTCCAGCGTATGCCCGGCAGTCCGCGCGCAGGTTTTGCCGATCATCGTACTTATGATTATCAGGGCCAACCCATCGATGAGCAGGTTCACCTGGGGGTTGATATCGCTTCCACCCAACGAGCTGATGTCAAAGCAGCCGAGGCCGGCAAAGTAATCTTTACAGGTTATAACGGGATTTATGGTGAGATGGTTGTGGTGGATCACGGCCAGGGAGTCTTCAGCCTCTACTCTCATCTCTCTCAGATCAATGTCACTATTGATAATGTAGTCGATAAGAATACCGTCCTTGGTCTGACCGGAACTACCGGAATGGCTGGCGGCGATCATCTGCATTTTTCCATGCTGATCAATGGCATTTTTGTCAATCCCAAGGAATGGTGGGACCCTCACTGGATAGCAGTCACGATTACAGAACCATTGGAAAGCTCTAAAACCAACTAAACACAAAAAGAATAGCACCGTCGGTCTGCCAAATTGTCAGCAGACCGACGGTGCTATTCCCACAGACGACCAACCCCAGGTTTCTGCAAAATATCTATTCTCTTACGATATCTAATCTTCTATCTCATAATCTCCCTGGCCACAGAAATTGCAGCGCAGCATAGGATTATCCTTGTCAAAGATATATTCCCATTTGTTTTCTTCTATCAGTTGGGCCTGTTGCTGACCACAGGGAACACATACCCATTTGTCTCCGTTGTCTGTCTCAAATAAGTGCATAAAACCTCGTTATAAAATAGCTTGGATAGTTGATAGTGTACGATCAAGTTAGATAAGGAAGACCATCATTGTTTGCTCTTCAGTCTCTTCTGGTATTCTTATTCAAATTGAGAGTGCCAGGCATAAAGCTGTTCTCGGATGAATAAATAATCTAGATGTTAATAACAATTAATTTATACCCGACCTCGTTAACACTTCAGGCCATCACAACTTGTCTTCTATTTTGACGATCCAGGGATTCTATCAATTCGATAATGCCCGGTTCATCGCTTATGATGGTGTCGGGGAATCTCCGTACAAGTTTGGCATTCATACCCTTAGAAAAACAGCGGGCAACATCCAGTGAAATTATATTACCCTGGTGTTGTAAAACTGCCTCCATCCCTTTTATGCCATCATTTTCTGAACCGGATAGAATTACCCCTGTTAAGCGTTCTTTTAAAAGAGGGGCCAATGACATCAAGAGAGCATTAATGGCCCTTTGTTTTAACAAGATGGGGTCGCTTGTAATTCGAAAAACGTAACTCCCGCTATAAGGAGAAAAAATCACTCTTTCCGCGCCGGAGAAAATGTAGCAGGCACCGCCTTCCACAGTCAGACCATCCTGACCATGCACCACTTTTATGCTGCTGATAGAGGCCAGATATTCGACAAAAGAAGAAACATTTTCCGGTTCATCATGGATGAGAACAACCACAGCGCCATTCATTTCAGCACTAAGAAAAGGAATTATCTTCAAAAGGTTGACATAGCCACCCTCTCCTGCCCCCATCACTGTCACATGAGAAAAACGACGATATCTCTCATCAGCAGTTACTTTAATCTCATCACCACAATGACTGCAGGAAACACTGTCATTCATTGAGTGAACCAGCAGCTCTATGACATTTCTGGCCCCGCATTCTTCACAGAATACCAGATGAGTGCCACAATTCTCTTTTTTAGGGATAGATTGCATCGGATTAATAGATTTTACAGAAATAGCGGCGGCCTGCATTACTTTTTTTATTAATAGTTCATTGTCAGCCGCCATATCATTTCCCTTAAAAAAAGAGGATTTGGCTATAAAATCAACCGCCCCATATTTGAGGGCATCAAAAGATCTGGCTGTTCCCGCCTGACTTAAACTGGAAAAGACGATGGTCGGAGTCGGAGTATGAATCATCAGGTGCTGCAGAGTCGTTATCCCATCCATGAGCGGCATTTCCATATCGAGGAGAAAAACATCCGGCCGAAACTTAATAATTAGCTCCAAGGCTTCAATGCCGTTTGCAGCATCATCAATCAATTCAATATGTTGCATTCTTTTGAAGATATCACGCAATATCTTCCGGAACACCCAGGAATCATCAGCAATCAGCACTTTTATCCGGGAAGATTGGCTGGCTGTGGTCGAAGTTTTAATGATCAAAATTTTTCCTCATAAAATTATCAAAAAATAAGACAATTGATAAAAAATAAATCACATTTTTTTATACTATATTAATAAAAAAAAAGTCATATCAAAAAATATTTACTTTGTTCAGCTATAAAGATCATGGGCATAAATATACTCAAGAGCAGCCGGAGGGACCAGACCTGCCACCGAGATGCCGGCCTTGATTTGCTGACGGATCAGGGAAGAAGAAATATCCACTGTCGAGATGGAAGGGAAGAAAATATTTTTCTGGAAGGTGAGGTGACACCATTTCCCGGCGGAGTCTGCCGGCATATATCCGAGTCTTGCGATAAGCTTTGTCACCTGGCAAGAGGCGGCACCAGGCCTGTCAACTACCACCAGATGAGCAGCCCGTAGAACCTGTCGGTATGATTTCCAGGAGATAATATCAAGAAAGGCATCGGCGCCCATGAGGAAAAAAAAATCAGTGGCCACCGTTGCCTTATCGTGAAAATATTTCAAGGTATCAATAGTAAACGAAGGGACAGGCAGGCTGGCCTCGACGGTGGACAGCTTAAAGTCAGGACAACCGGCCAATGCCAGCTGAATCATTGTGGCTCGATCATTAAAACTGGCAATGACTTGAGAGTTCTTATGGGGGGGCACAGCAGCAGGGATAAACCTTACCTCCTGCAGAGCGCAAAGCCTCTGGGCCAGCTCGGCGATCTGCAGATGACCCATATGGATAGGATCAAAAGTTCCCCCTAAAAGCCCGATCCGTGGTTTCAACTCCGTACCTGGCCGGCACCATAGATAATAAACTTCTGGGTGGTGAGCTCGGATAAGCCCATCGGACCATAGGCGTGCAATTTCGTCGTACTGATGCCGATTTCTGCGCCCAGGCCGAGCTGCCCACCGTCATTGAATCTGGTCGAGGCATTGATCATAACCGCTGAGGCATCGACTTCAGCCAGAAACCGCTGGGCATTGCTGTAATCCTCAGTAATAATCACCTCGGTGTGTTGAGAACCATACTTGGCTATGTAGTCCATGGCCTCATCAATGGAATCAACAATCTTCACACATAAAGTCAGATCCAGAAATTCCATTCCCCAGTCACTGGGCATGGCGGCTTTAATAGTAGCCACCAGGGCAACACTCTCCGGGCAACCACGAAGCTCCACATTGGCTGCATGGAGTGCTTCTGCAATAACAGGCAGATAGCCAGCCGCGATGTCGCGATGAATAAGCAGGCCTTCAAGAGCGTTGCAGACACCGGGACGTTGCGTCTTCGAGTTGATAATAATGGGCGTGGCCTTTAAAGGATCGGCGCTCTTATCAACAAAAATATGACACACCCCTTTATAGTGCTTCAAAACCGGGATCCGGGAAGACTCACAGACAAAGCGGATCAGTCCTTCGCCGCCGCGTGGAATGATCAGATCAATGAATTCATCCTGAGCCAGTAGCACCTTGACGGCGGCCCGATCTGTTGTCGGAATTACCTGGATAGCTGCGGGATCTATATTAAATGCAGCCAGAACGTCCTGCAAAACTGCAGCCAGGGCCAAATTGGAGTAAATAGCCTCTGAGCCTCCTCGTAGGATTATGGCATTGCCGGCTTTCAGGCAGAGTGCTGCCGCATCGACGGTCACATTGGGACGAGACTCATAGATCATGCCGATCACCCCCAGGGGCACCCGCATCCTGCCGACCATTAAACCATTGGGCCTTTTACTGAGATTCAAGACTTCGCCTACAGGATCAGGCAGGGCTGCCACTTCCAGCAGACCAGTAATCATGGAGGCCAGCACCTGATCAGAAAGCTCCAGTCGGTCAAGCATGGCAGCTGACAAACCCTTGCCCCGGCCAGCCACCAGATCTTTCTGGTTTTGTTGCTGGATAAACTGCTTTTTTTCTTCAAGAGCCACAGCCATCTGCCGCAGCAGGCTGTTCTTGGTATCGGTAGATAAGGACATCAGGCTACGAGAAGCAAGCTTGGCCTTCTCTGCCATCAAACGGATACTCTGGTCAATCTCTTGATCTTGTGACATTTATTCTCCTGCTTTTAAAGTAGGACCAAATTATCTCGATGGATAACCTCATCGCAATCCTTAAAGCCAAGCATGGATTCAATGGCATCAGAATGATGACCTTTGATGATACCCAGATTGACCGAACTGTAATTCACCAAACCTGCCGCCAAGGGTTTATTATATTTATCAAGACAATGAACTGCGTCCCCTACTCCGAACTCACCTCTAACTTCCAGAATACCGGAAGAAAGAAGACTCTTACCTTTCATAACCAGAGCAGCACAGGCACCCTCATCAAGAACAAGATAACCTTTGGGTCGAAGGACATAGGCGATCCAGTGTTTGCGCCGCTGGATCTTGTCTTCAGCCGGCAGAAAAAAGGTGCCGATCATTTCCCCGCTGAATAATTTCTGCAGGATGGCCCCCTGGCGACCAGGCCCGATAAAAGAGCTGCCTCCGCCAGCAGCCACCATCTTGGCCGCCCGGATTTTAGACTGCATGCCACCGGTGCCAAGAGCGCTCTTTACATTGCCGGCCATGGCCTCAATTGCAGGGGTAACCCGGGCTACAGTATAAACAGGTCGAGCCTCAGGATCAGTAAGGGGATTGCCGGTATAAAGACAATCGACATCAGTGAGGCAGATAAACATATCGGCCTCAATGAGATTAGTGATCAGGGCCCCTAGGGTATCATTATCACCAAAGCGGAGCTCTTCACCAGAGACGGGATCATTTTCGTTGATAATGGGAATAGCACCGAAACGGAACAGAGTGAGAATGGTATTACGGACATTAAGGTAGCGATCTCGGCTGGCGAGATCAGCATGGGTCAATAAAAGCTGACTGATGACCTTGTCATGTTTATGAAAGGCCTCGTCATAAGTCTGCATCAGACAAGACTGGCCGATGGCTGCCAAGGCCTGCTTTTCCTTAAGACCGACTTTCAGGTTATCGCTGATGACAACTTTTTTCCGGCCGGCGGCCACGGCCCCGGAAGTAACCAGGATGACCTCACGGCCGCTGTCCTTAAGGAATGATAAGTCACGGGCAATGTTGTCAACCACCGTTTGATTAATACCAGATTCGGTTGTGAGGACAGCACTGCCGACTTTGATCACTATTCGTTTGGCCTTATCAAAAAGAGTCTGCCGATAATAAAGGCCATCCTCTCTACTTATCTGCGTGGTCATGATCAAATAAAACCAAAATTAATAAAATAGTCGATAAAGAAAACAGTTGTTATAGGACGTTCTAGTCATCCACGTCGGGCCCAGCTACCTTTTGCTCTTGTTCTGCAAGGTGCTGACGTTCAATTTTGCGTAATTCTTCCAGTTTATCTTCAATAATATCCTTGAGGTGCTGAATCCCCTCACCGGTAAGACCGGAGATCTGGGCTACCTGAAAACCAAGCTCAGTAAAAGAGGCTACCTCCGCTTTTACTTTTTCAGGATCGGCAATATCGGTCTTATTCAAGACAAGAATCTGAGTTCTGTCAAGGAGATCTTCCCGATAGGAGCGCAGTTCATTTTCGATAACCTCAAAATCTTTCTGGACATCGTCCGCCGAAACATCGATGACATGTAGCAGGATGCGGGTGCGCTCAATATGGCGCAGAAAGGTATGCCCCAAACCAGCACCTTCATGTGCTCCCTCAATAAGTCCTGGTATGTCAGCGATAATACAAGGCTCTTCGTATTTGAACTGCAACACTCCCAATTGGGGCTCAAGAGTCGTAAAGGGATAACTTGCTACCTTGGGATTAGCCGCAGACAGTCGGGAGAGCAGTGTTGATTTGCCGGCATTAGGCAGACCCACCAGACCGACATCAGCAATAAGTTTCAATTCGATACGCAACCAGTGTTCTTCGCCCTCTTTACCTTTGCTGGCAAAACGAGGAGTTCTATTGGAGCCGCTTGAGAAATGGGCATTGCCAAGACCGCCACGACCACCTCTGGCAGCCACAAAGGTCTCGCCTTCGGTCAACAACTCGGCCAGTACTTCTCTGGTCTCGCTATCTTTGATAATCGAGCCGACAGGCACCTGCATATGGCAATCATTGCCATTACGGCCATGCATATCCTTGCTCTGACCATTACCGCCCCGATCTGCCTTGAAATGAGAGCGATAGCGGAAATCAATCAGGGACTGCAGCTTATTGGAGGCCTCCAGAATAACACTACCGCCATTACCGCCGTCACCACCGCTCGGTCCGCCTTTAGGGACATACTTTTCCCGACGAAAGCTGACACAACCATTGCCACCATCGCCAGCCTTTACGAAAAATTTTGCTTCATCCACAAAGGCCATTTCTATTCAACCCTCTCAAAATAACATTAAAAAAAAAAGCTCGACAATCAATAGGAAACATTGAAGTCGAGCCTAACCTGTACTGAAGCAGTCTCTCATGCGAGAGCTTCAGGGAGGGAACTAGAGCTATAATCAAACTGCAGGATAGATGCTGACCCGCTTTTTGTTGTGACCGAAATCTTCAAAAGTCACAACGCCATCTATCTTCGCAAACAAGGTATAATCCCGGCCGCAACCAACATTGGTTCCTGGATGGATCTTAGTGCCAACCTGACGAACCAGGATACTCCCGGCTGTTACACTCTGGCCACCAAATCTCTTTACTCCGCGTCTCTGCCCTGCACTGTCTCGACCATTTCTGGAACTGCCGCCCGCCTTTTTATGTGCCATGACTTACTCCCTTTAACCTGGTTATTGACTCAACCAGGTGATGTTCTTTCGTTTTATATAAGATACAGTAAAAATCTTATGCGTTGATTTCCTGAATTTGCAAAGAGGTATAAAGCTGTCTATGACCATTTTTTACCTGATAACCCTGCCGTCTCTTTTTCTTAAAGATGAGAACCTTTTTGGCCTTTCCTTGCTCTGCAATTTTGGCAACAACCTTGGCATTCTCTAACACAGGACGACCGATCATGGCATTCTCGCCATCAACAACCATCAGAATATCATTTAACTCAATGATATCACCAACGTTACCAACTATTTTTTCTACTCGCAGTTGATCACCACAAGCTACCTGATACTGCTTACCACCGGTACGTACTATTGCATACATTATGAATTCCTCTTTGGAAAAAACCTGAAGTATTTTACATTCGGACTACGAGAAACAGCTTAAAAGACACTTTTTTTCACTTGATGTCAATCTTTTTTCTTTTAATTAAAATGTTAATTAAAAGTTTTGGAAATACAGCCAGCCCATACAATCAAGGAGGCAGGAACAATTGTCCCCCTCTCTCGACAGGGGATGGGATCATTTAATCGCCAATTGAGTATTTTGTGGTCTGCTTCAAAATAATAGGGCACTTTCCAGCGAACCATTTATAATAAATATAACTTATTTAATATTATTTGACCAACGTGCCCGCTCTTCTGCAATATAATTCTCAGAAACAGATCCAGGATATGGAAAAAAAAGGCACTATTGCGGCTGACAACAATGGCGCTGAACTATTGCTGCATTTCCAAGGGACATGGACAATCAACAGCAGCTCTCCATCCTTTATTGATATTCAGTCTTTTTTTACCGACATTACCTTAATCCGTTGTGACAGCACGGAATTACTGGCCTGGGACAGTCGCTTGCTGGTAATCTTAAATGATATTCAAGAGTATGCCAAGATCAATAATATCAGCTTTGACGCCCAGGGGTTGCCATCCGGCGTACAACGCCTTCTGAGTCTGGCCTCTGCCTCTCCAGCCAAGGCGGCAGTTAAGTCTGATGACAAAGATCAATCTTTCCTGCAGACTGTCGGCAGCAGAACTTCTTATCTGATTCAAGATAGCCGGGAGTTCCTCTCTTTTACCGGTAAAATAACTTTAAGCTATGGGCGACTCTTTTCCGGCAAAGCCCAGTTTCTCAGAGCAGATTTCTTTGTTTTTCTGGAGGAGTGTGGCCCGGCGGCCCTGCCCATTGTGTCGCTTATAGCGGTCCTGGTTGGTGTCATCCTGGCCTTTGTCGGGGCAGTGCAACTGCAGATGTTCGGGGCTGAAATCTATATTGCCAATCTCGTTGGTCTGGGTATGACCAGGGAAATGGGGGCCATGATGGCTGCCATTATTATGGCCGGCCGAACCGGTGCTGCCTTTGCCGCCCAACTCGGCTCCATGCAGGTCAATGAAGAGATTGACGCCCTGCAGACCATGGGCATTAATCCTATCGACTTTCTGGTCTTGCCGCGCCTGTCTGCCCTGTTGCTCATGATGCCTTTATTGACTCTGTGGGCCGATCTGCTAGGCATAAGCGGTGGTTTCCTGATTGCCGGGCTGACACTGGATATCAGCATAACTGAGTATTATAATCAGACCATAAACTCAATCACCATCAGACATTTCGGGGTTGGCCTCTTTAAATCTCTTATTTTTGGTTATCTGGTGGCCTTCTCCGGCTGCCTGAGAGGAATGCAATGCGGGCGCAGCGCTTCAGCGGTTGGAACCGCAGCTACGTCAGCAGTGGTTACAGCCATTGTTCTGATTGTGGTATCTGATGCGCTCATGACAGTGGTCTTTAATATTCTTGGCATCTAACTTGATCGCAATAAAAAACCTTACAGAGAATTAACTCCTTATATTGTAAAGTGCCCTGAAAACATGCAGTCATTACCTCTGATAACAGTCACCAACCTGACTATGGCCTATGGCTCATTTGTCCTCCAGCGAGAGCTGAATTTCACTGTCCGCCAAGGAGATATCTTTGTTATCATGGGAGACTCCGGATGCGGCAAATCCACCCTGCTCAGGCATATGATCGGCCTGAAAGAGCCAGCCGCCGGCACTATTCATTTTCGTGAAACTGACTTTTGGGCAGCATCTGAAGAACAGCGCAGTCAGATAATGCGAAGATGCGGCATACTTTATCAGAGCAGCGCCCTGCTGAGCTCAATGACTCTGGCCGAGAATATCGCCTTACCCCTGCGTCAGCATACTACTCTGGGTCAGGATGAAATTGGTGATCTTGCCTCCCTGAAGCTTCGTCTGGTTGGCCTTGCCGGATTCGACGATTTCTATCCTTCAGAAATCAGCGGCGGCATGAAAAAAAGAGCAGGCCTGGCCAGGGCTCGTACACTCATCTGACCCTGCCGTCGTCCACCTGCGTGTAGTCTTCTCTATGTGCATTCCCCTAAAAACACGCCCTACCAGTTCTTCACTCTACAAACGTCTTGAAATG
>ERZ1284729.186-NODE-186-length-11296-cov-9.925629_pt1 | contig 11296 bp, 8 predicted proteins | sample MGYA00454602_ERZ1284729 | MGnify/ENA primary metagenome ERZ1284729 (study PRJEB36292, sample SAMEA5787381) | metagenome | biome: Arctic soil; feature: perennial spring outflow channel; material: sediment | place: Canada | collected 2017-07-08 | depth 0.05 m ... | reverse complement strand
TTACGATGCCTGATAAAACATATAAGTTAAATTGATAATTTTACAAATAAAATTAATGGTAAAATAAAAAAGACTGAATTGAATAAAATAGTGGGAAAAGCCAGTAGGCAATATTTATAAAAATAACCCTTCCCGGGTCAGCTAAGAAAACCTAAAATTATGAATGAATTTTTAAAACAGTGGGGAGAAGGCGCCTTTACGTCATTAGGGTTCTTTTGGAAATCTGGTTGGGCATTTGTTTTGGGCTATACTATCAGTGCAATGATTCAAGCATTTGTTCCAAAAAATAATTTGACCAATTATATGGGTACACTGAGTATTAAAAGCGTCTCCTTATCAACGCTATTCGGTGCGATAAGCTCTTCTTGTTCTTTTGCTGCATTGGCAGCTGCTCGTTCGCTTTTCAAAAAAGGGGCTCATTTCATTACAGCAGTTGCTTTTATGTTTGCTTCAACCAATTTGGTAATAGAATTGGGTATTTTAATTTATATTTTTCTGGGAGCAGAATATTTGGTAGCAGAAATTATTGGCGGATTAGTGCTTATCGTAATAAGTTCGATACTTATTAAGTTAACATATCCTAAGCAATGGATAGAAAATGCGCGGGAAAAGGTAGAAAACGAAACTGAAGCAAAAGAAGAGGACTTTGATTGGAAAAAGCGCATTAAATCAAAAAAGGGATGGTATATGGTCAGCAAAAGCTATGGTATGGAATGGGGAATGGCCTGGGAAGACATCTTGATTGGTTTCGTAATTGCGGGATTTGTGGCAGTATTCGTTCCGGATAGTTTTTGGCAGGCCATTTTTCTTCAGGATATGGTGCCCGCTTCGGGGGAACCTGGATTTTGGATTCGGTTAGAGAATGCCGCAGTGGCTCCTTTTGTTGCTGCACTTACCTTTATAGGTTCAATGGGAAATATCCCTTTAGCTACGGTACTTGCTGGTTCTGGAGTAGCATTTGCCGGGGTAATGGGGTTCATATATTCAGATTTGATGGTACCCCCTTTAGTTGATATGAACCGAAAATATTACGGTATAAAGGTGGCCTTATATATTGCAGTGATAATGTACATAAGTATTTTATTCACGGCCTTAATTTTGGATTATGGATTTGAGTTTTTTGGGGCGATACCGGAAACTGCCAAAAAACAAGCTGATGATAGAACTTTTAAAATAGATTATACTTTCTGGTTTAATATTGTATTTGCTGTAATAACAAGTGTTTTGGTTTATTTCAACATTAAGAAAAAGAAAAAGGATGGAGATTGGAAAGGTTTCAGTTTTAAAATTGGAAGTTTCAAACGTATGGTAGTTTATCTATTTGCTTCCATTCTTTTAATTGGATTTGCATTGAAGGTATTTTTGTGAATACCCAAAAGCTGGTTTTATAAATGCTTTCCCTATTTAAAAAATGAAAACAACTTATATTTAAAAAATATGGACTGAAACCGATGCAAGGCAAAAGTAGTAAGTGAACTTGATGCACTGGCGCAACTATTGAGGTCCGGTGATTGTAAATAAAACTACGCCTATAGTGAATTCCAATTGGAAATGCGAATCTGTTAAAAAAAAATATGCATGGCAAAAATTACGCACCTGGACGAATCAGTTTTTATGTTTCTGAAGGCATTAGAGGAAAATAATAATCGTGATTGGTTTGCGAAAAACAAGCCTGATTATCTATCAGCTAATGAACATTTCAAAGCGCTGGCTGAAGAGATAAATCTGGGCATGCAAAAGCAAGATAACATCGAGAAAATGAAGTTGTTTCGCATCTACCGTGATGTCCGTTTTTCGAAAAATAAAAAACCGTATAAGAATAGTTTCTCCGCTGGGTTTAGTCGTGAAACTAAGGCGTTGAGAGGAGGCTATTATTTGCATTTACAGCCTGGCGACAACTCCATGGTGGGCGGGGGATTCTGGCAACCTGAAGCATCGGATCTGAAAAGGATTCGCGAAGAAATTGCGGCTGATGCATCTCCACTTCGAAAGATTATTAACTCTGCCAGTTTCAAAAAACACTTTGGGGAATTGGGCGGCGAACAGTTAAAAACAGCGCCAAGGGCTTATCCTAAGGATCATCCGGCTATTGATTTATTGCGCTACAAGTCTTTTGTCGTATCTAAATATTTTACGGATAAAGAAGTAGGGACTCCGGGTTTTTCCGATGAGGTGTTGAAATACTTCAAAGCTACTCGTCCATTCTTTGATTACATGAGTGATGTTTTGACTACAGACATCAATGGAGTTTCCATATTTGATAACTAAGATACCAGCGTGTATCTTGATGAAAGTTAGCGAAATAAATTACTGAAGTTTATGCTAAAGAACAGTACACTCAAAAAAAAACGATAGCCAATATCGGTTAAGCGCAAATAGCGGGTATTCTGGTTAAAAGTGATATTTTAGAGACCCAGTAACAAACAACTAACCTGCCGGCTGAGCCAACAAATATGCGTCCCTAAAACCAAATAAATATTTATTGGATCTTTTCTAAAAACAAAAGAGGGCAACTATATAGTTGCCCTCTTTTGTTTTTATTCCTGTCTTTAAATTTTTTTCTAACTTTAACTAAAGGCCGGGATTCCGGTAATGTCCATTCCGGTAATTAGCAAGTGTATATCGTGAGTCCCTTCATAGGTAATTACGCTTTCCAGGTTCATCATATGCCGCATAATGCTGTATTCGCCGGTAATCCCCATCGCGCCCAATACTTGTCGTGCTTCCCTGGCTATTTTTATGGCCATATCCACGTTATTTCGCTTTGCCATGGATATTTGCGCCGTGGTGGCTTTTCCTTGATTTCTCAATACTCCCAGTCGCCAGGCCAATAATTGGGCTTTGGTGATCTCTGTGATCATTTCGGCAAGTTTCTTTTGCTGCAGCTGGAAACTGGCAATTGGTTTTCCAAACTGCGTGCGTTCCTTGGCATATCTCAAGGCGGTATCGTAACAATCCATTGCTGCTCCAATTGCGCCCCAGGCTATCCCGAAACGTGCAGAATCCAAACAACCTAAGGGTGCTCCTAATCCGCTTTTGTTTGGAAGTAAATTTTCTTTGGGAATTTTTACGTTATCAAAAATAAGTTCTCCGGTTGCACTTGCTCGAAGCGACCATTTATTGTGGGTTTCAGGAGTAGAAAATCCTTCCATGCCGCGCTCTACGATGAGTCCGTGAATTCGTCCTTCTTCGTTTTTAGCCCAAACCACGGCGATATCTGCAAAGGGTGCATTTGAAATCCAGAGTTTGGCACCATTCAATACATAATGATCACCTTTATCTTTAAAATTGGTGGTCATTCCACCGGGATTCGATCCATGATCTGGTTCGGTAAGTCCAAAACATCCCATCCATTCTCCGGAAGCCAGTTTTGGCAAATATTTTTTTCGTTGTGCTTCGTTTCCGTATTTATAAATTGGGTACATCACCAGGGATGATTGTACCGAGGCAGTAGATCTTACGCCGCTGTCGCCGCGTTCAAGTTCCTGCATGATCAAACCGTAAGAGATTTGATCTAAGCCGGCGCCGCCGTATTCTTCAGGGATATAAGGGCCAAAAGCACCAACTTCCGCCAGGCCGCTAATTAAGGATTTAGGAAATTTTGCCTCCTGGGCTGCTTCTTCAATAATTGGAGAAACAGCGCGTTTTACCCATTCACGGGCAGCATCGCGCACCATTTTATGTTCATCGGAAAGTAAATCGTCAAGATTGTAATAATCAGGAGCCTGAAAGAGATCTGGTTTCATTTAAGTCGGTTTTATAAACAAAAATAACCAACCAAAGATTAGCAAACAATTTAAATGACCTATAATTTCAGGTAGAAAGGCGCTACCATTTTTTGATAGTCTTGGGTGTATTGATGTCTGCTTTCTTCCAGGATCAATTCATCGGGAGAGAAAGATCCTTCAGTAAAAGAAAGTTGCAGCAAACTGCGTTTGACAGGCGTTTTTTCTGTTCCCCGTACGCGGGTAATTCTATTTGGAAATAAATTTACTTTTTCTGCTAATTTTAAAAAATATTCTTCTTCAGAATAGGGAATGATCAGCGCAAAACTTCCTTCATCAGACAATAATTGGGAAGCGAATTTAATTAATTCTTCAAAGGGCAGGGCTTCTGCAAATCTTGCCATATTGCGGGCAATATCACCAGATTGATAATCTTCAGTATAAAATGGCGGATTGGAAATGATAAGGTCATATTTTTCAGCTTTCATTTCTTCAGTAAATTCATCTAAAGCCGCGTGATAACAAAATAAACGGTCTGCCCAGGAGGAATTTTCAAAGTTTTCCACACATTGCTCATAGGCATCTTCATCAATTTCCAAAGCATCAATTTGCTCTGCATCACTCCTTTGCGCCAGCATTAAAGCCAATATTCCGGTTCCCGCTCCAATGTCGAGAATAGAATACGGATCTTGAACAGAAGTCCAGGCCCCGAGCAAAACTCCATCGGTGCCAATTTTCATCGCGCAACGATCCTGGTCAATACTGAATTCTTTAAACTGAAATGGTTTGCTCATAAAAATAGAAGTGAGATTTGAGTATTGAGTATTGAGATTTTGTGTGTCAAGACTTAATGAAATTTTTTAATCACTTTGGGTTTAATTCTCCGAGGATTACCTCGTGTGTGTGAAGGAAAGTTTGAAAACTTATAGTTTTCATCAAATTTGTCTTTCTTTGTATTCCTCGTATGCTTGCATCAAGGTAGTTTATTCTGAAGATTTTGAATTTTAAATTTTTGAATTTGGAACCTTCTTTACAGGTAAAGATCAATAAGTCCTTCAGGAGTTTTTAAGTAAATAATTTTATTCTTCTTATCCAGTTTTTCAATAAACTCATCGTTCATGGGGATAAGGATCTGTTTGTCGTCTTTTTCAATTTCAAACAGGGCCTGTGCGGTACTATCGTTTATAGAAACAACTTTTCCTATGTTGCCGTAATTGATATCTTCTACCGTAAAACCTATAATTTCGTGAAAATAAAATTTATCGCCCTCAAGTTCCGGCAGCATTGTGAGCGGAAGGTAAACGTCACATTTCATGATTTCATCAGCTTCCTCTGCAGAGTCCACATCCTCAAATCTCACCCTGAGCAGGGTGCTTCGGTGGAGGGAACTTTTGACAATAAAAAATGGAACCAGATTGTCGTTGATGTCAACGAAAACTGATTCCATTTCTGTGTAAGCTTCGGGCTCATCGGTATCGAGTTTAATCAATAACTCGCCCTTGAAACTAAATTGACTAACGATTTTCCCTAAATAGAAACAATCCTGTTTAAGCATCGCCGGTATAGTTAATTAAGCTTCTTTTTTGTCTTCTGTGTCAGTTTCTTTAGCAGGTTCTGCTTCAGTTTTTGCCTCAGTTTCTTTAGCGACAGCTTCTTCTTTTGGTGCTTTCGCAGCTTCGGCCTCAGCTTCCTTATCAGCAACAACTTTAGCGGCAGCAGCTTCTTTATCGGCAACAACTTTAGCAGCCTCAGCATCAGCAGCAGCTACAACTTCAGCAGCAGCGGCTTCACGTTTAGCATTTGCTTCTTTTTCAGCTTCAAGAGCTTTTTGCTTGGTAGCATCCCCAGCTTTAGCCAAAGTATCTCTTTTAGCAGATACTCTTTCTTCTTTTTCGTCTAACCAGGCCTGGAATTTTTCCGCAGCTTGTTCTTCGGTAATAGCGCCTTTTCTCACACCACCAGCAAGATGATTTTTGATAAGGACACCTTTGTAAGAAAGGATTGCACGGGCAGTATCAGTTGGTTGTGCTCCGTTTTGTAACCAGGTTACCGTTCCATCAATATCTAATTCGATAGTTGCAGGATTGGTGTTTGGATTGTAAATTCCTAATTTTTCAAGGTATTTACCATCTCTTGCTGCACGTACATCTGCGGCGATAATCCAGTAAAATGGTTTCCCTTTTTTACCGTGTCTTTGTAATCTAATTTTTACAGGCATATAAATTAATTTGGGAGGTTCTCGACCTCAATTATTAATAAGTCTGCAAAGATACCATATTTATTCATTTAGGGCATAATTTTCTGAATTAAAGATAAGTATAAAAAAAGGATGGTAATTTCCTTTAAACAGCGGCATCCTCAGGTTTAAGAATTAAGGAAGTTTGCGATATATTTAAAATTTGAATGCTCTTGTTTAAAAAATGTGGCTAAAGCCAATTTCAAACTTATATTGTTTCCTGCAGTTAGAACTTCCTGGAATGGATATTTTTTATTTTATATTTTTATTAAAAAAATTAGTTGATAAAACCTTCTTAGGTATCCTAGAACTACCTGTAAATTTTCTTATTTTTAACCGATATTTCACACTCCATAATCCTGTTATTAATCATTGATTATCAGCAGGATAAAAAAATTCCTTAAAGCATGTATTTGATTTTTGATACTGAAACCACTGGCTTACCGAAAAACTGGAAAGCCCCACTCACCGATTTTGATAACTGGCCACGATGTATCCAGATTGCCTGGCAGTTGCATGATGAGATGGGGAACCTTGTTGAAAATCAGGACTATTTAGTGAAACCTACCGGCTTTAATATTCCTTTTGATGCCGAAAAGATCCACGGAATTTCCACAGAGTTGGCTGAGGAAAATGGGATTTCATTAATGGAAATGCTGGAAAAATTTCAGATCGCCCTGGGAAAAGCGAAATTCATAGTTGGTCAGAATGTGGGTTTTGATGTTAATATTATGGGTGCCGAATTCATGAGGGGAGGTTTTAAAAATCCTATGGAAAAATTTCCTTTTTTGGATACCTGCACAGAAAAAACCGCGAATTTATGTCAGTTGCCGGGAGGGCGTTACGGAAAATTTAAATTACCTACCCTAGCGGAACTTCACCGGGAATTATTTTCTGAAGCTTTTGCCGAAGCGCACAATGCCACCGCCGATGTAGAAGCGACCACGCGTTGTTTTCTGGAACTGATTAGAAAAGAATTATTTACCAAAGAGCAACTGGATGTTCCGGCATCTTATTTTGAAAATTTCTCTGAAGCAAATCCGAAACCTTTTAAGTTGATAGGTTTAAAACATATAAATCTGAAAAAAGCTTCAGAAGAGATCAGGAAAAAATTTCAGAAGCAGCAGGAACCGGAGAAAATTTCCACTGAAGAAATTCAGGAAAATTTAGAAAAACTTGATGAGGTTAGGTTTTCCCACCTTCATAACCATTCCCAGTTCTCCATTTTGCAGTCTACAATGAGTGTTGCCGCTTTGGTGGAAGCTGCAGGCAAAGAAAATATGCCTGCTGTTGCAATCACCGATCACGGAAATATGATGGGCGCCTTTCATTTTGTAAAAGAAGTTGGAAATTTTAACCGATCTGTTAAAGCAAAAAACGAAGTTTCGATTGCCAATAATGAGCCGGCAACCGCAAAGGAACTAAAGGCTATTGTGGGTTGCGAATTTTTTGTTTGCGAGGATCACCAAGACAAAACCAGAAAAGACAATGGATATCAAATCGTGATTCTGGCCAAGAATAAAAACGGATATCACAATTTGGCGAAAATGGCTTCCCTGGCCTATACCGAAGGATTTTATTATCTGCCGAGGATAGACAGGGAAATCATTAAAAAATATAAGGAAGATCTAATCATATTAACCGGAAATTTAAATGGAGAGGTTCCGGGAAAAATTTTAAATGTTGGGGAAAATCAGGCCGAAGAAGCTTTGCTCTGGTGGAAGGAAAATTTTGGTAGCGATCTCTATATAGAGTTGATGCGGCACAACCAGGAGGAAGAAACTCGTGTGAACGCTGTTTTAATGGGATTCGCCAAAAAACACGAGGTCAAATTGGTTGCCACCAATAACACCTATTATTGTGAGCAACAGGATTCCAACGCGCATGATATTTTACTTTGCGTAAAAGAAGGTGAGAAACAGGCCACACCAATAGGACGGGGACGCGGTTACAGATATGGATTGCCCAATAACGAATATTATTTCAAAGGTGACGAGGAGATGAAATCCTTGTTTAAGGATTTGCCCGAGGCTATTTCAAATATTCAGGAAGTTGTAGATAAAATTGAACCTTACGAACTTGCTCGGGAAGTGCTGCTGCCAGCATTCGATATTCCTGAGGAATTTTTAGTTGAAGAAGATAAATCAGACGGAGGAAAACGCGGGGAAAACGCCTATTTAAAACACCTGACTTTCCAAGGAGCCAAGAAACGATATGGGGATTTATCCGAAGACATTAAGACAAGGCTGGATTTTGAACTTTCGGTGATAGAAAATACCGGATATCCCGGGTATTTTCTTATTGTAGAAGATTTTATTAGGGCAGCTCGTGAAATGGATGTTTCGGTAGGTCCCGGTCGTGGATCGGCAGCGGGAAGTGCAGTGGCATATTGCCTTTGGATCACCAATATCGACCCAATTAAATACGATCTGCTTTTTGAGAGGTTTTTAAATCCGGACAGAGTAAGTATGCCCGATATAGATATTGATTTTGACGACGAAGGCCGAAGTCGGGTAATGGATTATGTGATCAAGAAATACGGTTCAAACCAGGTTGCCCAAATCATCACTTATGGTACGATGGCTGCAAAATCGGCTATTCGCGATACCGCCCGGGTTTTGGATCTGCCTTTAAATGAAGCCGACAGAATTTCGAAATTGATCCCTACAATGGGAAAATTGAGCAAAATCTTCGGGCTGACTGAAAAGGAATTGAAAAAAAGTTTCCGAAGTGAAGATTTAGATAAAGTAAATCAGCTTTTAAATATAGCTGATGGAGAAGACCTGGAGGCTCAAACCATAAACCAAGCTAGGATCCTTGAGGGAACTGTCCGGAATATCGGAATTCACGCCTGTGGGGTTATAATCACCCCAAGTGATATCACCAATTTTGTACCAGTAGCTTTGGCGAAAGATTCCGACTTGTATGTAACCCAGTTTGACAATTCGGTAGTGGAAAGTGCAGGCTTGTTAAAAATGGACTTCTTGGGCTTAAAAACATTAACTCTTATAAAGGACACGGTAAAGATTGTAAAGGGCAGGCATGATATAGATCTGGATCCGGACAGTTTTCCTCTAGATGATGAGAAAACTTACGAATTGTTCCAACAGGGAGAAACCGTGGGGATATTTCAATATGAATCGCCCGGAATGCAAAAGCATTTAAAGGATTTAAAACCTACCGTTTTTGACGATTTAATTGCAATGAACGCACTTTACAGACCGGGACCAATGGAATATATCCCGAGTTTTATCGCACGGAAGCACGGAAGAGAAGAAATAGCCTATGACTTGGCAGATATGGAAGAATATCTGAAAGAAACCTATGGAATTACGGTGTACCAGGAGCAGGTGATGTTACTTTCCCAAAAGCTCGCAGGATTCTCCAAAGGTGAAGCCGATGTTCTGCGAAAAGCTATGGGAAAAAAGATTTTTGCCTTGCTGGAACAACTAAAGCCCAAATTTTTAAACGGAGGGGAAGCCAAAGGACATTCAAGGGAAATACTGGAAAAGGTATGGAAAGACTGGGAGGCTTTTGCCGCTTATGCCTTCAATAAATCGCATTCAACCTGTTATGCCTGGATCGCATACCAAACTGCCTACTTAAAGGCTCATTACCCTGCGGAATATATGGCGGCGGTGCTTTCCAACAATATGAGTGATATCAAGCAGGTTACCTTTTTTATGGAGGAATGCAAGCGGATGAAATTAACCGTTTTGGGACCCGATGTAAATGAATCCTATTATAAATTTTCGGTGAACAAAGAAAATGCAGTTCGCTTTGGAATGGGCGCAGTAAAAGGAGTAGGATCCGGTGCAGTTGCAACTATCGCTGAAAACAGGAAAACCGAAAAAGGAGCATACAAATCTATTTTTGATATGGCCAAGCGCATAGATTTGCGTGGAGCCAATAAAAAAGCATTAGAAAATCTTGCCTTGGCGGGAGGTTTTGACGGTTTTGGAAATCATCGCGCCCAATATTTCAAAGATGAAGGCGATGGGGTTACTTTTCTGGAAAAGGTGATAAAATATGCGGCAAAATTTCAGGAAAGTGAAAATTCGGCGCAAGTGAGCTTATTTGGGGAAGCCAGTGATGTGCAAATCGCGGAACCCATGGTGCCGCCTTGTGAAGAATGGGGAACCATGGAAAAACTGAAACGGGAAAAAGAAGTTGTGGGAATTTATATTTCCGGCCATCCGTTAGATGATTTTAAAGCTGAAATGAATTATTTTTCAAATTCAAAAGTTTCAGATTTTAAAAATTTAGAAGCTTTTATAAACCGGGAACTTTCCTTTGGAGGAGTAGTTTCAGAAGTGCAACACCGCACTTCAATAAAGGGAAAAGGCTGGGCTTCTTTTACGGTTGAGGATTATTGGGATTCTTATGAATTCAGAATTTTTGGGGAAGAATATTTACGATTTCAGCATTTTATGGTGCCCAATGCTTTTGTTTTTATAAAGGCCTTTGTAAAAGAGGGTTGGACTAATAAAGAAACCGGAGTTAAAAGTGAACCCCGACTGCAATTCAACAACTTTCAGTTATTGCATGATGTGATGGATATGTATGCCCGGAAACTTACGCTCCAACTTGATATAAATGAACTGAATGAAGAAAAAATAGATTCCTTAAAAGATATTATCAGGGCGCACCGCGGTGACCACATGTTGCAATTTATAGTATATGAGATGAAGGATATGATGAAGTTAAATATGACCAGCAGAAAACAAAAGATTAAAATTTCCCAGGAATTACTGAATGCTCTGGAAGATGCCGGGATACTTTATAAATTGAATTAAAAATTCGTTCTTTCCATAGGAAAATCTTATATTTGATTTGGAGTTCGGGTAGGGATTGCAGCAAGCTACCCTGCTTGCCTTTTTAAGCAAAGCAGGTAGCGCGGAAAGCCCGGCCGGAGCGCAGCGGAGGACCCGCAAAAAAAAAGTCGGGCAAATACCTGAAATAGTCCTGCCTGATATGGAAATAACAAAATCTAATACTTTTGCTGTAAGGTTTAGCAGAATAATTGACTATTTTTACATATTAATTGATAAGAAAAAACAAATATTATGGCTTTAGAGATAACAGATGCTAATTTTGAACAGACCGTACTAAAAAGCGATAAACCTGTAATGGTTGATTTCTGGGCGGCTTGGTGTGGACCTTGTAGAATGGTTGGACCAATTATAGAAGAAATTGGTGAAGATTATGATGGAAAAGCGATTGTTGGAAAATTGGATGTTGATGCCAACCAGGAATTTGCTGCAAAATACGGAGTCCGGAATATTCCTACCGTTTTGATCTTTCAAAATGGAGAAGTAGTAGGACGTCAGGTAGG
>ERZ1284729.185-NODE-185-length-11325-cov-12.510027_pt1 | contig 11325 bp, 18 predicted proteins | sample MGYA00454602_ERZ1284729 | MGnify/ENA primary metagenome ERZ1284729 (study PRJEB36292, sample SAMEA5787381) | metagenome | biome: Arctic soil; feature: perennial spring outflow channel; material: sediment | place: Canada | collected 2017-07-08 | depth 0.05 m ... | reverse complement strand
GGTTTCAAACTTTTAACAGCTTGAAACCTTTAGTAAAGAAGTGATCGCGCCAGGAATACTATTACGAAAAACAGGGGTTTTCCTTAACTCCCTTTAACACTGATTAACTCACCTTACTTTCAAAGATCTCAGCAATATAAAGATAAATCTTATTTTGATGTAGTTTGATGTAATTAGTATTAATTTTCAATTAATCGTACAAATGCCGTACAAAAGAATTATATTTGTATTGCATTTAATCAAAAGTTATGGCTACAGTTAATTTTCTTTATAGATCTACCAAAGATAAAGCGCCCTTAAATGTTCGTTTACTGTATCGCTATAATGAAACAGATTTTGTGATAGGAGGTAAGATACAACTTGAAGTTAAAAAGTCCTACTGGATGAAACAACACACCTTAAAACGCCCTAAAGATATCCTTATAAGCAACAAGCAAACAGAGATTAACCGGGAACTCAACAAAATAGAAAATCACATTCTAACTAGTTTTAATAACTCAAATCCTTTAACCGTTTCAAAGCAATGGTTAAAACTTCAGTTAGAAAGTTATTATAACCCTAAATCCCAGGATAAAGCTATCCCGGTTTATTTAACTGATTATATTGATTTTTATATCAAGTACCGGAAACACGAATTAAAAGATAACTCAATTAGAAGATGCCGGGTTATACAGAATAAATTGATACGTTTTCAGGACTTCAGTAAAAAGCCTATTCTCATCAAAGAGGTTAACGATAAGTTTAAAAATAATTTAGTGGATTATCTGAAAGATGAAGGATACGCACAAAATACGATTCAAAGGGATTTAGTATCTATTAAAACTTTCTGTAAACACGCCAGATATTTAGGACTTGAAACAGATCCTCAATTAGATTCCATTAGGATAGATAAGCAAAAAGTAGTTAAAACCTATTTAAGCTTTTCAGAACTTGAACAAATAGAGAAGGCTAATGGGCTTCCGGATTATTTAGATAATGCAAGAGATTGGTTAATTATAAGCTGTTTTACAGGGCAAAGGATATCTGATTTTATGAGGTTCACTAAAGAAATGATAAGAATAGAAGACGGTAAACACTTAATTGAATTTACCCAACAGAAAACAGGTAAGCTAATGACAGTTCCACTTCATAAAAAAGTCTTGGAAATATTGAATAAAAGAAACGGCGAATTTCCCAGGGTAATTTCTGATCAAAAATACAATGATTACATAAAGGAAGTATGTAAGGAAGCTGAATTATTTGATAAAGTTCCCGGTAGTAAATTAGTTGAAACCGAAAAGGAAAGCGGAAAGTATAGGAAAGAATTTAATATTTATGAAAAATGGGAGCTTGTAAGTTCACATATTGGAAGAAGATCCTTTGCCAGTAATTTTTACGGAGCTATTCCAACAACATATTTAATTTACATTACAGGGCATTCAACAGAAACCGAGTTCTTAAAATACATAGGCAAAAGCAATAAAGATTTAGCACTGGAAATTTCAAAATACTTTTAATCCGACTGCAAATAATTCCTCTTAGATTCTCCTTTAAAAAAGAAAAATGAAAAATCAAATTGAAGACTATAAAAAAGCAATTTTACCTCATTTCCGTGATGTCATTTCTCCTTTAGATGAGAATGGAAAAAGAAATGAACATCATTACAAAAGAATATTTTATAGTTGGGAAAAAGAACGTAAGGAAGATTTAGCTATAAACTCAAATATAGAGGAAGGTGATAAAATTCCGCTTAAAACCTTTATTCAAATTGTGACTATATTATTAATCCGAACATCAAAACTTTTTGAACTTGTACAGCGATATAATGAATCAAATCCTTTGCTTAAAGTTAACATTGCAATAGCTGAAGATCAAGTTTATCATAATTTGAAAAGCATTTCACTTTTTAGCACTGTCCTTAAACACAATTTTAACCATGGAAAGTATCAAACTGTAATAAAACAAAAACAATATTTCAAAGATGTTAACGAGAGAAAAATGGATATTCTTCATTTTTGCGGTATTGAAATTTGTGAAAGTCCTTTAAAAGATGATTTTAATAAAGTTAATGAAATAATTCAGGGATCGGTCGATCCTTTAAGTATAGAAATGCTCTTAAATAATTATAAAAAAATTAATGAAAGAAAAAAGGAGATGGAGTCAAAAGAATTAGTTCCATCTCTTAAGCACCCAAATTTTAATCCAAATTTCTGGAACAAAGATGCTTTTGAATTATTTACGTATCTATTCGACAATTATTACGATGGAGAAGGTAGTAGGAGAACTCAAACTCAATTAATAAATATTTGGTTCTTTTTAAAAGAATATGACCCGACAAAATACCTTTTCAATTTTACCAAAAAGGAGTTTAAGAAATTCTTAAAAGTACATTACAAAATTAATTTATTTAATGAGGATCGGCCTTCAAATTATGAAGGAATGGCACGAAAAATTATCGATGGACACCGCCTAAACTATGAGGAAGTAATGAAGTAGTATCAAAAAAACAGAAAAAAAACAGAAAACACATCTTTCCCCTGTTTTAATACCCCTTCCCCCGGTTGCTTATTTGCAATATTAATCAAACATATTGTATTTATGAGCACACTACAATTCATTCAAACAAGTCCTGAAGAATTAGTTAATCTAATTAAAGAGAACTTCAAAAATCAAATTGAGGATTTAAAAACTGAACTTGCCAATAAAACGGCAAACGATGATCTTCTCACCAGAGAACAAACTTGCAAACTTCTACATATTGACAGTTCAACTTTATGGCATTGGACTAACAAAGGGAAAGTTCAAGCTTATGGAATCGGTAATCGTAGATATTACAAACGATCCGAAATTCTAGATTCTTTAACCGAACTTAAAAAATAAAAGGCTATGGAAAGTACCAATTCCCAAAGCCTTATTAATAAGTTTCAACAGGCTAAAGATAACAATTTTACGGCACAACTCAAGAAAGTTTATCAGGCTTTTAAAGAGAAGCCTATGACAATGAAAGAAGCGGATGTTTACACCGGAGTAATGAGGGAAAACATCTGTAGATATGTCGATACTCTTTTAGAGCAAGAACGTATAGCCATAGTAAAAAAACGGAAATGCAAAATTACTGGGTATCCTTATGTAAACGAATACACCGGAGATCCTAATTTATTCCCCAAGTCTAACCAGTTAAAAATGTTTAGTTAGACTATGGAAATACAAGAAAGGAAAATTTCCTACTTCAGGAATTGCCGGAATAAAAAGCCCCTTACTGTAAATATCAATGCAGCCCTGGAATGGATCAAAACAGGATCTTCTAAAGATATTATTGAAAAAGTTAGACAGGCTAACGATCAACCCACTAAGGATCTATTTAAACAGAATCTTCCTGCAGTAACATTTGGAGGTTTATTTGAAGATAGAAGCGCCTTAATTCAAGCCTCAGGTTTAGCCTGTTTGGATTTTGACAAATTAGATGCCCTAAACGAGATTTCAGAGCGTTTAAAAGCTTCAGAGTATATTTACTCCCTTTGGGTTTCTCCGTCCGGAAATGGCCTTAAGGCGTTGGTTAAAATACCAGTTGTAAAAGACAAAGAAGAGTATCAGGAATATTACCGGGCTATTTTAAGGCACTTTAAAGACCTGCAGCCAGATATAGCAACAAAAGATATCAATAGGCTATGTTTTGAAAGCTATGATCCTTATTTGTATATTCAGGAGGATGCCAAAGTATTCAGGAAGAAAATTAAATTCAAACCTAAGGCAAAAGCTGATGTTCGTATTGATTCTAATCTTCCAGAGGGTAAAATCGTTGATAGAATTATTAGTTGGTGGGTAAAGAAACATCCATTTGCACAAGGTAACAGGAATAACAGTCTTTTTATCCTGGGATGTGCCTTGTCAAACTTTGGAATAAGCAAAAGCACCACTATAGATCTTTTCTACTCTTTTGAGGACAAAGATTTTCCCTTTAATGAAATTCAGCAAATAATAGATTCAGCCTATAAAAAGGCAGATTTTAACTCTAAATCATTCCCCCAATGAATACAGCGATGCAAAAGGTAGCCGAAACCGTTATAAAGTTAAAATATAATAATGAGGTTATTTTCTGGAAAGAAGAATATACTTCCAGTAAGGGGAAAGTAGTTACTATCACAGCCCCTGAATTAAGATCTTACATAAGGAAGGAAAACTTCAGAGTTATAGACGGTGAACCGGTACAATTGAAGGGTAGTATAGCAACTAAGGTTACAGCGGATGACATTTACAAACATTGTTTAAAATACGTTGAAACCTTTGAAGATCCTATTATAGAGGCCGCTTTTATAAGACAAGGGGAAACCTTACTTCTTAAAAACAAAGGGATAATTATTTCACTACGGGAATGTGAAATACCACATTTAAGAGATACCAAAACTACAAGTTATCATTTCTACAAAAACGGAATTCTAAAAGTAGAAGATGCCTGCGATTTTGAGTTAATACCCTATGAAAAAGCAAAAGGGTTTATCTGGGAAGATGAAATAAAAGATAGGGAATTCCACACTTTAAATGATGAAGATATTGAGAGATCAATGTTCTCTAAATTCCTGCAGAATATCACAAATGATGAAGAACATTTTCTTTCCTTATGTAGTGCTATTGGTTATTTAATACACGTTTACAAAGATGAGAGAAAACCAATTTGCGTAATTATTAACGATGAAAACTTAGTGGATGAAGGCAAGCCAGAAGGAGGAACCGGGAAGGGGCTAATAGTTAAGGCAATATCTCAGATTGTTGAAAAAGCAATGTATAACGGTAAGAATAGTGATTTTACAAATAACAAATTTGCGTTTCAAAATGTAAGGGAAACAACCGCAGTTATTGTTATTGATGATGCACCCCGGAACTTTGACCTAGAGGCCTTATTCAGTGTTTTAACTGATGATATGCCAATAGAGAGGAAACATAAGGAGGTTAAGGTTATCCCTTATGAGAAGAGCCCAAAATTTGTAATTACAACTAACTACAGTATCAAAGGAACAAGCTCGAGTTACAAAAGGAGAAGGTTTGATACATTCCTTACCAACTATTACAGCGATATGAGAACTCCAAGCGATGAATTTGGATGTGAATTTTTTCACGGTTGGGATGCTGAAGAATGGAAGTTATTTGACTTTTTTATGATGTGCTGTTTACGTAATTATTTGACAGAAGGTTTAATCACTTTTGAAAATGAGGCATTAAGATTAAAGATGCTAAAAAATGAAACTTCAAGCGATTTCTTTGAATTAATGGAAGAGAGGTTTAGCCTTAAAAATATCCTTTACAGTTACAATGCAGTTAGACAAATCCTGATTTCTGAATACGGGGAAAAGTATTATTTCCTGGAAAAGAACAAAAGGAAAATTGTCGAATGGGTTGAGATGTATGCAGAGGAAAAGGGGTACAGTATCAAAAAGAGTAGGGATGGAGCCGGTACAAACTTTACATTCCAATAATTGTGTAGATAGTGTAGATAGCATGTAGATGAAATGTAGATAGAAAACCAGTCTCTCACTGGGTTTGTGTAGATAGTGTAGATAAATTCAAAATAATGCGTAAAGAGAAAAATATCTATAGAAGAACTATTTCCAATAATGCTACATCATCTACACAAAACGGTTGGAATAACCACGAGGTTTTAATTGGTACCCTAAAAAAGGAATAAATAAATATAAACGTTAAACTAACATAATTTAACTATGCCATTTACAACAGAAACAGCAAGCAACGCCGGTAAGAATTCAAGCCGGAAAGGGGTAGCCAATAAGACAACTAGCGAAATAAAAGAAGCCTATCAGCTCTTAGTTGAAAACAATCTCAATAATATGACAGCTTGGTTAGAAAAGATAGGAGATGAAAATCCTGAAAAGGCTTTTGATATCTTAATTAAGATGAGTGATTTTATAGTGCCTAAGTTATCCAGACAAGAAGTTAAAATAGATACCCCTCGATTAACCCCAGAGGAACGAGATAAAAGGTTAAGGGTATTGTTAAAGAAAGCTAAAGCTATAGATTTATAATTTTTATCAATCTTTCCTTTGGCAGTAATTAGCGCTGAGGTATTTGATTAATCAAACGTTTTTCAAATTAGCTTATAATGTTAACAATTGAAATATTTCAATTTGATCGATCAAACCTTTTTCAAGTGTTCTCTTACATAATAAAAAGGGATGCCAGGCGAAGAATAAAAGATTACGGCAAGGAAATGAGGTTTAGACAAGCCTAAAAATTATTTATAATCATTCTAAATAACACTTAAAATTTGTATCTTTAAGGGTACGGTAACATCACTTATTATGACAAACGGATATAGATTTAAGTTTAAGCAAATTTTAAAAGACAAGGATAGCGGAGCGGAAACTACTCTAAATTTTACAAGTGATATTTATTCAGGGGTTGATGATGGTTATTCAGAGGTAGAGGGATGTTGGAGGCCAGGAAATGAATATCATAATAACGCTATGAGTGCGGTAAACTGGAAAAATGTATTTAATAAATTGACGGAAATGGATCTATACAGAGTAAATAACGGTATAGAATCTAAAATGTACTCACTTGGTAAAATGTACATTCCAGGAATATAGAATAGAAAACAATTTAAGTTTATACGAATAATGGCATACATATTTTAACAGCCTCTTTTTAGCTTCCTTACAAGCTATTTAGGGGCTTTTTTTATGTTAGGGTAGTAGATGTTATTTTTTAATTTTAAGCTCCCCTATGTTGATATAGCGACCATCTTTCTCAATATAGATAGGTTCTTTATTTTCTTCTTTAGTAGGTTCGAATAATTCCCTTATATCCACATCAAGAGCCTCAGCGATATTCTTTAATAATTCCGGTTTAGGAAAATTGCTCCCCTGAATAATATTAGAAATGGTTTGAGGGTGTACATCCACACGTTCTGCCAAATCCTTACCAGACATTCCTTTGTCTTTAAGAACCTCCTTAAGTCTTAATAGATTCATTTTTTTACAAGTTTATTGTTAGGTGCTAAGATACGAAAATACAAGTAACATTTATATTAATTAAAAAAAATATAAATAACATTTGTAATTATAAAAATAAGTCTTATATTTGTAGTGTAATAATACAAATAAATCTTATACAATGAACGCTAAAGAATTTAAAACCGCTATATCAGAAGCAAAAGAAGCTTTAAAAGGTAAGACTTTAACCATAGAATTTGTGAATGGTGAAAGGATAAAGCAGTATAAATTCTCCACCCTTAAAAGTTTTGGAAACGCAATACTTGAAATGGAAAAGATGGGTGCTGGATTTGGATTTATTAAAGCAGGAAACGATTTAATACAAAGAGGGATCTACAAGCCTTCAGAGTTTCAGACCGTACTAAACAGAGGAAACTGGAATGAGGTTTTTTTCCTTGCTACTACAGTAAAATATTAACCAACTATAAAAACAGGATTATGAAAACTACTACAGCATTTAGAACAAGAGTATTTAATTGGGCTTATGAACTTGTAAAAACAACCGGGAAAAGCTTTGCAGTTTGCTTGGCAAAGGCCTGGGCGTTGTATCGATTACGTAAAAGAATGGCAATTGAAACGGTAAAGATAGCCTTTGAAAAAGCGGATGGATCTCTAAGAATAGCTTATGCCACCTTAAAGAACACAGGGGATCAAATCAAAGGTACAGGAACGCCAAACTTTAAAACCCTTGCATATTTTGATACTGAGGCAAATGGTTTTAGATCCTTCAAAGTGGAAAACTTTATAGCAGCCTATTAATTAACCCGGGGGTGTAAAAGCCCTCAAATTACCAACAACATGAAAAAACTAAACATCCATCCTGCAGCACTATTGATAAGTGCAGGGATGTTAATCTGGACAATTGGAAATATAATAATAGTAGGAATTCCTACTTAAAACTTCAAGTTATGAACCTAGAATTTAAGCAATGGTTAGCAGAATATAAAGAGTTTAAAAGGAACTGGAAAAGTTACACTTTCAAAGAGAAAAATATCCTTTTAGATGACTTTCAAGAAAGATTGTATCAATTAGATAATGAAACACTAGAGATATGAATACAATGTTAGAATTATACCGGGAATTTCAAACCTACAAAGAGAATAGGGATAATTACACCAGGCCGGAAAGAAGGATTATTAGAAAGAATTTCAGAGAAAAATTAAACAACAATAAAAACTAGAAATTATGAGAGTACCGACTGATTTTTGCGTTAACGAACAAAAGGAAACCGTTGTACAAATTTTAACCGATCACATAATCTTTGAAAGGATCTATACCGGAATGCAGGAAGTTGCAAAGGCCGCAAATCCAGACTGCGAAGATTGGGATCCTGTACACCATTATAATGGTTTTGCAAGTGCTTGGATATTCCTAACTGGTTATGAATTTTCAGAAGAAGTAGAAGAGAGCTTGAAAGATGAACTTTCAGACATTTTCTTTAATCACTTCAAAGCTGATCTAGCAAAGCCTTTTTCAGCAAGAATTGCAGCAAAGGAATTAGCCAATTTAATTTTTATTGATTGGGATTACACTATTAACGCATTATAGAGAGAAGGAAAAAGCAAGAAAAGCGCATAAAACGTAAAATCTACCCCAACCCTTGAAACCTTTACAGCCCTATCTGTGAGGGTTTTTATTTTAAATATTTTAGGCTTCCAAATAATTTCATGTGCCGCCTGTTAATATCCTTTTGTTCATCTGAAAGTTCTTTTATCTTCAACTCATTCTTATTTCTCCTGTTTGATTCCGCTTCTAACATCTTAAGGAGCCTGATATATTCATTTTCCGGCAATGCTTGGATAATATCAAAAACGGATTCAGCTTTCATAAGCAAAATATCTTTAATCAAATTTAAACAAAAGTATTTACTTTGTAAATTTAGACAAGTCTGAAAATTTGAAGTTTTTGACCTGTATGTAAAGGAAAACAGGATTAAAGACGGCTATACTACCGGGGTTTCTGTTTTCCCAAGTACCTTGTTTTCTTGTCTTTCCAATGAATTAACCACTTTACAAAGTAGTTCGTTTGTTCTTTCTTGATTTTGAACAATCCTGTTTACATTCCAATACCAGAGAATTACACTTCTAAAGACCAAGAACAAAACAACGGCAATACCTAAACCCACTAGAAAAATGATAATTTCACCCATAATAAATATTTAAATGATTAATTACTAATGAAGGTACAAAATTAAAATTATTTATTTTACGGGTTTCCGTAATGCAGTTTTGAAATTAGATTTCCAAATAAGTCCAAATAGTTGTTTTAGTCCTTTTCTTCTCCTGGAGGGTAAACGTGTAAATGATTATGGGTAACGTTAATATTAATAGTAACATTAGGATCTTTATCTTGAGTAGGAGGTATTGGTTTTAAAATGTCAGGATATTTTTTTATGTAATAATCAGAATCTTTGCTCATATCAATAGGTTTATCCTTTTTTGGTTTAAAGAACAACCGCCAAAAAATAAATATTAAGAAAAAAAATATTACAACACCCACCATCTAATAAATATAATTAAAAAATTGATGTGGTATAAATAATAGTTTTAAAGCAATGTTTTATGCAAATCGTATGTAAATAGAAAAGGCTTCAAAAAGGGATGTATTTAAGCCTAAAATTATTCAGTCGTACATTAATCGTACAAATAAGGCAATAAAAAAACCGCAAAGCCTTTATTAATAGTGCTTTACGGTTTTACAAAGTGATCGCGCCAGGATTCGAACCTGGGACCGCCTGCTTAGAAGGCAGGTGCTCTATCCAACTGAGCTACGCGACCATTTTCGCGGTGCAAATATACCTTTCTTTATATTTAAAACAAGGTTTTTTTTAATCAAAATCGATATTAATGCAGGGAAAATACTTAACTGCTTTATTTTCAGATTATATGAAATGAGCATAACGGAAAATCGATGCAAACAACGATGATAATATGCGAATTACATATGACCATTAAGAAACGCTTGTATTGAGCGAAGCAGAAATAATAAATATTTACATATAAATTGGATGAGGTGAAATTATCTTAGCTCCTGAAAAAGGTTCCGGTCCAAATGCCTGGATATATTTTTTTGAAATCTTTCAATCTTTCTTTAAGATTTGTTCAATTTCACGTAATTCTTCTGAAGTGAATTCTAAATTATTCAAGGCTTCAATGTTGTTTTCCAGCTGTGAAACTTTGCTCACTCCTACCAGTACAGATGTAATCCTGTTATCTTTTAGCAGCCAGCAAATGGCCATTTGCGCTAGACTTTGATTCCTGTTTTGAGCAATTTCATTCAGTTTCCCAACCTTACCAATAAGGGCAGGCGTAATTTGAGATTTATCGAGATACCCTCCTTCAATTGCAGCCCTGGAATCTTCAGGAATTCCTTTCAAATATTTTGAGGTAAGTATTCCCTGCTCCAAAGGTGAGAAAACAATGCTTCCCAGTCCGTAGTGTTCCAGGGTGTCCAAAAGGCCATTTTCCACCCATCTGTCCAGCATATTATACCTGGGCTGGTGAATTAAAAAAGGCGTTCCCTGTTCTTTTAAAATTTCTGCAGCTTTGGCTGTATCCTTTGCAGAATACTGGGAAATCCCAACATATAAAGCTTTTCCCTGACGTACTATTTGGTCCAGTGCGCCCATGGTTTCTTCCAGTGGAGTATCAGGATCTGGTCGGTGATGGTAAAATATATCCACATAATCCAGCCCCATTCGTTTTAACGACTGATCCAGACTTGCGATTAGATATTTCCGTGAACCGAAATTGCCATAAGGTCCCGGCCACATATCCCATCCGGCTTTTGTGGAAATTATCAATTCATCCCGAAGCTGAAGGAAATCCTCTTTAAAAATTTTCCCGAAATTCCTTTCGGCAGAACCATAAGGTGGACCATAATTGTTTGCAAGATCAAAATGTGTGATCCCATTGTCAAAGGCCGTTCTTAACAACTCCCTGGAGGTTTCCAGATTATCGTTATCCCCGAAATTATGCCATAATCCAAGCGATAATAAAGGAAGTTTTATCCCGCTTTTTCCGCAGCGGCGATACTGCATTTTTTCATATCGGTTATTTGCCGGAGTGTAATGTTTCATCTTTGTTTTATTTTAGTTGGTCTCCCGATAGCGGGAGCAATTCGCATATCCCTGCCCGATGGCAGGCGGGTTAATAGGTGTTTGTGATTGGTGTTGCCCGGTTTTAAACATTAATTTTTAGTTGTACTTTATTTTTTATCTCCCGCTGATCTCGCTGATTTTCGCAGAGAGCAATCTTCTGTTTTTTGCCACGAATACACGAATGTTTTTTACTGATTTTCGCAGAAATCAATCTTCATTTCGCAATAAATACAAAAATAATTT
>ERZ1284729.184-NODE-184-length-11360-cov-5.627864_pt1 | contig 11360 bp, 9 predicted proteins | sample MGYA00454602_ERZ1284729 | MGnify/ENA primary metagenome ERZ1284729 (study PRJEB36292, sample SAMEA5787381) | metagenome | biome: Arctic soil; feature: perennial spring outflow channel; material: sediment | place: Canada | collected 2017-07-08 | depth 0.05 m ... | reverse complement strand
TGACTCTTGTGGTTTGTTTTTTTTCGAGCGGAAGCCTGCATACGTGATTCGCCTTACTTTCGTGTGCTCGTAGATGTATATAAGAAACCTACTTTGTTCTACGTTTATTTTTATTTATTTCGTTGTATGGCTTTGTTGATGTTGGGTTTCGCTGTGCTCTACCCAACCTACGTTTATTCTACATTTTTCCGTCGATGTTCTTTATTTATTTTTTTTTTGGTTCGAGGGTAGTTGCGGGAAGAAGCCTAATGGGGTTTTGCCTATATAATTCTTCTTTTGTGGATTCCATAGCACTTTGATCTGATCGATCATACCGGTGTCGATGTAGAGGGCAAAGGTGGATGAAAAAGTGGTGGGAAAAAGGGGCAGGATCTCATCCGGATCGAGCAGGATGGAGATATCAAAATGTATGGTATAATAGCCGGTAGCCATCTCCGTAGTCCGCCCGGAAAAAACGGGATAGGCTGCCAGCGGGAAAAGATTGCCATGGTGCAGCACCTGTTCTTCCGGTTCCCAGATGCCATTGTTTGACAGCCACCATTGGGAGCTGTCCGGAGCCTCGTACCAGATCTTGAAGTCAGCCTTCATCACATTGTCAATGTCACCAATGGCGGCCGCCAGAGTAAAGCTGTCGCCCTGCATAATCCGCAGCGAGTTTTGCTGGTTATTGACAGTGAGCAATGGTTTGGGCTGCACCCAGCCTTTGTTATCCATCATGCGGACTGGCCAGACCAAAAGAGGAAATTTCTTGGAATAATTGCGCGGGGTGCCCTCTTTGAAATTAAGGGCCCAGGCATAATAAAGATTTAACGGATTCTCGGTAATACTCCAGTAATCCCGGGCCGACACAGCGGTTGCTCCCTGCTGCGTCAACCAGTCGGCCGGAGCTTCAGGCTCTGCCCCGCCTGCCAGGTCCGTAAGAATGGTAAGCTCAGGGAGCTGCCAGTCGCCATAGGTCTTGTTATATTCCTTGCAGCCTACCCGCTGCGGATATTTGTTCAACTGTTCGATGGCCTGAGCTGTATCCGGCCATTTCCGTTTGCCCAGGCACTGGGCGTCTTTCAACCACATCAGGCCGCTTCTGTTATCAATCAGGGTGCCGTCGCCCTGATCGGCGAAACGAACAGCCGGCCAGGACACGGTAATGCGATCACCGGAGGGACGGAACATGGAATGAATTCTGGTATAGACAGGCGGCTGGGTCTGGTCGGCAAGTCGTTCCCTGGGAGCCTGCTTTTCGGCCGAACGGACCGGCCAGATATGCTGCACTGTCTCTTTATTGCTGACCTGTAACTCGCCGCTCCCAATAAAGATTTTATAGGCCTGGGAAGGGTTGGCTGCCGCTGTGGTGGCTGTCCAGTAGTCGGGCTGCACGTTGGTAAAAGGATGAGAAGCAGGCAGGGCGGGCAGGTCGGTGGTGTGATCAATAAGGCTGCGCAGTTCATGCCGATTCGGTACATGCCAGTCGGCATAGCTATTGGCGCCGCACTTATAGGTCGCCTGCTTGCTGTTATAGCTTTTGAGCCTGGTAAAGCCAGCCTGCCAATCGGCCGTGCCGAGACAGGAGGCGTCCTGCAGCCACATGAGGGCGGTCGTGGTATCGGTGACCGTACCGTCACCATTATCTATAAAACGGCCGGTGGCGGCAACGGTTACGTCATCGTTCTTTGTTGTTTCGGGCGCAGCAGGTAAGGCACGGCGAGCGAGCAGCACAAAGCTGCTGTCGATTTTAGCGGCCTGTTCGGCAACTCCTGAGTTAAAGCGAAAGATCCAGGCGGTATAAGGGTTGGGAGAAACCGTGGCCGACCAGTAGCTGTCGGACTGGATGTTTTTAAAACCCCAACTGTTCAGCCAGTTATGAAGGTAGGGCTCCTCACCGTTAAACAGGGTTTCCAGCTGCCTGATATCCGGCAGAAACCAGTCTGTATATTCGCTCTTCAGACCAGGGCTCCGGTCGTCCGGTTGTTTTTTGGCAGATTTCAGCAATTCGCCGCCCTGCATGGCTGCCTGCCAGCTCATCTTGCCCAGATAGCGGCCATCAAAAATCCACATTAAGCCGCTTAGCTGGTCCGTCACAGTGCCGTCGCCATTATCAGTAAAGCGGGGTTCCGGCCAGATGCTGCCGGTTTGCAGGTCACCGTCCTGGCCGCTGTCGGTATGGTCTATGCTCTTGCCGGCCTGATCAAAACACGTTCGTTGACCCGTTCGCGGCAATTCAGCCGCCGTGCCCGTAAGGGGTAGTGCAAGCAACAGACAAAGTATGCCGGCCATGGTTATGGCAGCACTCTGCACCATTAAAGAGCTATTACTTATTCTCATCCCGGTTATATTGCTGCGGTCGGTGACAGCCGGGAGCACAGCTGCCGCCTGTTTCTGAGATCTGAAAATTCATATCCAGCCGCCAGTTACCAAATTTGATCGAATCGACCATAAGCTTCGGATGGTCCGCCCCATGCACATCGTGACAGGTGTTACAGTTTCTCCCTCGTTTTTCTTTATTAACATGCAGAAAATGCAGGTTACGGATGCCGTCTCTGAAGCCGGTTGAAAATGCCGTCTCGTCATACATCAGTAATTCAGGCTTGTGGCAGCTGAAACAAAGGCCATACTGGTCTTTATTGTAATCGACATACAAAGCAGTTGGGTAATTCTTGCGCAGTAAACCGGTGGCCGGCGGAGCAGCATGCGGATTATGGCAGACCGCACAGTTATTGTCCGCCACCGGCGCATGAGGATACTTATGGCCTGCCGCCACTTCGGCATGACACTCCAGGCATACCTTAGGAATTAATGCCAGGCGTACCTCCAGTTGGTCATGCTTGTCAAAATCACCGGTATGGCAATCCGTGCAGACGAACTCCTGCGGGTGAACGGGGAAATCCTTCTGCAGCTCGCTATGGCAGCCGGCGGTTATACAGGTGGGGGCGGCGTGGGCCGGGCGCGGCAGCACACAGAAGATCAGCAGCAGGAGATAAGCGCTGAGCGTGAAGCAATAAGGGCTAGATGGTTGCTCGTTTTTTGCTGTTACTGCGCTATTGGCCATTTGAGACTCAGCATCCATTTTATTTCAAAAAGTATTGTCTGCTCCCACCATGGGCATCATGACAGTTTACACATTCCATATTATGTTCCATTACGGCATTATGCATTTCCAGGGCCAGTCGCTGTTCCTGATGGCATTTATTGCAGATGCCGCTGACACTTTCCCGCAGCAGGGCTTTATGCTGTGATTCATGGGGTAGGTGACAGGCCAGACAGTCGCGAACGGCGATGGGACCATGGATGAATTCCCCTTTATTTTTGACAAAATCAATGTGACATATTTCGCAAAGCTGGTCAGCCGGCGCAATAAGCATATTGGTCTTTTTAAAGTTATGGCAGCCCTGGCAGTTTTTGTCGGCAAAAGGGGGATGGCTGGCTCCGGCCGTCACCACCTTTTTTTCCTCAATGGAAACGGCACTAGCCTCAGCCAGTCTGTCCTGATAATAGGTATTGAACATATCATCCATATTATCTTTGCAGAGTTGGGTCAGGGGCGGCAAATCGGGAACCCCGTCAAAGAAATCGGTCTTCAGTTTGTGTCTGACCAGCGGATCATCAGAGCAGCTTGTGAACAGGATCAGCACAAGAGACAGTAAGAAGATAAGAGAAGGCTTTGGCTGCATGGTTAAGCGGTTTGGAGTTTACGAGTCTGAATCTGCGGTTTTTGCCTGGTTATGGGCTGGGGCTCTCTTACATCGTCACCTTCATCATCTAGTCTTTCCTGCCTTTCCTCAATCTCCAGTTTTTTTATTTCTATGTCTGTTGCTTCCAAGCTATTGTCTGTCGGCGTATTCCGGTCATATTTCATGGTGCTGTGGCAACCCGGCATACAACTGCCGCCGGTGTCGGTCGCGACAAAACGAATGGGGATATTCCAGTTGCCAAAGGGGATACCATCCGGATTGATCAGTTTGTCGCCATCACTGGCATGGAGGTTATGGCAGGCCTTGCAGGTCCTGCCCTTACGGGGGTCGGCCACATGGATATTATGGAGATTCTGAGAACCATTGCGGAAATTGGTGGTTTTGTCTCTCTCTGTCAGTAACTCCCGGTCATGACACTGAAAACAGAGGTCATAGGTATCTTTTTTGAAACCGGCATAGAAGGCCGAGGGATAAGGTTCATTCAATAACGCACCAAATCTGCTGCCATGGGCATCATGACAGGCCGAACAGCCTGAATCATTAATCGGTTGGTGGATGACTTTCTTGTCCTTGATAACTATCTGCGAGGCAGCGGCCTGGGTGGCATTTTTTTTGGCGCCGGTGCTGTGACAGTGCAGGCAGGTGTCGTTACCATCCCATTTCAACAGGGCCGGATAATTTGAATAATGGGCCAGATGACAGTTAGCGCACTGGTGGTCGGAATAGAGGGGAGCGTGTTTGTGCAGGGAGCGTTTATACTTCTCCTCTATATTCTCATGACACTCAAAACAGCTCACACTGGTTTCCTCTTTCAATAGCCCGGCAAAGCCGCTGCTGTGCGGTTGGTGACAGGCAGAGCAGTCAAGATCCTTGATAGCTGAATGGATAAAGACCGCCTTCTTCATATCAGCGGCGAAATCTTCATGGCAGCCTAAACACAATTGCTGTAACGGGGCCAGCAGAAAGGCTTTTTCATTAGAACCATGCGGACTGTGACAGGCTGTACAGGCCCCGGCCGCCGCCGGCCCATGTTCATATTTGTCGGCCAGGGAATCATGACACTGTAGACAAAGGGCTTCCCCCTGTTTTTTTAAAGTGAATTCAGGGCCTGTAGCCGTCGGATGGCCGGCGGCAGGACCATTGGCTTGTACTCCGCCTGATTGCTCATGGCATTGCAGGCACTCTTCTTTGGCGGCCGGCACATGCATGTATTTATATTCCGTCATTTTACCATGACAGTCCTTGGTGGAACATGAACCGGCCCCGGCGCTCCGGGGGAAGGTGAGCAGGGTAGTGACGAAAATGAGGCAAACAGTATAATAGACGTTTTTGGCGGTGAGAGACAACATGGTAATATTTATTTCCTGGCTTTCACAAAAATATTTGTGGAGGCCGCCGTTGCCTCAAGAGTGTGGGCCAGGCCATGACATTCTCCGCAGATACTGTGGCGGGCATGGATCTGCTCAGCATGAGGGAGACCATGGCATTTTTGACATTCCGGGATGTGGCCATGAGTATCGGCATGACAGCTGATACAGGCCACTGTTCTGTGTTTGCTGGTATTGGCGATCATTTTTTTGTACACATCCTTGTGACAGGAGCCGCAATCTTCGGACAGAATAGCAGTGCCATAACTAATTTCTAATGGCATATGGGCCTGGTGACAGACCGTACAACTGTCATCTTGCATGGTATCCGAGTGTGGCAGATGACAATTCCGGCACGGTTGAATCTGGCCATGATAATTATGGCAGGCAGTACAGGCCAGGGTGGTATGGATACTCGGATATTTCTGTAACTGTTCCATCTGTTCTTTATGACAGCTCAGGCAGGGTTTGGTGATGTCATGGCTCAACTGAATCTCCAGGGGTGCATGCGGGTCAATATGACAAGTCAGGCAGCCTTCCTGCCGGAAGTGCTCCTTGTCGTCTTTGTGACACTGGCTGCACAGGGTAATGATATTGACATCTTCCGGCGGGTGGCCCTTATGGCAATCTCCACAGAGAGTCTGGTGGGCCTTGCCCTTGATACTGAGCGTAAATAACACATTTTCATGACACTTACGGCAGTCACTGACATCGACTGTGGCTTTAATATCTTTGCCGGGCAGGTCTGTCTCTGCCTGCAGGTGTGAGAGCGGCACAGCAAGCAGGCAGAGGCAGATTGTACATAATATAAGGCTGAGAACTTTTTCCACAAGCGACCGGGCGATTATTTTTTGGAGTTAGTGATGGCCGGCAGGAACATGGTCCAGGGAAATTGGCCACTGCCGGTACCGGAGTTACTGACTCCACAGCCGGTCTCGGGATTAATGGCATTGGCCAGGGTGACAATGGTCACCGCGGTATGCGTATAAACAGTATTATATATTCCTCCCCATATCATCCTCTGTTCAATAGGGTTCCTTGATGGATCGTGAAAAATTATCTCCTCATTTGTCACGTTGTAGCCAATTCCCACAACATCGTGACCTGTCGGACCTGACAGGTGCAGCAGCACCGGCCGGCCGGCATCAATTTCTGCTTTGTAGTACTCATAAGTGAAACCTGCAGCCTTAACAGTGTCAATATATTGGTTGTACATGGTTGCGACGGTGTAGCCTCTGGATTCAAAAAAGAGTTTCAGTCCATATCCGGCGTCATGTAGAGCATACTTAGCAAGAGTTGGGCTTTCCAGCATGCTTGCTGTCATAGGTCCACCAGTTAGATCAAGAGTAAAAAAAGCCGAACCATCCTGGTTGATATTCGATGTAAGCCCAAGATCGCTGGCAGAATTGGGAAACCATTTACTGGTTTTCATGTAGTCGCCGGTACAATCGCCAATGGTATGCTCCGACCCATACGCCACATAAGGATCTGGGCCCTTGCTAAGATCACTAACAAAATAGTCATCAACATGGCCCCGGTTCGTGCGTCCGTCCACACCTGCTGCAGTGGCACTCAAGGGACACTGATTGAGTCCCTTACTGCTGAGTCCCCAGCTTACATTGGTCAAAGGCATGCAGCCGCCATTGGTTGGTCCTGTGTACATGTTCGTAAAACCTACTCGGTCGTAGTAGCCGGCAATCATGGCTCCGGCTGTATTACTTGCTCCGTACGACCAGGTAAAAGCCGGAACACCGGTAATCTTCACATCGCCTGTTGCCGCCACTGAGCTGAAGGCTTCTTTAACAGCCATTTTGGGCTCGGGAGGAGGGGAAGGGCTGTTGACTATGATGATGCCAATGCTGGTACCGTCGTCAAGGTCAACGGTTTGAATTGAAGATGCCGTATCTTCTGCAAAAACCATCCGGGGTGCCGTCAGCAGCAGAAGGGACAAGGCGATGGCGTTAGCATTTTTGGTAAACAGGTTAGGATTTTTCATTGCTGTACTCCTGGTAAATTAGATAAAATCTTAATATGGATATCTGCTGTGGCATTATTGGTGGTAGAAACTTGCTTCTTCTTCGCCAGGAACCTATCGGGATTATGCCCTTTTTCTCCATATCTGCATTATCTTAGAAAATTAATGCTCACAATATCAACTATATGGCTGTACTTAATTTCCTAAAATGCCTTGATATTAGAAAAAAATGCTATAATCCGACAGACTCCTGGTTATATTTTGGCCAGGCCATGTCTTTTGAGGCGATAGCGCAGAGTGTCTCTGCTGATGTGCAGACATTTCGCCGCCTGGGTCTGGTTGCCTGAAAAGCGATCAAGGGCCTGATTAATTAATTCCTTTTCAACCTCATCAATGGATATGCCATCAGGCGGCAGGGTGAAAAAGGTTTTGTTTTCTTCTTTGTCCAGGCGCGGGGCGGCGCTGGTTATTTCCTTGCCGAAATGACGGATAGAGAGGATGGAATCCTGCTCCAGCATCATTGCTCTTTCGATGGCATTCCGCAGTTCGCGGACATTACCGGGCCAGTGATAACGTTTGAGGCAGTCGATGGCTTCCGGGCTGACGCCCTGGATACAGCTGCCGTATTCCTCATTGATGCGTTTGATAAAATACATAGTCAGAGTGGGAATATCTTCCTGCCGGTCTTTTAATAAGGGAATGATGATTGTCATCACATTGAGGCGAAAGAAGAGATCGCTGCGAAACAGATTTTCCTGCACCAGCTTTTGCAGGTTTTGATGGGTGGCGGTAATGAGCCGGACGTTGGCCTCTATATCCCTGGTGCCCCCCAGCCGGCGAAATTTGCGGGAATCGATGAATTTTAAAATTTTAGCCTGCATAGTCAGGGGCATGTCGCCTATTTCATCAAGAAAAACGGTGCCGCCTTCGGCTGCTTCAAAGATGCCTTTATAAGTTTGGGAGGCATCCGTAAAAGCTCCTTTTTCATGACCGAACATCTCGTTTTCCAGCAGATTTTCCGGAATAGCCGCGCAGTTAATTTCAATAAATGGCGAAGCGGCGCGGGCGGAATGAAAATGGATGGCGCGGGCGACCAGCTGTTTGCCGGTACCGGAGGCGCCATTAATGGACACAATCTTGGCGTCGGTTTCCGCGCAGACATTTATCATCTTGAAGACGCGGATTATTTCCGGCGAGTTACCGGTCAGGTTATCGTAGTCATAGGTTTTTCTTTGTTCCCGGTGGAAGGAGTTGGCTTCCTGGTTGAGTTCTTTTTTCTCCAGACACTGTTCAATGACCTGCTTGATATTATCAAGGTTAAACGGTTTGCCGATATAGTCATCGGCCCCGGCCTTGAGGGCTTTAACAGCGGAATCGGCATCGGCATAAGCCGTGATCATCAAGACCAGGACATCGGGATTACGTGCCTTGAAGTCGGCCAGCAGTTCAATGCCATTGGCGTCAGGAAGCCGGACGTCGAGCAGAACTACATGCGGCTTAAAGTTGTCGAATCTGGTTAAAGCCTCAGCACCGCTTAAAGCTGTTTCGACGCTATATTGGGCATCGGTTAACATCTCGTTTAATGACCAGCAGATGAGCTTCTCATCATCAACAACAAGTATGCGTTGTGTATTCAAGCAGACCTCACAGGTGAACCGGTTGAACTTTTTTGAATAATTAGCCGGGCTATGTCCATGCTCTTTGTCCAGTTACATAATCAGGGATGGGCCAAGCGTAATTTTATTCGCTGCACAAATCGGCAGGTGTATCGAGAAGGTTGCCCCTTGCTTTATACTGCTTTTTACTGTGATTGATCCGGAATGCTGCTCTATGATGCGCTGCGCTATGGGGAGTCCCAGACCAGTGCCATTGCTTTTAGTTGTCTGAAAGGGATTGAAGATCGTCTCCAGGCAATCATAATCAATTCCTCTGCCATTGTCGATAATTGCAATGGTGAATTGGCCGGCTGGGGCTTCGCAGACAGGGGTCCTGCGGCGGCTGTCGGCGGTGGCAGGCGTATCGCTGGAGAATTTCCAGGATGTTTCAATAGTTATAGCCCCTTTGGCCTCAATAGCGTCTATGGCATTCAGGAGGATATTTAAAAAGACTTGCTGCAATTGGTCGGCATCCCCCTGAATGGTCGGAGGATTTGGCCGGAAATTTTTGGTAATCCTGATATCTTTCTGACTCAGCTGAGGGACGGCGGCAAAGATGGCCTTATTCACGCATTTTTCAAGATCCACAGTGCTGAAATTGGTCTGCCCTGGTCTGGCAAATTTGAGAAGCTCATTGACAAAAGAATTTAATCTGTTGACCTGATTGAGGACTTCATTAAAGATATAACGGTGCTGGCTTTCTTCCTCATAGCTTTTCGCTATGATCTGAATAGCACCGGCAATACCGGCCAGGGGATTTTTGATCTCATGGGCAATGCCGGCGGCCAGCACCCCGAGAGAGCTCAGTTTGTCAACTCTGGCCAGATCTTTTTCCATATTTTTACGAGTAGTAATGTCACGGAAGATACAGCTCAGTCCATGGATATTGTCATTCTGGTCCGTGATAACCGAATAACAGATTTCCGCCGGAAAGGTCTGGCCGTTTTTTTTATGCATTGCTGTTTCCGCCAGCAGCCCCATGGTTGAATCCAGCTCGTCGGATTCGTCAGTAAAGAGACATTTTTGACCATTATGCCGGTCTTCAAGCAGGAAATCTATGGGTTTTCCCAACAGTTCTTTTTCACTATAACCGAGAGTTAGCTCTGCTGCTCGATTAATTTCAGTAATATTCATTAACTGATTGACGATAATCAGGCCGCTGCGCAGGTTTTGCATGATGGATTGGGAAAAACTTTCCAATTGTTCAATTTCCGTCAACTGGTCCGTAATTTTGGTGAGCATCTGCTTATGCTCATGGGCCCGGCACAGAGCATTGGCTGAATGGCTGGCCAGGGCACATGTCTGCCGGACTTCATCATGAAAAATGGCCTCTTCCGATCTGGATTTGTCGGCAATGATAAATCCGTAAAAATTGTTATGACTACAGATGGGCACAATAATAAAGGAGGGAATATCACCCACCAGCGATACCAGATTCTGATCATGGCGATTAAACTGCACCAGGGAGTAATACTGGTATTCCTTGTTGCTGCAGAAATCAGTGATCAGTTTCTCGTCAGCTGCGATACAAAGCTTGATGGATTGCCGTCTGTTGCCATTGCTTGCCGGTGACTCATCATTATCTGAATCGGCGGATGGTAGGATGGTGGCAATATGACCATTGATCGGCTGAACCAGATTAAGAGGTTCACAATCACGGTAGACCTGGCGGAGCAGCCCGGTATTGGCAAGAAACGGCAGGGCATGGGGAACGGCCGGAGCATCGTCGACGCCGTAGTATTTTTCAACGGTAAGGGTAAGATTAAAATGATCCAGTTTTAATAAGAAGATCCGCTCAAATCCGGTGCTGTCAATCAGATCTTCCAGTAAATAGTCAAGCAGTACGTCAACATCATCAGTAACAGCCATTCTTTTGGCGCTTTGATAAAGTTGCCGCAGCGCATAGGTGGAATTCTTCAACATAACAAGTAACTGTATAGCGGAAAGCGAAATTTTAAGCCGAATAGTTCCGGCGGTAAGCTTCGATAATTTTCTTTTTAATGCAATAAGCAGGCCATTCAAGCCTCAAGCCGCAATGGATAAATATAGCTGAGTTGTTGGGTTTCGCGATGCTCTACCCAACCTACAAGTTACATGCCGGCAGGTGCGGCAATTATAATGCAGGATGGAAGAGCACAGCGCAACCCAATACCACCATGTAACGATAAAAGTAGGTTTGGTAGAGCGCAGCGAAACCCAACAATACCTTATCAAAATTGTTAATGGCGAAATGGTATCGGGTTAAATGCCCCATAGCAGTATATGGTTTTATGCCCCAGTTGTAAGAATAACGGTATATTGTCATCTCCTCTTATTTCGAGAAGTTGAGGTTGTTATTTGATTGCAGAGGCGTCCTGTTCCTGAATTTGATTTGAAGATAACCTAAGTAATATAATTACTTATTATTTTGGTGATTAATGTACTTTGCTTGAAAATCATGGCTCTGAACAATAATGATACAAGATCATTGGGTTATTTGCCCCATATGGGTTAAAAGGCCCAGTCTTTTTTTACTGTACAAGTGGTCTATCTTGAATTTATAATTTTCTATTTTGTTTTTCGCTAATCATAAATCTAGACAGAATTTAAGTGCATTGACTGTATAAGGATCTGAAAAGTATGCTGGCAGGCTTGGGAGGACAATATGAAAATGGCCAGGTCTTAGTTCTGCCTATGC
>ERZ1284729.183-NODE-183-length-11373-cov-17.196678_pt1 | contig 11373 bp, 9 predicted proteins | sample MGYA00454602_ERZ1284729 | MGnify/ENA primary metagenome ERZ1284729 (study PRJEB36292, sample SAMEA5787381) | metagenome | biome: Arctic soil; feature: perennial spring outflow channel; material: sediment | place: Canada | collected 2017-07-08 | depth 0.05 m ... | reverse complement strand
TTATTGTCAAATACTATTTTATTGCTTTTGTTATTGTTTTCATTTAAAAACCAAATATTGTCTTTAAATTTTACATCTGATCGCTGGATTCCCACCACCGATTTATTCTCCTCGTTGATGGTGTGAAATAAATTCAGGTTAAAAACATCATTATTGGCTTTTCCTCCCTGAAGTTCAGATCTTATGAATAACGTGTCCCTTAAGGTCACGTTTATCAAACTGAATTCTGAGAAATTATACAGTTTTGTAGAAACACTGTCTGCTTCAACAAAAGTGTTATAAATGGGGTTTGTATTATCTACCTGAACATTGATATCCTTCAGCATATTGCCAAAAGCTTCAATTTTTGGAGATCTGAATGTCAATTTAAATTCAGATTCATCCGATTCTACCCTTCCGCGGAGAAACGTATTTGGGGCCAGCTTGATTTCGGGATAAAACACCTCTACAATCTTATTGTATATATCGAAGTTGAACTCCATATATTGATTGCTGGTAATAACATTGGGACGGTAATTCGTGTAAATGCTTCCCAGGGAATTTTCTATAAGCGCATCTACTTCTGAAATTTTAAAATTACCGGTAATCTCGCCATTCACAACATCCGGGGATTCTACTGCAATGGTCCGGATTCCTTCAGCATCAAAAGAAGAATTGACGCTTAGATCATCGAAATAATAAAGATCGTTCTGGTTTTGATAGGTAGTGTTCAACAACAGGATATTTCCGGAGATATTATCCAGGCTATTTCCGCTCATATTCATAAAAACATCTCCCTTAAAAACCGAAATACTATCGCGGGAAACAAAATTGAGCTTATTGAGATCGGCATAGCCTACAGAGGCTTCAAAATCGTAATTGTTTTGCTTTTTCGAAATGTCTACCAATCCGGAGAATTCAAGCCTTAAATTTGGGTCATTGGATACCAGGTTCCCATTAAAAATCATGTTTTTTACAGTACCCATAATAAGCACATCAGAATACGTGTAATCGTTATAAGCAAGTTTGGAAATTTTACCCCGAACTTGTGTATTTAAATCTTCTGTAGTAAAGCCTTTTCCGTCCACAAACAGGTTAAAACTGGTTTTTCCAAGTTTAGGGTCATCAAGCAAACGCCCAATGTTAAATTGATTGAAAATCAGGTTTCCTTTATAGGTGACATCTGCAGGGTTATTAAGGTTTTGCATTGTAACATCTGCCTTGGCAGTACCAAGTTGTGTTGCGATAAACACATTGGCAATAAGGGAATTTTTGGTTAAAATAGTATTTCCCTGCATTTTAAGATTTCCAAAATCCCTTAAGGTTAAAGGTAATTTCTCTCTAAACAGCCCTGGCAGTAAATTTACGAGGTCGTAATAATTGGAAGTTAAATCTTTAAAATCCCCGGTAAGTTTAAAATCCTGCATCTCTTCAGAAAAAATACCTTCCACAAGCATATTCCCGTCAATACTGCTCCGGTCCATACCTGTTAACTGAAAATCTTCTAATTTAAAATTATTCAGGGTTCCTTTTAGATTTGTATTTATAGTAAGATCCTGCCTATCTCCAAAATCTGCATAAAAATTTTGAAGATCCTTAGTGGAAAATTTTGAATCCCGAATATCCGCTTCAAGTTGCACTTTATTCTCAAAGTCGGAAAAATCTTCCATAACGTAATCCATCCGGATATCGGCATCCAATTTCGAGAAGGGTGTTTCCAATAGCAAGTCCTTCAACTCCATCTTTTTGGGGCTATAAGAAAACCTGGTATATAAATTTTTGATTTTGAGTCCCCGTCCCTCTTCGGCTTGCAGGGAATTAACATCCAGGGAAAATTCATCTTCTTCAACATCAAGATTTTCTGCCAGGAGATTGAGTTTATCTAAAACTATTATCTCAGGGGAATCAAGGTTTTCATTTACAAAGCTGAAATAACCATTTTTTATAAATATATCGGCCACAGAAAGTTTAAAAGGCTTTTTTTCTCCGGTAGGCTCTGTTTTTAATTTTTCCAGAAGAACACTAAGATTGTCTGTATCCTCTCCCTTGTAGCGTTTCATTTTAAAGGTTAAACCTTCGGCCGTGGTATTCCCTAAACTGGGGTAATTTGCGATTAAATTTTTTAAGCTTAAGATGGAGGTTTTTAATTCAACTATATTGATAAGGGTATCCTGGTGGTGATCCTCAACATACACATCGTTTAGACGAATTCTTCCGAAATAGGAAAAACTTACCCTGCCCACAGTTATGTTCACATCGGCGTTTTCCTGAATAGATTTTGTCAACTTTTTTGCCACCGAAGTTTGAACGGCGGGGATGGAGAATAAAATCAATAAAAGCACGAAAAACAAAAGCAGTGCGACAACTGTTCTAATTAGTATTTTCCAGAATTTTTTGATACGCTTTTATGTTATAACTTTGTAAACAATATTAACAATTATAATGCCTTTCTCTTTTTAATGACTTCCCAAAATATATATATTTTAGCGATAGAATCTTCCTGTGATGATACGGCTGCGGCAGTTTTAAAAAACGACACTTTATTATCGAATATTGTTGCAACCCAGGAGGTACATCAAAAATACGGAGGTGTAGTTCCCGAACTCGCTTCCAGAGCACACCAGCAAAACATCGTTCCGGTAATCCACCAGGCAATTGATGAAGCAAATATCGACAAAAAAGACATATCTGCAATCGCATTTACCAAAGGTCCCGGACTTATGGGTTCTTTATTGGTAGGAACATCATTTGCAAAATCCCTGGCTATGGGTTTAAACGTGCCTCTCATTGAGGTAAACCACATGCAGGCCCATATTCTGGCGCATTTTATTGCTGAAGAAAATTTTTCAAAACCAGGTTTTCCCTTTCTTGCACTTACCATAAGCGGCGGGCATACCCAGATTGTGAAAGTTTCAAATTATTTCGAGATGGAAGTTATAGGTCAAACCATTGATGATGCCGTGGGCGAAGCTTTTGACAAAAGCGCCAAAATTTTAGGCTTTCCCTATCCCGGTGGTCCCTTAATAGATAAATATGCAAAAACCGGAAACCCCAGGGCCTTTACATTTACAAAACCAAAGGTTGGCGGACTTGATTTTAGCTTTAGCGGTCTCAAGACAGCGGTGCTATATTTTATTCAGAAACAGGTAAAGGAAAATCCCGATTTTATTGAAGAAAACCGGGATGATATTTGCGCTTCCATTCAATATACCATAGTGGAGATCCTTATGGATAAGCTGAAAAAGGCGGTAAAACTAACAGGAATTAAGGAAATAGCTATTGGTGGAGGTGTTTCGGCCAACAGCGGAATCAGAAAAGCGCTTCATGAAGCAGAGGCCAAATACGGATGGAAAACCTATGTCCCAAAATTTGAGTATACTACAGATAATGCTGCAATGATAGGTATTGTGGGATACTATAAATATTTGAACAAAGATTTTTGCGATCTTTCGGTAACCGCTCAGCCACGCTATAAAATTTAAAAGATGCAGTTATTTTATCAACCTGATATTTCAGAAAATGATAAACAAGTTATTTTTCCCAAAGAGGAAAGCAGGCACATTGTGAAAGTTCTTCGGAAAAAAGAGGGCGATATTCTAAATGTGACCAACGGATCCGGATTTCATTTTAAAACCGAAATAATCTTAATAACCGCGCAGCAATGTGTCGCGAAAATAATTGAAGTTGAAGCCGAAAAAAAACCTGATTATTATCTTCACCTTGCGGTAGCGCCTACCAAAATGAACGACCGATACGAATGGTTCCTGGAAAAATCCACAGAAATTGGCATACATGAGATTACTCCGGTAATATGTGAACACAGCGAACGGAAATACGTGAAATCAAACCGTTTTGAGCGTGTGCTTCAAAGCGCGATGAAACAATCCCTTCATTATACCATTCCGAAATTAAATGAACCTTTGAGCGTTTCAGAATTTATTCAAAGTGATATAAAAGGCGAAAAATATATCGCTCACTGCGAAGAAGATAAAGAACGGACCTCTTTAAAAAGTCTTATAAAACCAAAGCAAAACTCCACTATTTTAATAGGTCCGGAAGGGGATTTTTCCCTGGCAGAGATCGAACTGGCATTAGATAAGGGTTGGACCCCTGTAAGTCTTGGCAAAAGCCGTTTACGAACTGAAACTGCTGCAATTGTAGCCTGTCACACCGTAGCTTTAACCAATGAGGATTAAAATGAAAACCCTACCTTTCCGTTTATACTTTTTAAAATAAATAATGATAACTAAAATCATCTTTATCTTTTTAACACTTCTTGGAATGCAGCTGCACTCCCAGGAAATTGCCCTTTTGAAGTATCAGGGTGGCGGAGACTGGTATGCGAATCCCACCTCCCTGCCAAACCTTATAAAATTCAGCAATGAAAACATAACCACTGCAATAAACCCAAAACCAGCAACCGTTACTCCCGGAAGTACCGATATTTTTCAATATCCCTTTTTACATATGACAGGCCATGGAAATGTCTATTTTAGCGATGAGGAGGCAACAAACCTTAGGAATTACCTGTTAAGCGGTGGATTTTTGCATATTGATGACAATTACGGAATGCAAAAATATCTTTTAAAAGAGATAAAAAAAGTATTCCCGGACAGGGAATTACAGGAACTTCCTTCATCACATCCTATTTTCAACAATGCCTTTTCCTTTCCAAATGGGTTGCCAAAAATTCATGAACATGAGGGCTTACCACCCCAGGCATTTGGTATTTTTGAAAATAACCGGCTCATCCTTATTTTCACGGTAGAAAGCGATTTAGGTGATGGATGGGAAGATCCAGCCGTTCATAATGACCCGCCGGAAGTGAGACTAAAAGCCCTGCAAATGGGAGCTAACATTCTTAAATACGCTTTTGAAAATTGAGTTTACAACTTGCACATCAATCACATTCAAATCTCCCATCTAAGTTCCCTGTAATATTACTTACCGATAATTTAATGGGAGATGCCAACATTGGTAGTATTTTCAGGCTTGCCGATGCATTTAATATTGAAAAAATTGTTTTTTGCGGCACACCGTTTAATCCTGAAAACAATCGCCTAAAAAGAACTGCCCGGTCAACCCTAAAAAATGTAGCACACGAATTCCAGGAAAACTCCACAGTAGCAATTAAAAAGCTGAAGGAATTGAATTATGCTATTTTTGCTTTGGAAATCACATCCGACAGCCAGATACTGAACTCCATAAATTTTGAAAAGGAATCAAAAATTGTCCTTATAATAGGCAATGAACGAAACGGAATAGATGATAGCCTGCTTGAAATTGCCGATAAAAAGGTGCATATTGAAATGTTTGGAAATAACAGCAGCATGAATGTTGCACAGGCAACCGGAATAGCTTTATATGAAATTACGAAAAGCCTTCCGCGCTTTCAGAAGAAATAATATATTTACAACGTGAACGAAAAAACATTTTCTTACGGGATTTTAAGAGCACTGGGGATTATAGCCGCAATATTCCTGTTGTTATATTTTCTATATCAAATCCAATCTGTACTGGTATATATAGCTATTGCAGGGGTTATCTCTTTAATTGGGAGACCTTTTGTTATTTTTTTAAGATCCAGGTTTCGCATCCCTAATCAAATGTCGGTGATTATAGTTTTATTGCTTGTCCTCATCGTTTTTGTTGGGATTATCCTCGTTTTTGTTCCAATTCTTATCGAGCAAAGCCAATATATTGGCAGAATAGACATTGAGGCTTTTAAAAGTGATATCAATGAACTAAATATCCAGATAAATACCTATCTCGGTGTAGATGAGATCAATATCCTGGAGAGTTTAATGCAAAGTGAAATAGTTCAAAGCCTGGATGTAAATATGATCCCAAAATTTTTGAACAGCGTTTTTGGTATTTTAGGAGCTACCCTAATTGCGATATTTTCTATAATGTTCATCTCGTTTTTCCTGCTTAAAGACAGTAAGTTAATGCTTAACAGCATCCTTGTTTTTGCCAACAGGGGGGAAGAAGATAAATTTCAACGGGTGTTCAACAAGATCAAGATCTTGCTTTCCCGATACTTTGTAGGTCTTACAATGCAAATTAGCGTGCTGTTCATCCTGTATCTCCTGTTACTGACTATTTTTGAAATAAATAACCCAATAGCTATTGCATTTATTTGTGCTTTTTTGAACCTGGTCCCCTATTTAGGCCCAATATTCGCAGGGATTTTAATGGCCCTTTTTGTAATCTCCAGCCAGCTTGGAGCCGATTTTCAAATGGTTATTCTACCAAAATTAATCTATATTATGTTAGGGTATGGAATTTCACAAATGATAGATAATCTTATCAGTCAGCCGCTTATATTCGGGGCCAGCGTGCGCTCACATCCTTTAGAAATATTTCTCATTATTCTTATCGCGGGACTTTTATTTGGGGTATTGGGGATGGTTGTAGCAGTCCCTTTTTACACAGCAATAAAAGTAATCGCAAAAGAATCTTTAAGCGAATATAAGATCGTTAAAAGACTTACCAGGGATCTTTAAAACAACCAGGCTTGAACAAAGCACTATTAAATCCAGAGGTTCAAAAATTTATTTCAGAACATCTTTTTGAGGATCTTTCAAAATTGATTTTGAAAGGAAGCCCATTTCCCTATATTTCCAGCCAGGAAATTGGGGTACAAATTTCAGGAAAAAAGAAAGCCAAATTCAAACTTCCACTTTGGTTTAATACCCAAAACATCCTTTATCCTCCAAATCTTAATTTGGAGCAAACTTCTTCAGAGAAAACGGCAAAATACAAGGCTTCATTAATTTCAGGTGATAAACTGATAGATCTTACAGGGGGCTTTGGAATAGATTCTTATTTTTTTGCTGAAAAATTCAGCCAACTCACCTATTGTGAACTCAATCCTGAATTATTTGCGATCGCCACACATAATTTTAAAATTTTGGGAGCTGAAAATATTAATGCATTTCAGGGAAACGGGATCGAATTTTTAAAGAAATCTGAAGAACACTTTGACTGGATCTACCTGGATCCCTCAAGACGTGATGAGCACGGAGGTAAAGTTTTTCATCTGAATCAATGTACGCCTGATATACCGAAAAACCTGGAATTGCTTTTTGAGCGGTCAGAAAACGTTATGCTCAAGACCTCCCCTTTACTGGACCTTAAAGCTGGAATTATCGAATTAAAGCAGGTTTCTGAAATTCATATCGTTGCTGTTAACAGTGATGTAAAGGAATTATTATGGATCCTGAAAAAAGGATATCAGGGTGAGGTTGAAATAAAAACGATCGATTTTCAAAAATCTGAAACACAACAATTCGATACTATATTCCGAAATAATCAATCGGAGGTTCCATTAAGTCTACCTTTAAAATACATCTACGAGCCCAATCCAGTTATAATGAAAAGTGGGATGTTTCGGGAATTGGCCGTTCAAACCAACACCTTTAAACTTCATTCCAATACCCATTTATTCACTTCAGAAACAATAAAAAATTTCCCGGGAAGAATTTTTGAAGTATTTGATATAGTGCCTTTTAACAAGAAACTATTAAAGCAAAAATTGAAGTTAAAAAAGGCTAATATAACTACAAGGAATTTCCCGAAATCGGTGGAAGTACTTCGGCAGGAACTAAAAATAAGCGAGGGTGGGAACTCCTATTTATTCTTTACCACCAACCTTAAAAATGAAAAAATCGTATTGGTTTGCGTGAAAATTTCTGCTAAAACACAGACTTCAAATAATGAAGATTTCAACCGGTAAAATTATTGTACTTTAAATAATTTCCTCGCCTTTTCAAGATCTTCAGGAGTATCTATACCAATTCCTTTAAAATTGGTTTCCACCATCATGATATTTTTTCCATATTCCAGATACCGGATACATTCAATCTTTTCTGTTGCTTCAAGCTGCAGCATTGGCAACCTGTAAAAATCCATCAAGGCCTGTTTTCTAAAGGCATACACCCCAATATGTTTATAGTAAGTTACCCCGGAATTTGTTTCCCTGGGATAAGGAAGCGGGAACCTTGAGAAATAAAGCGCCAGGTTATTTTTATTCGTAATCACCTTCACGTTATTGGGGTTGGTAATCTCTTCGCTATCGTGCATTGGTGTTTTGAGAGAAGCAAGATCTATTTTGCCTTCAGGATCATATTTGAAAACTTCAAGAAGTTTAAAAAGACTTTCTTTATCTATTAGTGGTTCATCGCCTTGTACATTTACAACTATATCAACGTCCATATGCTCTACGGCTTCCGCAATTCTGTCGCTGCCGCATTGGTGCTCTTTTTTGCTCATTATGGCATTACCTCCGGAATTCTTAATCTCCTCATAAATAATATCGCTGTCGGTTACCACAAAGACTTCATCGAATAAGCCTGTGTTCACAGTCGCTTCGTAGGTACGGCGTATAACGGTCTTTCCATTGAGATCCTGCATCAGTTTTCCCGGAAACCTGATTGCTTCATACCGTGCAGGGATTACAGCTATAATTCTTAATGCGCTATTTTTGGTCATTTCACTTAAAGTTCAGTTGAATTGGTAATCTTTTTAAACTCTCATTATGGGTTTAAATCCCTGTCCCGATATCGGGAGCAATTCGCAATTTTTAAAAGTATTTTCAAATCATACCTTGTGGACTTGCCCCGAGGTTTTTGATTTTTTTAATCTTCAGCAAAAAAATCATCTTTAAACCCGATTAAATATAATTTTTCCTGAGCCCTTGTTATTGCCGTATAAAGCCATCTCAAATAATCCTTGTCAACGCCGTTTGGCAAATAAGGCTGTTCAATAAAAACCGTGTTCCATTGCCCTCCCTGCGACTTATGGCAGGTCATGGCGTATGAAAATTTAATTTGCAGGGCATTAAAATATTTGTTCCCCTTCACTTTCAGGAACTTTTTGTACTTAGAGGTTTCATTTTCATAATCCTGCATCACTTCCTGGTAGAGTTTATTGGACTCATCGTAGGTAAGCGAGGGAGAATTGCTCTCTAAAGTATCCAGGATCACAACGGTATCAAAAGGTTGCATTTTTGGGTAATCTACCATTTGAACATTGACTTCAGCAAAACGAAATCCGTACAGTTCCTTAATCGCTTGAATCTCAAGAACTTTTACAATATCTCCGTTTGCGATAAATCCGGCTTCAGAAGTAGGTTTAATCCAGAAATAGTTGTTTTTTACGACCATTAAATAATCTCCTGAAGAAATTTCTTCCTCCTGAAACAAGATCCTGGATCTAATTTGCTGATTGTATTGATTTGCTCTTTTATTGGAACGCACAATTATACTCGTATCCTCATGACCTAAATTGTCATAGGAATCCTGAATGGCATCCAGGATCTCCTGCCCGTCCATCAATCTTACCACATCTGCCTTTCCTGTAAGATTAAAGCGGAATGATTCATAAAATTCCTCTGCCAGCGCTTCCCGTATCCTTGTGGCATTGAGCAGAATATCACTTTCCTGGCTTTGGCGAACCACTTCATCCAATTCTATATGAATAACCTCTTTGTAGTAATAATCCCGAAGCTTATCTTCTTCCAAAGCAGGGCTCATATCCAGTTTTACAGGTGGTAATTGTGCGGTATCCCCAATTAAAATAAGAGAACATTTTTGCCCTGAGTACACATATTCTATAAGATCGGCAAGCAAACCTTTGTTTTCAAATAATTTCGAATCCTGATTTTCATCCGGGATCATGGACGCTTCATCTACAATAAAGATCGCATTTTTATGTTTATTGGTCTGTAATACAAATTGTACCCCTGCCCCACTCGTTTTTTTTGGAAAATAAATCTTTTTATGAATGGTTTGTGCCTCCATATTGGAATACAGGGAAATAACTTTAGCTGCCCTTCCGGTGGGAGCAAGTAAAATTCCACTGCGTTTTATCTTCCAAAGATTCTTCACCAGCGCACTAATAATGGTGGTTTTCCCGGTTCCGGCGAAACCTTTCAGCAAAAATAAGGAGTCTGATGAGGGATTAACAACAAAGGACGAGAGTTGCTGCAAGGCAATATCCTGTTTTACCTTTGCCGCGAAGCCTAATTCCTTGATTAATAGTTTATAAAAGGTACCGGCATTTAAAGTTTCCATAGGCTTTCTTGCAAAAGTCAAAGATAACAACGTATTTTTAGGGCAGAAACTTTTACGAATAAAAAAAAATTGTAGATTTGCGATGAACTCAACTAATTTAAAAATTTCGAAAGCATGAAACTTGTTATTCAATTACTCCTTTGGATTGTTATCATCTTTTTGGGATACCTGGTGTTTAACTCCGTGTATGACCCAATCCAGTTTAATAAAGTTAAAGAAAAGCGTTATGCCAAAGTAATTGAACGTCTTCAGGATATTCGTGCTGCGCAATTGGCACACCAGGAAATCACCGGATCTTTCGCGAAAGATTTCGACAAATTGGTGAAATTCATCGATACGGCAGAATTTGTTTTGACCCAACGAAGAGATTCCACAATACTGGATGAGGAATATAGAAAGACTTTTGGTGTTGACAGGCAAAAAGATATTGTTATCGTAGATACCCTTGGATATGCATCTATAAAAGATTCCCTGTTCAAAGGAGATCGCTATAAAAAGATGATGTTTGTTCCAGTTGATGGAGTAGATGCAAAATTTGAAATGGATGCTGGTACAGTAACAAAAAATGAAAATAAAATCCCTGTTTTTGAAGCAAAAGTAAACAAAAGCATTATCCTGCATGATCAGGATAAGGATTTGGTTATGCAGGAAAAACAAGTTGTTTCTGTAGATGGAGTAAATGGAGCATATTTAAGAGTAGGTTCTATGAATGAGGTCAATACCACAGGTAACTGGCCAACAGTTTATGGAAGTAATTAGAGACCATAATATGAACAAATTGAAACTGTCCATTCAGGTATGCCTGAATGGACTTTCTTTTTTAATTCTGGACTGTGAGGGAAACCAACTGGTTTGGTATAAAAAAACCACCTTCCCAAAAGAATTGAATCCTGTAAAAATCCTGAAGGAAATTGAATTGGTTTATGAAAAAGAAGAATTCCTCCAAAACCCAATAGAGGAGGTTGTGCTGCTGTTTTCAAACGATCTTTACAGCATCGTGCCCAAAGAATATTTTATTGAAGAGGAGGCTTCCAATTATTTGAAATTCAATACCAAGATTTTAAAGACAGATGTGGTAGCCCACGATTTTATCGAGGCAAAAAACCTGGTAAATGTTTATATTCCCTATACCAATATCACAAATTATCTTTTTGATAAATATGGGGAGTATGAATATAAACATAGCATTTCGGTTTTTGCTGAAGCTATTTTAAGTCTTGAAAAAAGTTTACCGGTAAAGGTTTATTTAAACAATTATACCAGTTATTATGATCTTGTAATTGTTCAAAATGGAAAACTTTTGCTTAGTAATTCCTTT
>ERZ1284729.182-NODE-182-length-11385-cov-9.057988_pt1 | contig 11385 bp, 11 predicted proteins | sample MGYA00454602_ERZ1284729 | MGnify/ENA primary metagenome ERZ1284729 (study PRJEB36292, sample SAMEA5787381) | metagenome | biome: Arctic soil; feature: perennial spring outflow channel; material: sediment | place: Canada | collected 2017-07-08 | depth 0.05 m ... | reverse complement strand
TTTTGATAATGAAAATTAATATCTAAAACCGGTCAACACTAATCAGGGAAGTTCAGTGTTGTGAGTTGCGCCTATGGCGTTTATTGTTTAGGGTTTAGCCCAAGGCGTTTATTGTTTGGGGTTTGGGGTTTATTGTTTATTTTTAAATGAACCATTAAACTTTCAACTATGGGGAAAATCGAACAATTTGAAGATATAGAAGCCTGGCAACTGGCGAGAAGAATCTGTCAGAAAACAGAAAAGCTTTTTCGAACCACGCCCTTAGGAAAGAACTATAAACTACGGGACCAAATGGAGAGGAGCTCGGGTTCTATTATGGATAATATTGCTGAAGGTTTTGGAAGGGGTGGAAATCAGGAGTTCCACAATTTTCTTAGCTTCTCAAAAGGTTCAGCATCTGAATTAAGATCACAGCTTTATAGAGCTTTGGATAAAGAACTAATCTCAGAAATTCAGTTTAAAGAATTAATGGATGATTGCCTTCAGTCTGAAAATAAAATAGGAGCATTCATGCATTATCTCAGAAGATCGGAACTCAAAGGGATAAAGTTTAAAAAACCCGGAAATGAATAATCCTAAAGAAACGAACCACAAACAACAAACCACAAACAACAAACATTTTCACCGGTTCATTTCATTTTTTAATTTTCTAATAAAAAGCCAGAATGAGCACGGTCTCCATTCTCCTTTTATTTATGACCTGGTGACCCGGTGTTTTTATGATAAGACGAAGTATCCTGAATATGAAGTTTTGGAAGAATACCGAAAGGAGTTGCTGGAAGATAAGCGAACGATAGAAGTCACCGATTTCGGGGCGGGAAGCAGGGTATTTAAGTCGAAGGAACGGGAGGTTGGTGCTATTGCAAGGAATGTCGGGATTCCACATAAGCGAGCGAAATTTCTGTTCAGACTGGCAAAATATCTTGATTGCCAAAACATCCTGGAACTTGGCACTTCCCTGGGAATAGGAACCGCTGCCCTGGCACTGAACAAATCTGCACAGGCAACCAGTATTGAAGGTTGCCCCCAGACCGCGGAAGTAGCCCAAGGTCAACTTAAAAAGTTTGGGTTTGAGAATGTGAATCTTGAAATTGGAGAGTTTGAGTTGGTGTTGGGAGATATAGTGGAAAGTGGAGAGTGGAGAGTGGAGAGTGAAAAGAGGAAAGTGAAGAGCGAAGAAAAAGTGGAGAGTGGAGAGTGGAGAGTGGAAAGGAAACAACAAACAACAAACAACAAACCCCAAACAGCATACGATTTAATTTACTTCGACGGCCACCACACTAAGGAGGCTACTTTAAAATATTTTGAATTACTGCTGCCAACTGCGCATAATGATTCGGTTTTTATTTTTGACGATATTCACTGGTCGCGGGGAATGGAGGAAGCCTGGGAGATCATTAAAAAGCATCCTGAGGTTAGGGTGAGCATCGATACTTTTCACCTGGGCTTGATCTTTTTCAGAAAAGAACAGGTTAAACAAGATTTTATAATTCGGTTGTAACAAATCGGCAGGACCGGCGTCCTATTGACACAAAACATTCTGCATGAGCAAAGTCATTGAGATCAGGAACATCACCCGGGATTTTCCGCTGGGGAGTGAAATTGTAAAGGTTTTAAAAGGTATAGACCTGGACATAGACCGAGGGGAATATGTTGCCCTTATGGGTCCTTCGGGATCAGGGAAGTCAACTTTAATGAACCTGTTGGGGTGTCTGGATACGCCAACTTCAGGAACTTATATCCTTAACGGGGAAGATGTGAGCAAGATGAGCGATGATGAGCTGGCCGAGATCAGGAATAAAGAGATCGGTTTCGTTTTTCAGACCTTTAACTTGTTACCCAGGACAACCGCCCTGGACAATGTGGCCCTGCCAATGGTTTATGCGGGTTATTCTAAAACCGAAAGAAGAGAGCGCGCCGAAGAGGTACTAACCAACGTAGGCCTTGCCGACAGGATGGACCACAAACCCAATCAGCTTTCGGGTGGACAAAGACAGCGGGTGGCCGTAGGTCGCGCCCTGGTTAATAATCCTTCGATAATCCTGGCCGATGAGCCCACGGGAAACCTGGATTCGGTAACTTCTGTAGAGATCATGAAACTCCTTGATAAAATACACGCTGATGGAAACACAGTGATCGTTGTTACTCACGAGGAAGAAATTGCAAGACACGCCCACCGAATTGTAAGATTAAAAGATGGAATGGTGGAAAGCGACGTAAAACAGGAAAGAGTTGACCCCTAAAAGCTCAACGACTTAGTTTTTATCTTCCAGCAAGGGTACGAACCTAAACTGCCCAAACTCTGTTTTATCGAATTCCTGTGGGGATTTCCTGATAAACATCGTCATTGTTTGAACATCGGAACCCACGGGAATAATCATCCTGCCCCCTACTTTTAACTGCCCCAGCAAATCTTTGGGAACATAGGGTGCTCCCGCTGTCACGATTATCTTATCGAAAGGCGCATATTCAGGTAAGCCTTTGTAGCCATCCCCAAAACTCAGGTGTTTTGGCCTGTAGCCTATTTTATTCAGGAAATTTTTAGTCTTTTTATAAAGTTCGCGCTGGCGTTCTATACTGTAGACCTTCGCGCCGAGTTCGCAGAGCACCGCGGTTTGGTAGCCGCTGCCGGTTCCAATTTCCAGAACCTTATCCCCTTTTTCTATCTCGAGCTTTTCAGTTTGAAAAGCTACGGTATAAGGTTGCGAGATAGTTTGATCTGCAGCAATAGGAAAGGCTTTATCCTGGTATGCGTGATCCTCAAAACTACTGTCCATAAAGAGGTGTCGGGGGATTTTCCCGATAGCTTCCAGCACCTTTTTATCAGTTATTCCCTTTCGGGTAACAGTTTTAACCAGCTGCTGTCTTTTTCCTTTATGACGAAAGTTATCCTCAATCACCTTAACAAAACTTTAGGATGTAAAAATACTTAAAGAAAGCGGTGTTCTGCAAGTAAAAGAGGAAAGGATTATTCCGGTGTTTTCTAAACTATTTGCAATCAAAATACTATTTTTGTTTCAAAAGCTAAAATATATGTTGAAAGTTGGGGTTTTGGGTGCAGGACACTTAGGAAAAATTCATTTACGACTGCTTAACGAGTCAGATAAATATGAATTAGTTGGATTCTACGACCTCGATTCAGAAAACGCAGAAAAAGTATCAGAAGAATTCGGTTACAGGCTCTTTTCCAATCTCGAGGAACTCATAAAAGCAGTAGACGTTGTAGACGTTGTCACCCCTACCCTTTCTCATTTTGAAGTCGCTAAAAAGGCAATTTCCGCAGGAAAACATCTCTTTATTGAAAAGCCCATTACCAACACCTACGAGGAAGCGGAAGAGCTTATCAAATTAGCAAAAGAAAAAGGCGTAAAAGGCCAGGTAGGACATGTAGAACGCTTCAACCCGGCTTTCAGGGCCGTTGTTTCCAGAATAGAAAACCCAATGTTCATCGAAGCTCACCGCCTTGCGGAATTCAATCCGCGGGGAACGGATGTGCCGGTGGTACTGGATCTGATGATCCACGATATCGACGCTATCCTCAGTGTAGTAAAATCGAAGGTAAAAAGCATTAACGCCAGCGGGGTTTCGGTAATTAGCGACACCCCCGATATCGCCAACGCCCGAATAGAATTTGAAAACGGCTGCGTGGCCAACCTCACTGCAAGCAGGATCTCGATGAAGAATATGCGGAAATCGCGGTTCTTCCAGCGGGATGCTTATATTTCGGTAGATTTTCTTGAGAAAAAGTGCGAGGTGGTAAAGATGAAAGACGCGCCCGAGGATCCGGACGAATATGCAATGGTACTTCAGAATGCCGAGGGAATAAAAAAACAGATCTATTTCGATAATCCCGAAGTTTCTCCAAATAACGCCATCCTGGATGAGCTGGAGACCTTCGCCGATGCTATAAATAATAACAGCACTCCAATCGTGACCCTGGAACAGGGCGCCGAAGCACTAAGGGTAGCCAAAGGGGTAATTGAAAGTTTTAGTAAATAATCCACACAACAAATACTATATACATTCAAGAATATCTCAGTTATAGGAGCAAGACCGTTTGGCAATGGAATCGCCCATACTTTCGCTCAATTCGGATATAAAGTAAACCTGATCGATATTTCAGAAGAAAGCCTGGAAAAAGGTCTTAAAACCATCTCCGGCAACCTGGACAGGATGGTTTCCAAAGAAAAAATAAGCGAGGCCGATAAAGAGAACACGCTTAACAATATTACCACCTTTACCAAACTGGAAGAAGGAGTAAAAGATGCCGATGTGGTGGTGGAAGCCGCTACCGAAAATGAAGACCTGAAACTAAAAATCTTCAGACAGCTGGATGAATTTTGCAGCAAAGACAGCATTCTTAGCAGTAATACATCCTCTATTCCGATCACCAAGATCGCTGCGGAAGTTTCGAATCCTGAAAGAGTAATCGGGATGCACTTTATGAATCCGGTGCCGATCATGAAACTGGTAGAGATCATCCGCGGATATAACACCAGTGATGAGGTTACTAAAAAGATCATGGAACTTTCAGAAAAACTGAACAAGGTGCCGGTAGAGGTTAATGATTACCCCGGGTTTGTGGCCAACCGCATCCTGATGCCTATGATCAATGAAGCTATAGAAACGCTTTACAATGGAGTGGCCGGAGTTTATGAAATCGACACCGTAATGAAACTGGGGATGGCACATCCTATGGGACCATTACAACTCGCCGATTTTATCGGGTTGGACGTGTGTCACTCGATCCTGGAGGTGATGTATGACGGTTTCAAAAACCCTAAGTATGCGCCCTGTCCCCTGTTGACCAATATGGTAAGAGCCGGAAAACTCGGTGTTAAGTCGGGAGAAGGTTTCTATGATTATTCAGAAAACAAAAAGGCTGAAAAAGTTTCGGCACAATTCAGCAAATAGGAAAAGGTAATTTGGCAAAAATACTTCCATTCAAAGCGGTGCGGCCGGTGAGGGCCAAAGCAGGTCTGATAGCCAGCCGCCCCTATGAAGATTACAGTGCTGAAGAACTCACCGCTCAGTTGGAGTTCAATCCTTATTCCTTTCTGCATATTATAAACCCCGGTTATAAGTTTCAGCAAAACCTGAAGGGCGGGCAACGCTTTCAGATGGTGAAGAACCGATATCTGGAGTTTAAAGAAGAAGGAACCTTTATTCAGGATAAGAATCCGGCATATTATATTTACAAAGTAAAAAGCAGGGGCAGCAGTATTAGCGGGATCATTGCCGCGGCCAGTGCCGAAGATTACAAAGAAAATGTGATAAGGCGGCATGAAGACACCATTAAGGACAGGGAATTGCTTTTTAAGGATTACCTGAAAACGGTAGGCTTCAATACCGAACCCGTGCTCCTCACCTATCCCGATAACCAGGACATTAACTGCATCATGGGAGAGGTAATGGAGGGCAGGCCGGAATATGAGTTCGCGACTCCAAACCGGGAATTACATTATTTATGGGTAATAGACCAGGCCGAACTTATTGAAAAGATACAAAAGGAATTTGCAAATACTCCTCAGCTCTATATTGCGGATGGACACCACCGTTGCGCTTCTTCTTACAGGTTAGCCAGGGAATCCAGGGAGGCCAATGCAGAGCATACCGGCGAGGAGCCCTATAATTTCTTTATGAGTTACCTTATTTCAGAAAGCAATTTAAAGATCCACGAGTACAGCAGACTTATCAGAAGTCTTAACGGACACAGCAAGGAGGAGTTTCTTATTTTACTGGATGAGAATTTCCGCATAGAGAACCGCGGGTTGGAGGTTTACAGGCCATCCCAAAAGCATCATTTTAATATGTATCTCGATGGAGAGTACTATTCATTGTATTTGCGCAAAACGAATTATGAGTTTACCGATTCTTTGTGTAAATTAGATGCTTATATACTCTACCAAAAGGTTTTAAAACCAATTCTGGGCATCGAGGATCTCCGAAACGATAAGCGCATCGCTTACATCCATGGCCGTAATGACCTAATTGAATTAAAAACCCGGATAGATTCCGGGGAATTTGCAGTAGGCTTCGGGATGTTACCGGTTAGCATAGAAGAGATCAAGGAGATCGCTGATGAGAATCTGACCATGCCACCCAAAACCACTTATATCGAGCCTAAACTGAGGAGCGGGTTGACGATTTACGAATTTTGAAGTTAGAAGTTAGAAGTTAGAAGCATGAACATTTCAGAAAATATAAAAAAATACAGGGACGATCTTCCCGAAAACGTGAAGCTGGTGGCCATTTCCAAGACCAAGCCCAATGAAGATATCCTGGAAGCCTATGAGGCGGGCCAGCGCATTTTTGGAGAAAACAAGATCCAGGAAATGACCGATAAATGGGAAGCCCTGCCGAAGGATATTGAATGGCATATGGTTGGTCACGTGCAACGCAATAAGGTGAAATATATGGCGCCCTTTGTTGGCTTGATTCATGCAGTGGACAGCCTGAAGTTACTAAAAGAAATAAATAAACAAGCCAAAAAGCACGAGCTGTTGATAAAGTGCCTGCTGCAGATAAAGATCGCTGAGGAGGATTCCAAATTCGGGATCTCTGCTGAAGAAGCTGAGGAAATTCTGGCTTCAGAGGCTTATCAAAAGATGAAAAACACCAAGGTTATCGGCCTGATGGGGATGGCTACTTTCACCGATGATGAAAAGCAGGTTTCAAGTGAATTTCAATACCTGAAAAAGGTTTTTGACAAATTGAAGGAGAGCTATCCTGCCCTTGAAGAATTATCTATGGGGATGAGCGGGGATTACAAGCTGGCTGTAGCAAACGGAAGCAGCATGGTGAGAATTGGAAGCAGTATTTTTGGAGAAAGAAATTATAATTAAGGAGGATTTTTGTACACAATTTTAGACATAGAGACGACGGGTGGAAAATACAATGAGGAAGGAATTACCGAGATTGCTATTTACAAATTCGACGGGCATCAGATAACCGATCAGTTCATCAGTCTGGTGAACCCCGAAAAGCCCATTCAGCCATTTGTGGTTAACCTCACCGGTATCAACAACGAGATGCTGCGAAGTGCGCCCAAATTTTATGAGGTAGCTAAAAGAATTGTGGAGATCACCACAGATTGTGTGGTGGTAGCTCACAATGCCAAATTTGATTACAGAATACTGAGAACCGAATTCAGAAGACTAGGTTTTGAATATGAACGTAGATCGTTGTGTACGGTAGAACTTTCCAAGAAACTTATCCCCGGGCAGCAATCCTACAGCCTTGGTAAACTGGTGCGGGCACTTGGAATCCCCTTAAGCGACCGGCACCGGGCCACCGGAGATGCTCAGGCCACGGTTAAACTTTTTAAGATGCTCCTGGCGAAGGACCTCGATAAAGACATTCTGAAAGATTCGGTACGAGCAGAACCAAAACGTCATTTAGACAGCAAGCTGGTAAACATGCTGGAAGATCTTCCGGGAATAACCGGGGTTTATTATTTGCACGATGAAGAGGGAGAAATTCTGTACATCGGGAAAAGCAAAAATATCAAGAAACGGGTGAATCAGCATTTCACCAACGAGCATCATAAATCCAGGCAGATGCAGAAAGAAGTGGCCTCAGTGAGCTTTGAAGCTACGGGAAACGAACTTATCGCATTGCTTAAGGAAAACCAGGAGATAAAACGCAACAAGCCCAAATACAACAAAGCCTTAAAGAGAAATGTCTTTTCCCACGCCCTGTATCATTTTACCAATGATAAAGGTTATATCAACTTCAAAATAGGAATAGCCGGAAAAGCAAACAGCATCACCACCTTTTCTTCGTTAAAGAGAGCCAGAAACGTTTTGGAAATGTGGGTGGAAGAATATGAGCTTTGTAAGCAGCTCTGCGGATTAGAAAAAGGGACGGGCAATTGTGTCAATTACAGTATTAAAGCCTGTCACGGAGCCTGTGTGGACGAGGAATCTGCCGAGACCTATAACGAAAGAGCACTGGAGCTTATTGCTAATCACTCTTACTCCAGGCAGAATATGATCGTGATAGACAGAGGCAGGGATATAGATGAAAAGAGCGCTCTGTTGGTAGAGGAGGGAGAGTTTAAAGGTGTTGGGTATTACAATCTCAATCATCAAATCACTCATCTGGACATTATAAGATCTATCATCACCCCGATGAAAAATGACCGGGATGCACAACACATCATTCAGAGCTATCTTCGCAGGAACAAGCGTTTAAAGATCATAGACCTTAAGCCGGAAGAGCGCACCTAAGATCACTGAATTCCCGATTTTGAGTTCCTTCAGCAATAAAAGCATAAGTTTTTAGAGTTTTACTTTCAGAATTATTTAAATTTGAAGGAATCCTAAGCTGCCAACTGCTTGAAAAAAGAAGACGATTACAAGCCACCAAAATGGAAAGACAAGCTTCATGAAGTCATCTATGAAGCAGATACTCCTGCAGGGAAATTCTTTGATGTAGCCTTGCTCATAGTCATCCTATTGAGTATTATTCTCGTTATGCTGGAGAGCGTATCGAGTTATCGCTCAAGGTTTTACTGGAGCTTTTATATCGCTGAATGGATCATTACCATTGTATTTTCAATTGAATATATCCTGCGTATCATAGCGATACGAAAACCAAAAAATTACATATTTAGTTTCTACGGAATTGTAGACCTGCTTTCCACCATCCCAACCTATATCGCCTTTGTTTTTGGAGGCAGTAATTTTCTCTTCGCCATCAGGGCTTTAAGGCTGTTAAGAGTATTCAGGATATTAAAGATCTCCAGATATATTGGGGAATCCAACAAGTTGATGGATGCCCTTAAGAACAGTAAAGCTAAAATTCTCATATTCTTATTTGCTGTGCTTATCATCTGTATAATAATGGGTACAGTGATGCACCTGGTAGAAGGAGAAAAAGGAGGTTTTGACAATATTCCTATTAGTATTTACTGGTCTATTGTGACCTTAACCACTGTTGGATTTGGAGACATTCACCCTATAACGCCCCTGGGTCGGTTTATTGCTTCAGCACTAATGATCATGGGTTACGGAATAATAGCCGTCCCCACTGGAATTGTAAGTGCGGAATACAGCAATGCCTTTAAAAAGAACATACCTACCAACACTCAGGTTTGTTCTTATTGCAATGAGACCAAACATTTAGACGGCGCCGAATTTTGCCATAACTGCGGAAAAAAACTATAAATGAGGACTAAATTTCTCATCACAGTTGCAGGTCCTACGGCTATAGGAAAGACCGCCCTGGCCATAAAACTGGCCCAACATTTTAAAACCGAAATAATCTCAGCCGATTCCAGGCAATTTTTCAAAGAAATGAGTATAGGCACGGCAGTGCCTTCCAAAGAAGAACTTGCAGCGGTCCCGCATCATTTTATTCAGCATATTTCTGTGGAAGATAACTACTCGGTGGGTGATTTTGAAAGGCAAGCGATAAGCAAACTCGATGAACTATTCCTTGAACATCAGGTAGTGGCAATGGTAGGAGGAAGCGGACTTTATATAAAAGCCATTCTGGAAGGTCTTGATGATTTTCCGGCGGTAGACCCGGGGATAAGGGAAGAGCTTAATGTGACTTATGAAACAAAGGGGCTTGAGTCTCTTCAGCAGCAATTGAAAGAACTGGATCCCGAATACTATGAGGTGGCAGATATTCAGAATCCTCATCGCCTCATCAGGGCTTTGGAAATCTGCATCGGTAGCGGGAAGACCTACTCTTCATTTTTAAATCGAAAAAAACCTGAAAGAAACTTTAAAACTATCAATATCGGACTAGAGGCCGACAGAGAAATAATCTATGAGCGCATCAACCGAAGGGTAGACCTGATGATGGATGAAGGTCTTTTAGAGGAAGCTGAAGCCCTGTTCCCAAAGCGGCGTTTAAATGCTTTGAATACGGTAGGCTATAAAGAATTGTTCGATTACTTCAAAGGAATACATTCCCTGGAGACAGCCGTGGCTGAGATCAAGAAAAACACCCGGCGTTTTGCCAAGCGACAACTCACCTGGTTCAGAAAACAGGAAGGTATTCGCTGGTTTGACTATAATACTTCTTCAGAAAAGGTCATCGAATATATAGAGGATAAGATCTCTGGAGGACACTAATCAATTCCTGATAATAAGTCGCCTGATGATCTCCCCTTCATTGGTCAGAATCCGGAGGGTATAAACCGCGTTTTGTACACCGTCCAACCGAAACTCATATTCCAGATCATTTTTATCAAATTCTTTAGAAAGGATGAATCGGCCGCGTTTGTCGAAAACCAATACCTGTTCTACTGTAACATCATCTGGTGCAGAAATAATCACCAGGCCATCGGTAGGGTTAGGATAGAGAAATACATATTCGTTATCGCGTGCGGGCTCGGTGCAACTATCGGGATTGGCATTTACAGAAACTATGGTGTTCACACTTACAGAATTTCCGGAAGCATCGGTAGCGGTAAAAACCACCGTATTCTGTCCGGTGTCTTCACAGGTAAACCGGGATTTGCTTAGACTAAAGTCCAGGGTTCCGCAATTATCGTAAGATCCGGCGTCAAGATCTTCGGGAGTTATCTCTGCGAGTCCGTTTGCATCCAGAGTGACACCGATAAAACTAACTTCAGCTACGGGTTTTATATTATCCTCTACGATCACTGTGATCTCACAGGAGCCACTATTCTCCCCTGTCCAGCTTAATTCTATGGTATTCTCACCAAGATCGGCACAGGTGAAATCCAGTTGGGATGCATTAAGGTCTAATCCTGAAGCATCACCGGTGTAGAGGTCGTCTAATTGCAGACTGGCAGTGCCGGATTGGTTGAGTTGGAGGGTGATGGGGGATTGGGTGCATTGGGAAGTGCCTCCTCCGGAAGTTTCTTCTGTAAGCTCAATAATCACCGTACAATCAATTGATCTATTGCCAGAAGTATCGGTTGCAAAATAGGTGACCGTATAAGTACCCGACACATCCCAAAGCGTACCCACTGGAGGATTTTGCTCAATGATTAAATCATCCACGTCATTGCAATTATCAGTAATACGGTTTTCATAGAAAGCTGGTACCACAAAATTCCCCCCAGCAGGAAAAGTGCGATCTAGTACTGAGGTTGGGCAATCTATAATTGGTTTTGAATTATCGGCCGGAACTACATCAAATGTACAGGAGGTAATTTCCCCATTCAACTCTGCGATTAAAGTCACCGGCACCTCTGTTGTACCAGAAAAAATAGTACCGGAAGCAGGATCCTGAGTAATATTGGCACCAGGAGTTGCAGATGCCTCATCTATATAATTGGGAAGGGTAAAACTGCAATTTTGATCTAAATTTATGGGTTTATCCGCGGGACAGGCAATACTAAGATTAGTTTCTTCTGTAAGCTCAATAATCACCGTACAATCAATTGATCTATTGCCAGAA
>ERZ1284729.181-NODE-181-length-11412-cov-9.755393_pt1 | contig 11412 bp, 11 predicted proteins | sample MGYA00454602_ERZ1284729 | MGnify/ENA primary metagenome ERZ1284729 (study PRJEB36292, sample SAMEA5787381) | metagenome | biome: Arctic soil; feature: perennial spring outflow channel; material: sediment | place: Canada | collected 2017-07-08 | depth 0.05 m ... | reverse complement strand
GAAATATGCCTGAAGCCCAATAAAATATAGGGTTTATTGCATATGTGCATTTTCATGAAATCGGAAGCCATTTAACAAACTTTTGCTTTCCATTTGTTTTTTGCCGGCGAGCTGTAAACTTTCCAAAATGATATATCCACCATTAACAGCGACTTTAATTTCATTTTTGGAAGTGATTACAGTTCCGGATGTATGTTGGTGTGATGCAGATTCCTTTTTTACATCATAAATTTTAACCTTAATTTCGTCATCGTTATTAATTAAAGTTGTCCAGGCAGCCGGGTACGGATTTAAACCGCGGATTAAATTGTATATATCGTTTAAGGAATCATCCCAATTGATTTTGCAGGTTTCCGTAAATATTTTTGGCGCCGATTTTTCTTCAATTTCTGGCTGCTTTACTGTTTTAACAGTTCCTTTTTCAATTTGTTGAACCGTTTTTACCACCAATCTGCTGCCGACTTCCATCAATTTATCGTGCAGTTCCCCAAAAGTTTCATCATCTCCAATGGTAACTTCTTCCTGTAAAATAATGTTTCCGGTATCAATTTTTTCATCAATAAAAAAAGTGGAGACCCCGGTTTTTGTTTCACCGTTGATAATGGCCCAATTTATGGGAGCGGCACCTCTGTAATTTGGCAAAAGCGACGCGTGTAAATTAAAGGTGCCAAATTCTGGAAGTTGCCAAACTGCTTTTGGCAGCATCCTGAAAGCAACAACAATTTGTAAATTGGCGTTCAGACTTTTTAATTGGGCAATAAATTCCTCGCTTTTTAAATTGTTGGGTTGTAAAACAGTCAGGTTATGGTCCAGCGCATATTTTTTTACTGGAGATTGCTGTATTTTTTGTCCCCTTCCAGCTGGTTTATCTGGAGCAGTAATCACACCAACCACGTTAAATTTTGCTTTTATAAGGGCGTCTAAGGAAGCAACGGCAAAATCCGGAGTACCCATAAATACAATGCGTAAATCTCTCATTAAAAAGTGCGTTTAAATTTATTTTGCGAAGTTATCGTTATTTTATTTTTTTCTAATAAGATTTTCAATGAATTTAAAATTTCAGTTTCCGGATAATCAAGCAGCACCACCAATTCCTGGGAAGAAAGCACACGATCTTTCAGCAATTCAAGAATTTGTTCCAATATGGTTTGTATTGGATTGTTTTTTGCTTTTTTCGCCAAACAATTGTCGCAGGTTCCGCAAGGCTCTGTGGCAATTTCATTAAAATAGGAGAGAAACTGAAGGGTTCTGCAAGTTTTTGTGTTTTCAATATAGGAAATAACGGCTTTTAGTTTTTCCGATTTTAAATTATTTTGTTGCTCAATATTTTTTGAAATACTGTTGATGGTATAATTATCGTCCCGCGGGATTAAAAATGAGAGTCGGGAAGTCGTGTTTTCATAACTGTAGTGCACAATACCATTGCTGTGCAATTCTTTTAGTTGCTTTACCACCTCATTTTTTGGACAATTTAATTTTTTGGACAGTTTGTATTCATTAATGATGGTATAATGCTCAAAAATGCCGCCATAACTTCTTAAAATGAGTTTAATAAGTTCGTTTTTTGAAGGATGGTTGCTTAAATAATCAAAAATCTGGTGGTTGTTCACCAAGAATTTAAGCGTTGATTTTTTATTGTAATTTTCATCGAGCAAAATAATATTTTCCCGCTCCAAAACTTTGATGGCATTGTAGGTTAACAAAAGGTTCAGGTTATAGGTGGCACAAAATTCCTGCAAAGAAAAACTGAATGATTGTGTCGGCATTTCACCAATTGAAATGGCATAATACTGATTTAAATGATGGTAAACGAGTTTTACGGTTTTTGTGGTTGCGGTATTCGCTTCAAATTTGGACGAAGCTTCATAAAGCGTTGTTTTATTGGCTAATAGGATGGCGTAGGATGTTTTTCCGTCCCTTCCGGCTCTTCCAGCTTCCTGAATGTAATTTTCCAGGCTGTTTGATATGTTGATATGAATAACCGCCCGCACATTTAATTTGTTGATGCCCATTCCAAAAGCATTTGTAGCCACCATTATGGGTGTTTTGTCGCTCATCCAATTGGTATAGGCTTCATTTTTTTCGACATTGGACAATCCGCCGTGATAAAAACTGCTTTTGAAATTATTTCTGAGCAAAAAATTACAAACTTCCTTGGTTTGTTTTCGGTTGTTGGTGTAAATAATAATTGAAGCGTTTAATTTGGCCAAAATCTGGAGCAATTTGCCATAAATATCCTCCGTAAGCATTACGTGATAATTTAAATTTTCCCGTTTAAATGATTTTTTAATGATTTTGGCTTCTTTTAACCCTAAGTTACTTTGAATATCTTCTAAAACGCGTTGCGTAGCTGTAGCAGTCAGCGCAATAAAAGTAGCTTCTGGTTTTAATTCTTTAAGCAGACTTAATTTTAAATATGAAGGTCTGAAATCGTGTCCCCATTCCGATATGCAATGTGCATCATCAATGGCAATAAGCGAAACGTTTAACTGTTTGATTTTCTCCTGAATAAAATCCGATTGCAGTTTTTCGGGAGAGAGGTATAAAAAGTTAAATCCGCCGAACTGTAAATTGTCAAATGCAATAATAATTTCATCCTGTGAAAGTTGGGAAGTTAAAGCGATGGCTTTAATATTTTTTTCCTTTAAGTAATTGACCTGGTCATGAATTAAGGCGATCAAAGGAGAAACCACAATGCAAACACCCTCTAAAATTAGAGCAGGGACTTGGTAGCAAATCGATTTTCCGCCGCTGGTTGGCAACAATACAATGGTATTTTCACCGTTTAGAACGGAAGATATAATTTCTTCCTGCGGACCTATGAATTGATCATATCCCCAATAATTTTTAAGTATTTCTTGTGGTGTCTCCATTATTTTATGGATGCCAGTATAAAATCGGTTCTTTCTTTAATGGTTCCCACGGGAACATTAACGATCACATAATTTAACGAGGCATAAGTTTTTTCAAGATGGTTGTGAATGGCCAGTGCCTGTTCAAAATTCTCATAACGCTCGTTGTCCGTAATATAAATTTCTTCCCAGGGCGCCATCAAAAAAACATAATTGTAACGGTAAAAATTGCTGGTGTTGACATAGGTTTTTGGGTAATCAACACTGATATAATTCATATACGCATGCACATCCGGAATGCCTCTGTCGAAAAAAACCAAGGCACAATTTTTTGTTTCAGCTTCCAAATATTGATTTACGCGTCCTTCCAACAACAATTCGCTAAACAGCAATGGTTTGGTCAAAAACAATTGTTCTGTGCCATTTTGTCGGGCATTTAAGGTAATCTCCCTCGAAATTTCGGGCATACACGTAAAATTGCGTTTGGCCAATTCTTTAATTACAGTAGATTTACCGGTACCTGGACCGCCAGTGATCACAATTTTTGTTTGCATCCAGCAAAAATAAGATATTCGTTAAATTATACTTAAAATAATCTTGTAATTTTGTCAGTTAAATATGAACAACCTTAAAACGGTATTATATTTGCAAACCGTTATTTAAAAAAAAATGGACAATAGAACAGAATTTTACGAAAAGTTAAAGAAAAAATTGGACGAAAGCAACATTTTTCCGTCTGAATACCTTTTTAAATTTATTGTTTCCACCCAAGAAGATAAAATAAAGCAAGTGGAAGATTTATTTGATTTTAAAGGGGCAGTGATTACGAAGACTGGTTCAAAAACTGGAAAATTTACCAGTGTTTCCATTCATGTGATTATGCAAAATTCGGACGATATTATTTCAATTTATCTTGAAGCAGAAAAAATTGAAGGGATTATTTCTTTGTGATTCCTTTAACAGCACATCCCGAAAATAAAAAATAAATTGCACCGATTTTGTTAAATTAGCCAGCCATTCCAAGGGCAAAAAAATCTTTTATGAAATTAACCTATTTTTATTTAATATTGTCACTTATTTTTTTGCAATCCTGCGATTACTTTACCTTCAAAAAAGAGGTGGCGCCCCAAGCTGTTGCCCGGGTAAACGACACCTATTTGTACAAAAATGATTTGATGACCATTTTCACCAAAGACATCAGCAAAAAAGACAGCATCACCTTGGTGAACAACTATATAAACAATTGGATTAAACAACAATTATTGCTGTCGAAAGCGCAATTAAATTTAGAAAATAAAAAAGATGAGTTTGAGGATCTGGTTAAAAAATACCGGGAAGATTTATTTATTAATTCCTATAAGGAAGCAGTTGTAAAACAATATTTGGACACGGTAATTACGGAAAATGACATTGACCAGTTTTATTTGAACAACAACGAAATTTTTAAGTTGAATGAAGAATTAATCAAGGTAAAATATATCAAAATCGGTAAAGAAGATTTAAATAAAAATGCGATATTAAAACTGTTTAAATCAACAAATAATAAGGATTTTGAAAAACTCAAGGAAAAGTCATTGTTTATGAAATCGCATCATTTAAATGATTCAATCTGGATTAAATATAGCGATTTAATAAATGAGATCCCTGTTCTAAAAACAGAAGACAAGCTACAGCTATTAAAAAAAGATAATTTTATTCAAAAAGAAGATTCATTAAGCTTATATTTGGTCACTATAAAAAAGGTGTTACAAAGTAATGAAATTGCGCCAAAAAGCTATATTACACCTGCAATTAAGCAAATGATTTTACACCAGCGCAAATTATTATTATTAAGAAATATTGAAGAAACATTAATTAAGGATGCAACTAAAAAACAACAATTTGAAATATATTAGAATGAGAAAACATACAATAATCATAGCATTACTGTTATTTATTACGGGAATAAATGCACAAGATAGAATAAAAATAGATGGCGTAGCTGTGGTGGTTGGTAAAAATATCGTGCTTGATTCTGATATTGATAAATTCAAAAAGGAACTGCAACAACGTATTGAAGGCAAGCTGGACATTACCGATTGTGAAATACTGGAAGAAATTATGACCCAGAAACTGATTGCACATCACGCGGTTGTGGACAGTATTGTAGTTTCTGATGTTGAAATAAATTCAGAAGTTGAGCGCAATATTTCTTATTTCACCCAACAACTCGGAAATATGGAGAAAGTGGTGAAAATGTACGGATTTAATGATGAAGAAGATTTAAGAAAGGAATTGTACGAAATCCAAAAGGAGCAATTGCTTATCCAGAAAGAGCGGGCAAGCATCATCGAAAAAATTGATGTGACGCCGGAAGAGGTAAGAACTTATTTCAGAAACCTTGAAAAAGACGGCAATTTGCCTGAATTTAGTGCCGAAATTGAATTGGCTCAAATTGTAAAATATATAAAGCCTTCCGAAGAAGAAACCAATCGGGTGCTTGATAAATTAAATGAAATTAAAAAGGAAATCGAAAGCGGTTTCAGTTTTAGATTGAAAGCAATTATCAATTCCGATGATCCTGCAGTTTCAGGAACAGGGCAAGGAGCTGCCGGATTGTATACCATAACCAGAGAAAGCGGTTTTATTAAAGAATTTAAAGAAATGGCTTTTAGTTTGGATGAAGGAGAAATTTCCGAACCATTTGAATCGGGATTTGGATTTCATATTCTGATGGTTGAAAAAATAAAAGGCCAGGAACGCGATGTTCGCCATATTTTAATTCAGCCAAAAATAAGTCAGGCAGAATTAAAAGCTTCTTATGATGAACTGGCAAAAATCAGGGAACAAATCCTTAATGGAGAAATTACTTTTGAAGAGGCTGTTGTAAAATACTCCGAAGACAAAGAGACCAAAAACAATAACGGCTTGCTGTTGAATCCGCAAACAAACGATACGCGTTTTGATTTAACCCGAATGGACCCAAATCTTTACAATAAAATAAGCAGTTTAAAAACGGATGAAATTACCATGCCATTTTATGATGAAGTTCGGGGCGAATCTAAAATGCATAAAATTATTTTGGTAAAAAGCAAAGAAGAGGCACACACCGCAAATTTTACCAAAGATTACGAGAAAATTCAACAATTGACCCTGCAAAAAAAGCAGGAGGAAACTGTGGAAAATTGGGCGAAAGATAAAATTAAAGATACTTACATTAAAATAAACAACGATTTTAAAGCCTGCGATTTTAAAAATAACTGGAAAAAGGATTAAATATGTCAGATGTTGCCGCATTAAAGGAATTGGTTGAAAAACATAAAGCGCTTAAACAAGAAATTGGGAAGGTAATTATTGGGCAAAATGAAGCCGTCAACCATATTTTGCTTTCCATTTTGTGCGGTGGCCACTCATTGCTTATTGGCGTTCCCGGCTTGGCCAAAACGCTGATGGTGCAAACAATTTCAGAAACGTTGGGACTCGATTTTAAACGCATTCAGTTTACGCCCGATTTAATGCCTTCCGATATTTTGGGAAGTGAAATTTTGGATGAAACAACGCATTTTAAGTTTTTAAAAGGACCTATTTTTAGCAATATTATTTTGGCTGATGAAATAAACAGGACGCCACCAAAAACGCAAGCAGCTTTGCTGGAGGCGATGCAGGAGCGGTCGGTGACCATTTCCGGACACCAACATAAACTGGAAATTCCGTTCTTCGTGCTGGCTACCCAAAACCCGATTGAGCAGGAGGGGACCTATCCGCTTCCCGAAGCCCAGTTAGACCGATTTATGTTTTCCATAAATTTGGATTACCCGAGTTTTAAAGAAGAAGTTGAAGTCGTAAAAAGCACTACAAATGATGTTAAAAAAGAAATTAAAACCCTGCTTTCTGCTGAAGAAATTATAAATTTTCAGCGGTTAATCAGAAGAATTCCCGTGGCCGACAATGTGATTGAATATGCAGTGACATTGGTGTCTAAAACGCGTCCAAACACGTCTTATTCAACTAATATTGTCAATGATTATATCGATTGGGGCGCAGGACCACGAGCTTCACAATTCTTAATTTTAGGGGCTAAAGCAAATGCTGCCGTTAATGAGAAATATTCCCCCGATATTGAAGATGTTCAAGCAGTGGCTTATGCCATATTGCGTCACCGAATCGTAAGAAATTACAAAGCTGAAGCGGAGGGAATTACCGAAAAACAAATAATAGAATCTTTATTCTAGATCAGCCTCTTTATTTTCAAAAAAGCTGAACATATTACCGCCATATTTTTTTTGGTAACTTAACCGGGCGTGGTTTTTAAAATCGGTTTGCTTTGAGTGTTCCAAAACCAAAATACCATCTTCATTCAGTAAATTATTTTCAAAAACAAGCGCAACAATCTTTTCAAACAATGCAAGTTCAAATTCGTATGGAGCATCGGCAAAAATGATATCAAATTTTGAATTGCTCTTTTCTAAATACTTGAAAACGTCACTTTTTATGGTGGTAATCGATAAATCCAGTGATTTGGCCGTGGTGTTGATAAATTGGATGCAACCGGCATGCGCATCAACCGCCGTAATATTTTCTGTGCCTCTCGATCCAAATTCATAACTGATATTTCCTGTTCCCGAAAATAAATCCAACACCGATATATCGTTAAAATAATACAAATTATTAAGAATGTTAAACAACGCCTCCTTGGCCATGTCGGTTGTTGGCCTTACAGGCAGATTTTTTGGCGCCTGTATGCGTTTGCTTTTATGTATTCCTGAAATAATGCGCATTTATTTAAATTGGTTTAATAAGGTAAAATTTGAGTGGGAAGGCATTTCATTTAACTGAAATGCAGCATTGTCTGGAACGTAAAACTTCACATTTCTGATATATTGATATACAATATCATACAGTTCAGATTCCTTTTCAATATCTCCCATCAGGATCAATTCAAATTCTTCCGGATTTAGATTTAATTGTTCGGCAGTAAAAAGGATATAATAAATAAAGTCTTCTTTGGTGTTGAAACTGAAAAAATTGAAAAGTTCCAGTTTTTTATTTTTGATGACCACAATTTCAAAATGATGGCCAGTGACATTCACAAAGCAAAAACTGCCTTCTGAATTTTTGTATTGATTCAGTAAATTTTCAATCAATACCGTTGATGAGTGTTTGTAATCGAATGATTCATAAGTGTCCAGCAAAAAATTGTTGACATTCACAAAAGGAATATACACATTGATAATTTCTGAATTGTTAAGTTCATCGTAAGCGATAAAATCATTTTCCAGCACTTTAACGGTATAATGCAGATAAGATGCTAACTTATTTTTGTTGAATAATGGCTTTGGAACTTGGGTAACCAGATTGTTGAAATGTGTAACAAATACCGATTTATAGTTTAGCTGGAGTAATTTTTCCCTGTCAAACAATTCTTTAATGCATTCCAGTTGTTTATAGGGAGAACCGGTGCTGTTGTCAAATTCATAAAGCCCAAAAGTCCCGATTTTATGTTGTGTTTTATGATAGACACAAAAAGAAAATCCATCCAAACTAAGTTGGATGGATAAACTGTTATCTTCTAAATTTAACGAATCTAACTCGTTATTCACTAATTTTTTTATCTCCTTTATCATAATATGGCGGCCAGTTACCGTCCTCACTAACATCAGTTAATGAACCTACTCTAATATATTCTCCTCTAATTTCTTCACCGCCGATGGCTTCTTTTTCTTGTTTCACAAGATTTTCATCCATACCTTTCAAAATTAAGGATTTATCAACTTTTACTTCAAAAACAGGTGCTTTTAAGCCCACAATTTTTTCAATTTCACCAATTTCGATTTTGAAATTCTGATCGGTTCCGGGAATTTTCATCATATTTTTATAATCCTTGCCAACAAAAGCGTTTTTCACTTCATCGTATCCAATGGTATCAACAACCCTTTCTTCAACTGTTTTTGTGATTCCGCCACCAACAGAAATTGTTTTAGGAACGTATCTTGTTTGGGTTAATGCAAATTTTCCGTTTTCAATAAATTGTATAAGTGCTTCGCTGTCAGTAGTGTAATTTCCGTTTACTTTCTTGTAAGCAACTTCTGCATCACGAATGATTTTTAAGCGATTGATTACTTTGGCGTATCTTTCTTTCTTTTCTTCATTGAATTTTATCGGTTTGGCAATTTCGAAATTAATTTTGTAAACTAAAAAAATTGCGATGGCAATCAATAGTATTGAGATTATCCAATGCAATTTTCTTGGAATAAAATTTACGATTGCATACGCTAAAAAAGCTGTAACTACAATACCTATTACTATAATCAAAACTGTTATCATTTGTATTTTTCTTTTTTTATGAGTGTACGCAAATCTACAAATTTTTTTTAATGAGAAAAATTTTTAAGCATAAATCAATTTGTATATTTGGTTTTTATTTAAAATATGACAAAAACGGCACAGGAATTCTATAATAATCTGGTTGAAAAGTTTCCATTTGAACCTACAATTTCTCAAGATTCATTACTTTCAAAACTGACTGATTTTATACTTGAAAATAATAATAATGTAATATTTATTATTAAGGGATATGCCGGAACGGGAAAAACTACGACCATTAGCACTGTGGTGAATAATTTATGGCGAATAGGAAAAAGGTCGGTTTTATTGGCTCCAACGGGCAGGGCGGCAAAAGTTATTTCGGGATATTCAAACAAACCGGCATTTACAATTCATAAAAAAATTTATTTTCCGAAAAAAAATAAATCGGGTGGCGTAGATTTTACCTTGCAAACAAATAAACATTCAAATACCATATTTTTTGTTGATGAAGCCTCTATGATTTCCGACGCGCCAATGGGCGCAAAATTGTTTGAAGCTGGCTCTTTATTAGATGATTTAATCTCTTATGTATACGCTGGAGTTAACTGTAAACTAGTTTTAATAGGCGATACAGCCCAATTACCTCCGGTAAAATTGGCCATTAGTCCGGCATTGGATGCCCATAAGCTGGCTTTAAATTACCAAAAAGAAGTGATTGAAATTGAATTAAGTGAAGTGATGCGCCAGCATGCAGATTCGGGAATTTTGTTGAACGCGACGGATTTGCGGCTTATTTTGGCAAATAGCGGATTTGCTGATTTTCAATTTCAATTGGGCTATCCGGATTTAATCCGTTTGATTGACGGCTATGATATTGAAGACGCCATCAATACCGCCTATACCAATATTGGCGTGGAAGACACCACTTTTATTGTGCGTTCAAACAAACGCGCCAACCAATACAACCAGCAAATAAGAAGTAAAATTCGCGGTCAGGAAAACGAAATCTCTTCGGGCGACTATATTATGATAGTTAAAAACAATTATTTTTGGCTGGAAGAAACGAGCGAAGTTGGTTTTATTGCCAACGGAGATATCTGTGAAATTCTGGAAATTTTCAGCATCAAGGAATTGTATGGCTTTCGGTTTGCGGAAGTGAAAATAAGGATGATAGATTATCCAAATCAAAAACCATTTGAAACTGTATTGCTGTTGGATACGCTGACTTCTGAAACACCTTCGCTTTCTTATGATGATTCAAACAGGCTGTATCAGGAAGTTGCCAAAGATTATGCGCAGGAAAAATCTAAATACAAGCAGTTGTTGGCCATTAAAAAAAACAATTACTTCAACGCTTTGCAAATTAAATTTGCCTATGCCGTAACCTGCCATAAATCTCAGGGCGGACAATGGAAAACGGTTTTTATTGAGCAGCCTTATTTACCAGACGGACAAAATATTGAATATTTAAGATGGTTGTATACGGCTGTAACACGTGCTCAGGAAAAAGTATATTTAATTGGTTTTACCGATGCTTTTTTTAATGAATAAACCACTTATCAGCGAAAATAATCTTGGTAACTTTTGTTTCTTATCCTATAATGCAACAAACATTTTTAAGTCATTTGCATTTTTTACTCACAGAGATTGATTATTTTTGCAAAATATTGAAATTATTTAGATGACGAAGAAAAATATTTTGACCCCAAAAGCGAAAAAGATTGAGAAAAAGCTGGAGATTCATGGGGATGTAAGAATTGACAATTATTATTGGTTAAATGATCGGGAAAACCCAGAGGTTATAGATTATTTAAATACTGAAAACGCCTATTATGAAGCCAAGACGGCTCATACAAAGCAATTTCAGGAAGATTTATTTGAAGAGATGAAATCCCGAATTAAGGAAGAGGATGAGTCGGTTCCCTATAAAAAAAAGGACTATTATTATATCACCCGGTTTACGAAAGGCAATCAATACCCAATTTATTCACGTAAAAAAATGAGTTTAGAAACACCCGAGCAAATTATGTTCGATGTGAACGAACTTGGGAAAGAATTCAATTATTTTAAATTGGCCGGATTGTCCATCAGCCCAAACAATGAATTGGCTGTTTACGGGGTTGACACCATTGGAAGTAGACAGTATACCCTGCAATTTAAAAATTTGGAAACTGGCGAATTGTTTCCTGAAAAAATTGAAAACACCACAGGAGGCGCTGCCTGGGCAAGTGACAATAAAACAGTGTTCTATACGCTTCAAAATCCTAAAACATTA
>ERZ1284729.180-NODE-180-length-11427-cov-12.816567_pt1 | contig 11427 bp, 9 predicted proteins | sample MGYA00454602_ERZ1284729 | MGnify/ENA primary metagenome ERZ1284729 (study PRJEB36292, sample SAMEA5787381) | metagenome | biome: Arctic soil; feature: perennial spring outflow channel; material: sediment | place: Canada | collected 2017-07-08 | depth 0.05 m ... | reverse complement strand
AGGTAGATGATCCCCAAGCGGCGTTTGATTGTAAAGCCTCTTTCACGCTTCAATTGGACGAAACCGGAAATGCCACAATAAGTTCAAGTGATCTTTATAGCGGAGATGCGGGAGATAGAATCTTTACAATTAGCAAATCTGCTTTTGATTGTTCAAATATGGGTGCCAATGAAGTTACGCTTACATATACAGGAAGTGATGGTTCTGGAACTTGTGGAATAACCGTCATAGTAGAAGACAGCATATCTCCTGAAGTTCAAGTCAGAAACATCAATGTAACTTTAGATTCTTTCGGAACAGCAACCATCACCCCTGAAATGGTAGATAATGGCTCTACAGATAATTGCGGAGAAATAAGTTTCAGTTTAAACAAGAAGACTTTTAGTTGTATAGATCTTGGTGATAATACGGTTACTTTAAATGCTACAGATAATAGCGGCAATATTTCTAGCGCAAGTGTTGTGATAACGATTACAGGAAGTTGTGAGGTGGAACCAATTCCGGGAGTGGAGCATATCTCTATTTATCCAAATCCAACTCCCGGACCTTTTACTTTTGCTACGCCATCCGGTTGGAGTATTGATAAAGTAGAGGTTTTTGATGCACGCGGCAGGTATGTTTTAACCGAAACTTATTCAGAAAATCAATTCGAATATGCAATGGATCTGCGCAGTGTGCAGCAGGCGGTTTATATTTTGAAATTGTATACATCAGAGGGAATTAAGGTCATCAGGGTGATAATCTATTAAAGATTTTGCTTTAAGAAATATTGGCGTTTATATAATCCATGATTTCTTGGGCGGGAGTCTTATAATTGAACCAATGAATATTTTTATCTTTTCTAAACCAGGTGAGCTGACGCTTAGCAAACCGGCGGGTATTTTTCTTGATCTCTTCCACAGCTTCCTCCAAATTCACCCTTTCTTCAAAATACGCAAATAATTCTTTATAGCCCACGGTGTTGAGCGCATTTAATTTACGTTTTGAATATAATCTCTCAACCTCTTCCAGCAACCCCTCGTCCATCATAATATCGACGCGCCGGTTAATTCGTTCATAAATTTCCTCCCGTGGCGCAGTGAGGCCTATGGAAATGTTCTTGAAAGGGCGTTTTGTTTTGGGTTGATCTAAAAACGACGAAAAAGATTTTCCTGTGCCCAGGCAAATTTCCAGAGCTCTTATCACACGATGAGGGTTGTCGCTGTCCATTTTTTCATAATACACAGGATCCAGGCTTTGTAATTGCCTTTTTAAGGATTCGAGGCCATCCTTAACAAATTGTTCATTAAGTGCTATCCTGATTTCAGGATCAACCTCGGGAAAATCGTCCAGACCTTCCAATAAACTTTTTACATAGAGTCCACTTCCGCCAACAAGAATTAGCAACTTGTGTTTTTTGAACAATTCTTCGGTTTTTTCCAAAGCTTCTTTTTCAAAATCGCCTACAGAGTAATCCTCTTCAATAGATTTGTGATGAATAAAATGATGCGTTGCGGCTGCCAGTTCTTCTTTAGAAGGTGCAGCCGTTCCTATACTCATTTCCTTATAAAATTGCCTGGAATCGGCAGAGAGGATTTCAGTGTCAAAAGCTTTGGCAAGTTTGATGCTGAGGGCTGTTTTCCCTATTGCAGTTGGTCCTAAAATACTTATGAGATAGTTATTATTCATTTAGTACATGTCCGCAATTATGGCAAAATTTGGCGCTGTCAAGATGTTTGCTCTCATTACAACTAGGGCAATTTTGAGTGTTTGTATGTACTAACCTGTTTTTTCCCATAGTAAGTTCAGCACTTACGATTCCCGTTGGCACTGCTATTACCCCATAACCTGTGATCATAATAAACGAGGCAATTAACTGGCCTAAAGGTGTTGCCGGGTGAATATCGCCGTATCCAACAGTTGTTAGGGTAACTATGGACCAATAAATACTTACGGGAATACTTGTAAAACCATGTTCCGGTCCTTCCACCAAATACATTACCGTACCCATAATTATGGTTATAATAATTACTGCAAACAGGAAAACAAAAATCTTGGCCCGGCTATCCCGCAGTGCTTGCATCAATTTATTGGATTCTCCTATATATCGGGTGATTTTTAAAATCCTGAAAACTCTCAGCAGTCGAAGTGCACGAAGCGCAAAAAGCAGATTAAACCCGCCACTAAAAAATGCGATATAGGATGGGAGGGTAGAAAGTAAATCTACAATCCCGTAAAAACTAAAAATATAACTTTTGGGTTTTTTGATCGTGATTATACGAAGGATATATTCTACGGTAAAAACAAAGGTTATAATCCATTCTGCAATATGGAATTCCCGGATATATTTCATGTTTAATCCGGCAATGCTCTCCAACATAACCAAGACAATGCTTAAAACGATAACAATAAGCAGTATTATATCAAACAATTTCCCCATTGGGGTATCTGCTTCATAAATTATTCGGTGAAGCTTGGGTTTCCAATTTGAGGTTTTCTGTTTTTCGGCTTTGCTTTCTTCCAAATCAAGGAATTTATTATGGATTGAGTTGAATGATCTTTAACTTCCTGTTTTTCCTTAAATAACTTTGAATAATGTGCCTGGCATCCCGGTCGTTTGTCATGGGAGTTATTATATTTCGAACAATATCGATATTATTTAGCTGATAATTCAAATTAAAATAACCAATTCCTATAAACACACCCTCTTCTACCAACAATGCGCTTTTTTCATCTACCTCACGCCCGCGGTCTATCACCAACATGTTTTGATTGTTAAAGCTGTATTTTTTAATTATTTCCAAAACCCTTTCATTATATTCTGAAGGTGATTCTTCACCTATACAAGCTCCCTTACAGGTTTTAATGCTGTAGTTAAAGCAACTTCCCTTCCCAGCCTGCAATCCTGATAAACGAAGGCAAAGCTGGGAAGATTCTACTATTGTATGCAACACGTTTTTTGCCTGTTTTAAACTGGTGAAAGTGGTGATATTATTTTTCCGGGAATCGGCTTTACCTATTTGGAGATTGATATATCCGTTTTCATCTGTAAACTGGTAAAGTGCATAGTTGAAAATGGATTTTTTTAATGCCTTATTATATTTGGGTTTGTTCTGTTTTATTTCTTCGTTTTCTTTTAAGAGTGCAATTAATTCATTTCCTGTAGCTTCAAAACTTACCGAGAACACTTCCTTTTGAATCACCCTGGCTTGACGTTGGTCGGTGGTAAAATGTTGAGTCACCCTTTTTCTGATATTCCTGCTTTTTCCAATATAGATTATTTCCCCATCTTTATTATGCAAATAATAGACGCCTGTAATTGAAGGCAGGTTATCTAAAATTTGAATTAATCTGGTGTCCATTCTTCCCGAAGGCTCATTCTTAACATTTTCTTTAAGTATGGTTTTATGAGAATCTTTTGTTAGCAGCATTTTAAACAATTTAATTGTGGCCAATGCATCTCCATTTGCCCGGTGCCTGTCGCTAACCGGAATTCCTAATGCTCGTACTAATTTCCCCAGACTATAGGATGGCTGTTCTGGGATCAAAATTTTCGAGAGTTCTACCGTACACAGCGTTTTTCTCTCAAAATCAAATCCCAGCCTACGAAATTCCATACGTAATATACGATGGTCAAATTGTGCGTTATGGGCAACCACAATGCAGTCACTTGTAATTTCAACAATGCGTCTTGCGACCTCGTAAAATTTGGGAGCATTGCGCAGCATTTCGTTATTAATTCCCGTAAGATTTACAACAAAGGGTTGAATAGGCTGTTCCGGATTCACCAGACTTATAAATTGATCGACTACCTTTTGTCCGTCAAATTTATAAATGGCAATTTCGGTAATACCTTCTTCATTGTATTTTCCTCCTGTGGTTTCTATGTCTAATATTGCGTACATAAAGGCCCCCTAACCCCAGATGGGGGAATTTGCATTGTTGAACATATTTTTTGTTTTATATAAACTCATCTTCATTTTCTTTTTATTTTTTTAAATCCCTCCAAATGAGGAGTGACTTTTACTCCCCCTTCGGGGGTTGGGGGGATGTTATCTTTCTCCAAAAATGGCACTTCCTATTCTCACCATATTACTGCCACAATCTATCGCAATTTTATAATCCCCGCTCATTCCCATGGATAGGGTTTTTAGCTTCGGATAGTTTATTTTAAACCCCTTGAAAATCGAATTTAAATACTGAAATTCTTTTCTCACTTGTTCCATATTCTCTGTAAATGTGGCCATTCCCATCAGGCCAACAATCTTTACATTCTGCATTTTCAAAAATTCATCTGAATTTAGAATACTCTTCGCTTCTTCAGTGCTGATTCCGGATTTTGAATCTTCCTCGGCGATTTTTATCTGTAGGAGACAGGAAATACTCCGTTCATTTTTCCTTGCCTCTTTATTAATTTCTTTCAACAATTTTAAACTATCTACGGCATGAACAAGATCCACATAGGGTGCCATATATTTCACCTTATTGCGTTGCACGTTTCCAACCATATGCCATTCAATGTCTTTGGGCAAAGCTTCCCATTTCTCGGTCATTTCCTGGATTTTGTTCTCTCCAAAAATGCGCTGCCCGGACCTGTAAGCCTCCAAAATATCACTGATTGGTTTTGTTTTTGAAATCGCTACCAGAGTAACTTCCTGGCCTAATTCTTCTTTGTAATTATGAATGTTTTCTGAAATGTTCATCTTGTAAATTTAAAAATAAAGCTTATTAAAATAAAGCTAATTTTGTGCCTTCTGTAAAATGAAAGCATTTTCGCTGAAGGTTTAAAATTCGTAAATGGTGATCCCGCTTCTCAATTTTGGTTCAATATAAGTGCTCTTTGGCGGCATAGTCGAAACTTCATCGGCTACCTGTTTTATTTCATCAATCGTTAATGGGAGCATTCCAAAACCTACGGTAAATTTTCCACTGTCAATTTTGGCTTTTATTTCAATTAAATCGTTCTTCCCGTGAATATAAGTAATCCGGCTATCATTTCTTAAATCTTCAATACCTAAAATGGGCTTTAAAACCTTTTCATATAAAATGTAGGTATCCAAAGTGCTTAGTGAATCGGTAAATTCGTAATTCGTTTTACGCAGATAAACTGAATAAAATTCCCCGTCTAAATACATATTAAAATGATGTTTTTTAGAAGGCGAATAAATCTCAACACCTCGATTTTCAATTCGGAAAAATCCATCTAGCCGGATCAGGAATTCCTCCTTGCTCAAACCATTCAAATCGGTTACAAGTCGGGTGAACTCGTGAATTTTCAAATTGCTTTCGGCAATCAGAAAACTCATAAAATAGTTGTAAGGTTCCTTCCCGGTATGATTTGGGTTAGCCTCTTTGCATTCTTTTGCCAGAAGGGCAGAGGAAGCGCTGCGGTGGTGACCATCGGCTATGTAAAGGAAAGGCATTCGCTCAAACTCGGCTTTAATTTGGTTTGTTACCTCAGGCTCACAAATTTTCCACAAATAATGGGTTTCCTTGTTATGAGTGGAAAACTCATATTCGGGATTTCTTTTCATGGCTTGTTTGATCAAGCTATTGATAACCTCAGAATCCGGATAGGTAAGGAGTACCGGCTCGGTATTAAAGCCAACCTCTTTCAAATAATCTTTAAACAGGGTTTCGCGGTGAGAGATGGTATCTTCGTGTTTTTTGATGATGTTGTTCTCGTAATCCTGCACACTAGCTGCCGCAATGATCCCGGAAAAAATATTTTTTCGGGTTATAATTTTATAGAAATAATAACACGGCTCTTCATCCTGAATAAAAATTTTAGCCTCTTTAAATTCGAGATATCGGTTTTTTACCAGTTGAAAACGTTTTTTACCTGTAATTTCATGTTGAAATTTATAACCAGGATTTATAATGTGCAAAAATGAAAACGGGTTGTATTCCAACTCAGCGGTGAGTTCTCCAATACTGTAATCTTCATAAGGTCGGGATGCCACTAGTCCCGCTTTGTCCCTTGGTGGTCTAACTGCTTTAAACGGATATATGTTTGCCAAAATGTGTTAGAATTGAGATATTAGATATGAGAATTGAGATTTTAGATGATTCCAAAGCGGGAGGAATTTTTCTTTCCTCTTTCTCTCTCCCTCTCCTCTTATTTTATGAATTGAACTGAAACTTTTTCAGCTTTTCTGCTTTCAGCATAGTCGTAAAAACCTTCCCCGGATTTAATCCCTAATTTACCTGCATTTACCATATTTGTCAACAAAGGACATGGCGCATATTTTGGGTTTTTAAATCCGTCGAACATCACGGTCATTATAGAATGGCATACATCCAATCCTATAAAATCTGCCAGTTGTAAAGGTCCCATCGGGTGAGCCATTCCCAACTTCATTACGGTGTCTATTTCATAAACACCTGCCACCCCATTGTATAAAGTTTCAATGGCCTCATTGATCATTGGCATCAAAATCCGGTTGGCTACAAATCCGGGATAATCCTCAACTTCTACAGGAACTTTATCCAGTTTTTCCGAAAGCTTCATAATGGTATTGGTAACATTATCGGAAGTATTATAACCGCGGATAATTTCAACCAATTTCATCACAGGAACAGGATTCATAAAGTGCATCCCAATAACGCGACCGGGATTTGAAATTCCTGAAGCTAACTGAGTGATGGAAATAGACGAGGTATTTGTTGCAAGTATGGTATCTTCAGCTACACTTTTTTCCAGTTGCTTGAAGATCTCCAATTTTAATTTTAAATTTTCTGTTGCAGCTTCTATTATGAGTCCCACATTTTTTACTCCCGAGGGAATATCAATATGAGTAGTTATATTTTTTAAGGTTTCCTTTTTTTCATCTTCTGTAATTTTTCCTTTGGAAACCATTCTGTCGAGGTTTTTGGAAATGGTATCCATCCCTTTCTGAAGGCTTTCTTTGGAAATATCGATAAGATTTACTTTATGGCCAAATTGTGCAAAGGTATGTGCTATCCCGTTGCCCATAGTTCCGGCTCCTATAACTGCTATATTTTTCATTTAGATAATATTTAATAAATCAATAGTTTTACTTAAAATTTATGTGCTGATATTTTTTAATATTGAACTTTAATTCTTGAAACTATCTATCACTTGGTTTGCAATGCGCAATGCTTCTGCACCTTGCTCCAAGCTTACAATTGGAGGTGTATTATTCTGGATAGCATCAGCAAAGGTTTCTAATTCCTCTAGAATAGCATTTTGCTCTTCTATTTTAGGATTATCAAAATAGATCTGTTTTTTAACCCCTTCAGCATTTTGCAGGATCATTGCAAAATCATCGGGATTTTTTGGAACATCTTTCATTTTTACCACTTCACATTTTCGTTCAAGAAAATCGACAGAAATGTAGGCGTCACGCTGAAAGAATCGCGCTTTTCGCATATTTTTAAGGGAAATACGACTTGCGGTTAAATTTGCCACACAGCCATTTTCAAACTGGATTCGGGCGTTGGCAATATCGGGGGTTTCACTTATTACTTTAACCCCGCTGGCGTAAATACTTTTCACCTTAGATTTTACAACGCTTAAAATCACGTCAATATCGTGGATCATCAAATCCAGAACCACGGGAACATCAGTACCCCGGGGATTGAATTCGGCCAGCCTGTGAGCCTCAATAAACATAGGCTTATCAATTTTATCTACAACGGCCCGAAATGCGGGATTAAAACGCTCCACATGTCCTACCTGTCCCTTAACTTTATGATGTTTTGCAAGGGCTATTAGCTCTTCAGCTTCCTTATAAGTAGAGGTGATGGGTTTTTCAACAAACAGGTGTCTCCCTGCTGTAATTGCTTTTTTTGCAACTCCAAAGTGAGTGATGGTAGGTGTTACCACATCGATCACTTCAACTGAAGCTATTAAATCTTCTTCAGATTTAAAACTTTTATATCCAAATTCCTTTTCAATGGAAGTGGCTAATTCCCGGTTGTCATCAAAAAAACCAACCAATTCATATTTTGAAGATTCCTGTAGCAGTCTCAAATGTATTTTTCCAAGGTGACCTGCTCCAATTACACCAACTTTTAGCATATTTTTAAATTTTACACAAAAATAGCCTTTCTTGTGCTAAAACCAATACCATTTTGGCTGTAAATGAGTTGAGACAGCCATTTAATAATAATTAAAACTTACTTTGAATGCTCTAAATAGTTTGTTTAATTTTATACGCTAAAAGTTTTCTAAAAGTGCATAGAGATACGTTCAAACATAAAGGTAAAAGACAACAATTGGCAGAAATTGTGGCGGCCAAAGGCGTAAAGAATAAAAAAGTGCTGGAGGCCATAAAAAGTATTCCAAGGCATTTGTTCATGGACAGTAGTTTTGAAGACCATGCATACCAGGACAAGGCTTTTCCTATTGCGGCAGACCAAACTATCTCACAGCCCTATACCGTTGCATTTCAAACAGAATTACTTGAAATTGAAAGAGGAAATACCGTACTGGAAATAGGAACTGGCAGTGGGTATCAAACCGCGGTTTTATGTGAATTGGGAGCTAAAGTTTACAGTATAGAACGCCAACAGGAATTGTATAAGAAAACCAAGATATTCCTTTCCAAAATTGGTTACAGACCTAAATATTTAAGTTTTGGCGATGGGTATAAAGGTTTACCGGAATATGCCCCATTTGATAAAATTATAGTCACAGCCGGCGCGCCTTATGTGCCAAAAGCATTGCTGAGCCAGTTAAAAGTTGGGGGACGACTGGTGATTCCCATTGGGGAAAATGTGCAGATAATGACACTTTTTATCAGAAAATCCAAGCAGGAATTTGACAAAAAGGAATACGGCGATTTTCGATTTGTGCCATTACTGGAAGACAAGAATTGAGGAATTTGTCACTCCAAAATCCCTAAAAACTTCAGCCCGAAGATGAAGGCTCCCTGCCGGTTTCCTTCAAAATTCGAAATTGCGTAATCCAGTCTCAATAACCGGTATTTTCCGAATCCCAAATTGTCTATTCCCACCGAAACTTCGGAATAGGTTTTGTTGTTTTTGGTCGCCAGAATGTGGGTACCCAGGATCAAATTGTAATTTAGTTTATTGATAAGAGGAATTTTTCCCAGGATCCAGCCTTTAAAATCCTGTTCTATATGTCCTTCAACATAATTTTTATTTGTGCTGAAGTCATAATAGGGGAGTAAATGGAATTTGTTTAAGTAATTTCCGTCTCCTATCCTGGTCTGGTTTCCGTTAAAATGCTGATAATCCAAAAACGCGATGTTTCCTGTCCCCAAAAAAGTTCCGCCTTTTAAATTATAACTGAAAGCTCCTTTATTTCCTAAACTAATTTCCTGTGTAACCGAAGCGCGAATCTGGTCAAAATTATATTCATTGATATCAGAACCAAAACCTTTTTCATAAGCCAGATAAAGCGTTGGATATTTATTTGAATTGATATTGAACTTTCTATCGGGATAACTCAAATATTTCTGGTCAAAATCGATTTTTCCTACCAGGTTGAATTTAAAAATATGATGATCGGTAAAAGGAGCCGATCCAAAATTTTCCGGTTGCAGCGGATCATTGGAGGTAGTTTCTATTTTGTCCCGGTTAACCCAGGATTGATCTGTGGTATTGAACAAAGCCGAACGATCCTGAAAACTGAAATCTCCAAAAACCTGAAGTCCGTTAAAGACTTCCTGTTGCCAGGCTATTTCGGCAAATTTTCGCTGGTATAATTTCAGGTAATTCCTTTCAAAAAACAAGCTGGTTATGTCGTTTATTCTCTCTGAAATTGGTTCGGTATTATTGATTTGAGCTGTTTCAATTCCTCCCGTGATGGTTAAAATTGGCCTGGAAAAGTTGTCAAATTTTTTCTGAAATCCGCCAGTGATCCTGAATCTTTCATCGCTAAAACCATAGTTTATTGAGCTGAAAATTCGCCAGTATTTTCCAAAGTTCTCATCCTGATTTTGCCTGAAATTGAGATCGACAGAAGTATTCCAACCCTGAACTGTATTGAAATGAGTTCCGAAAAGCGGGGAGGAGATCCTGAAATTTTGCTTTTGATATGAATTACTAAAACTGTATCCGAAAAGGGCCTTGGAAAGCCCAAATTTGTTGCTGACGGCATCCACAGAATCAAGATATTTTTTTGATTTCCGAAGGATCTGAATGCTGTCCTTCCGAATATAATCGGTCAATTCCTCACTGGTTAAAGGTACCGGCCTGATTTTCTGCCAAAACAGGGAATCTTTTTTGTTTGCAGCGTCTGCAAAACTCAACACCTCCCGGGAAAAGGTGCTCTTCACGAAATTCGGCCTGAAGTTATAATTGCTGTAAACCGCCGTAAATCTCCCATCCCCGGAAATTCCGAACATCGCAAAGCTAAAATCAACGGTTTGTGAGATTTTTATCCAAAATTTATTGGCATCTGAATATTTGAAATTTTGAGTAAATGTGAGCACTTCAATGGGAGCGAATTGTAGCGCCTCCCCCGTTGTTTTGAGTTCTACGCCATAGATTTGCCAGGAATCCTCCACGATATAAATTGTTCCAAAGAAAACCCTGTCTTTGGGACGCTTGGGAATCACCCGGATTTTATTGATGAGATGACCGGCATCGTCATAAAACACCCCTTCCAGGATGTAATTGTAATAATTAAATGCGTAATCGGCTATTGGTGATACAATTTTAGCATTGATATCAACCGTATTTCTGTAAAATGTAAAATCAGATTCCTGTGCAGAGTTCAGGCTAAACCCGTTGTCATTTCCACTCACTTTAGAGGCTAGGATCTTTTCCTTAAAATCGTCCGGGGCTTTATAGGTAATTTCTGAAATGGTTTCGCTCAGGTAAACGATTCCGCTTCTGGTAGAATCCAGCCCGCCGCCCAGATCACCAATCTCCTGCCCAAGGATCTTTTCCGGGGCATTTTTAATCCGCCATAAACCTCGTGAATAATAATCTGCGGTATATTGTTCTATTTTCGCCAGGTTTTTCCTGCGATTGTCAATGGCATTGCGGATAATTTTATCGGCAGGGTTTTCATCTGCATTTACCGTAACTTCTTCAAGATTGGTAATCTCGGGAGTAAGCTTTACGTCCAACTTATAGGGGAAACTTCCAATTTTCACTTCTTTCCGCAGACTTTCATAACCTAAAAATTGAAAGATCAGGGTGTAATTACCGGGTTGGGTTAATTTTAGTTCGTAGAGACCTTCTTCGTTGGTTGTAGTGCCTTTTAAGCCATCTTCAGTATAAATGTTAACGTATGGGTGAAGTTCGTGACCGGTATCGGTCACAGTGCCTGTGACGTGCGAAAACCGGGAATTTGAGATCACAAACACTACAATGTCAAGCTGTGATCTTCGACTCATTTAGCTACGTTTACCCAAAACCCGATTAGGCATTTTAAATACATTTTTGGCAAGTATTCGTTAACATTTTTTTTGATCCTTGCCTGTCCGACCGTGCTTACGCGTTCTTTGT
>ERZ1284729.179-NODE-179-length-11429-cov-6.724547_pt1 | contig 11429 bp, 10 predicted proteins | sample MGYA00454602_ERZ1284729 | MGnify/ENA primary metagenome ERZ1284729 (study PRJEB36292, sample SAMEA5787381) | metagenome | biome: Arctic soil; feature: perennial spring outflow channel; material: sediment | place: Canada | collected 2017-07-08 | depth 0.05 m ... | reverse complement strand
ATTTGCCTGCCCGACATAAGCAGATCTACTCTCAGGCCCTATATTGTATATATTAGCTCCAGCTTTCCATCGTCCATCGACAGCGGTATAGGTCACCTAATTACTTCGGAAATATGCTGCGATATACACCCCAAAGCTATTAGCTGCACCAAGATCGGCTTCATCCTGCAATCCGAGATCTGAATGCAGGTACCGGCCGGCAACTGCCATAGAAAAATGATCACTAAGCCTTAGCGCATAAGACAGGTCTAAGGTAAGCTCGTTGGGGTTTACCAAAATTGGTTCTTGTTCCCTTGTAGGACGTGTTTCTATAGCCCCAAGACTAAAGTAACGCAGACTTGCGCCAAAAGCACTTCTTTCGTTTAAGCGATTAAAGTAATTTATGTTTCCAAGAAAAATATCATTTACGATATCGCTTAGGTAAGGAGTATAAGAGACCCCAACACCATGTTCAGAAGTAGCAAAAGCATACTTGGCCGGGTTCCATTGCTGGGAGAATACATCGGGAGAAGTAGCGACACCCTGGTCGCCCATCCCGGCGGCTCGGGCATCGGCAGCCACCATTAAGAACGGCACTGCAGTGGTAATCACCCTATCTCTTTCCTCATCCTGCGCGGTGGCAGAAAAGTTAATTCCAAGAAAGACCCCAAGCAGTAAGATTGTAATTTTTCTCATCACATTAGTTAATGATTAACAAATATATATTAATATTCTCGTTAAGAAAGTGCCTTAGCACTAAAAAATATATCATAAGCTTATATCAATTGTAGATAGTTTTGGGAAGATCATAGGGTGCCGGTAAGTAATAATAACTTAAATTACAGATAATTATTGCATTCTCAGTAAGGATAGTAGATATATTTTTATTCTTTACTAATTAGCTCCGGCAAAAAACCTTTAATTTTGTCCCAACTGATGTGCTAAAGCCCTGTAATATTAAGCTTACGGGCCGGTTAATAAAAAACATCAAAGACTCAACAACATCAGGGACTTATAAGATTTTGAGGTATTCCGATTAAAATAAAATAATCTTGTACATTTATCGTTAATTACTATATTGCAAAGCCTAAATTTCTACCAAAAAGAGATGATTAATATGAGAATTAATGTTGCTTTAAAAGCCTTAATAGCTGTCGCTTTAGCGGGTAGTTTTGTAGGCTGTAACAATTCGCGGGACTATAAGAATAATTCGCGGGCTACCGGTTGGGATATCAACTCCAAAGACGGCGGTTTCCAATACAAAACCGATTACAAGGAGCAGGAAACCGGGCCAGGCCTCGTTTTTGTTGAAGGTGGAACATTTACTATGGGACGGGTTCAGGATGACGTGATGCATGATTGGAACAACACCCCTACCCAACAACACGTTCAGTCTTTCTATATGGATGAGACCGAGGTGACCAATATGATGTATATGGAATATCTTGATTGGTTAAAGAACGTATTCCCTCCAAGTGAAGAAAACTACAGAAACATATACTCAGGAGCCTTACCAGATACTTTGGTTTGGAGAAACCGTCTCGGGTTTAACGAGACTATGGTAAACAATTACCTGCGCCATCCGGCCTATGCCAATTATCCGGTAGTAGGTGTTAGCTGAATCCAGGTTGTTGAATTCAGTAAATGGTGAACCGATAGGGTTAACGAATTAATTCTGGAAGAGGAAGGCTATATTAAAGAAGATGCAAGATATACCGATGTGAACGCCGGTTCCACCTTTAATACTGAAACCTACCTTAACGCTCCAAGCCAGGTTTACGGCGGAAATACAGAAATAAGCCAGGGAGGTCGGGAATCAGAAAAAATGGTTGAACAAAACGCTGACAATACCGATGCTGAAGGCAATAGCATTGGCGGACAAACCTTTGTTCAGCGAAAAGACGGGATAATCCTACCGGAATACCGTCTACCCACTGAAGCCGAATGGGAATATGCGGCTCTAGGTTTGGTAGGAATTAGGGATTACAACGTTTACCGAGGAAGAAAAAAATATCCATGGGATGGGCAATACACCCGTTCAGGAGATATAAAAAGACAGGGAGACCAGTTAGCGAATTTCAAGCAAGGTGACGGAGATTACGGTGGAATTGCCGGCTGGAGTGATGACGGCGCCGATATCACTGCTGAAGTAAAATCATACGAGCCAAACGATCATGGACTTTATGATATGGCAGGAAACGTAGCCGAATGGGTTGCCGATGTGTACCGACCGATTGTAGACGACGAATTCAATGATTTTAACTACTACAGAGGTAACGTTTACACCAAACACGAGATTAATGAAGATGGTAGCGTGAAAATTGTAACTCCAGAAGATGTACGTTTTGATACCTTAAGCAACGGACAGATCGTGGCGAGAAACCTGCCTGGAGAGATTGTTCAGACACCGGTTACCGAAGAAGACACCTATATGCGTACGAATTACACGGATAGCGACCAAAGAAGTTTCCGCGATGGAGATAAAAGTTCTTCAAGATATTTCCAACCTTTTCAGGAAATAGATGATCCGTCAAAAAGAATGTACAACTCTCCCACTTACGACAATATCACCTATGATGACAGCACCGGTGCAGCAAACAGAGGCTACGATTCAGGGCAACGCACCACACTTATTAGTGATGAAGTGAGAGTTTATAAAGGCGGATCCTGGAGAGATCGCGCTTACTGGTTGGATCCGGCGCAACGCAGATTCTTCCCGCAGGATATGGCTACCGACTATATCGGGTTTAGAAATGCAATGTCCAGAGTTGGATCAAAATCTAAGGATAAAAATAAGAAAGCAAGAAATTAAACCTTAAACTTTTAAAATATTCTAAAAAAGCCCTATTTATTTAGGGCTTTTTTTTAGCTTTAATTTTATGAATGTAGCCAAACTCCACCAACGCTATCTGGTTTGTAGCGGTGTTAGCACCGATACGCGACAAATCCTTCCCGGAAGCATATTTTTTGCCCTAAAGGGCCCAAAATTCAATGGTAACCAATATGCCGCCGAGGCTCTTGAAAAGGGAGCGGCCTATGTAGTGGTAGATCAAAAGGAATTTGCAGTCAAATCAGAAAAATATATCCTGGTAAAGGATACCTTAGAAGCTTTACAACATCTGGCTACTTTTCACCGGAAATTCCTCGATATACCAATTATAGCCATAACCGGAAGCAATGGAAAAACAACCACCAAGGAACTAGTTCACGCTGTACTTTCTAAAAAATATAGGACTACAGCCACAAAGGAAAACCTTAATAACCATATTGGGGTTCCGCTCACCCTTCTTGAGATGGATGAAAACACCCAGATGGGAATCGTTGAAATGGGCGCTAACCATCCCGGGGAAATAGAATTTCTTTGTAGTATCACAAAGCCTGATTATGGTTACATCACCAACTTCGGAAAAGCACATCTGGAAGGTTTTGGCAGCCTGGAAGGAGTTATACAGGCTAAAAGTGAGTTATATAATTATTTAAAAAAAGATAAAAAACTTCTCTTTTTAAACCTGGATGATGAAAACCAGAGAGTCCAGCTTCCCTACAATCATTACTTTAGTTTTGGTACTGGACGAACCCCGCACGTTCAGGTGAGTTATATCTCCGGGGATCAAACCGCCAGACTACATTTTAATCAAACCGATTTCAGAAGCAAGTTAACAGGGACTTACAATGCCTTTAATATGGCCGCCGCTCTCTGTATTGGCCTTTATTTTAAAGTCCCACTGGATGAGATAAAAGAAGCTATAGAAGAATATACTCCCCAAAACAATCGGTCTCAGATCCTGAAAAAAAACAGCAACACACTTTTTCTGGATGCCTATAATGCCAATCCCACAAGTATGCGTGCATCTATTGAAAACTTCGGAGAAATGAAGTTTAAAGGCCAAAAGATCGTCGTACTCGGAGATATGCTTGAATTGGGTTCTACCTCTGAAACCGAGCATCAGGATATTGTAAATCTAGCAGAAACTTACCGCTTCGACGAAGTCTATCTGGTAGGGAGAAGTTTCAAAAAGACCAAAACCACTACTCCAACGGTCATTAAATTCGAAAATACCGAAAATCTGAAAAAGCATTTTAGCATGACCGAATTCAGGAATTGCAATTTTTTCATTAAAGGTTCCCGGGCAATGGCCCTTGAAGATCTGGTAACAGTTTTATAAAAAATTTCAGGAAAGAAAAAACTTTGCTATGAGACCGCCCGCAAGCCATAGGTAACAAACAAAAGCAATATATTTTAAGCTTGTCTCCAACAACTGACTTTTGGGAGCCATTTCTTTCATATGCATTACATCTTTTCTTTTAAAAAATCCAAGATAAATCAGCACTCCGGAAATTCCTAAAAAGAGCATATTCAGCCAAAAGGTATAGTCTATTTTAAAATGATCGGTATCTGTTATTTTTACTGAAGATGGATCTGGTAATAAATTAAACAGGTCAAAACTGTAATGCAGTAATAAAGAAGTCCCAATAAGCGCTGTAAAAAGAAGAAAAAGTATAAAAAAGGACATTTTCCATCCATAATACTTTGCGTTGATCCTTAATACAGGAAAGACTACCAGATCGCTAAAAATAAAAGCCATTACCCCTGCAAAGCTCACTCCTTTTCCAAAGAGTAGCGCTGCCAAAGGAATATTTCCCATAGAACCTATAAAGGTTAGAAAAGCTGCAATTGGCCCAACAATTATATGTTCAAGAATGGTGAAAAACCCAAAATCTGTATTCCCATTGCCCGTATTTATAAATAAAGTTTGAAAAAATGAATCCGGAACAAAAGCGGCAACAATCCCGGCAATTGTAAAACCTAAGGTCACATCTTTCCAAACCATTTTCCATTCCATGGCGTATTGCTTGGAAACTTTAGCCCAACTGGTTTCAGATTTTACTTTTTTCTTCCAGGATTTTTCAGAATCTTCTTCCTCATCATCCTTTTCATCAAGCCGTTTTCTGGCTTTTTTGACCATTTTTTTGGGATTAATAATTCTGATAAGGATCCAGCTAATGAGGATAAGCAATATTCCGCCTACATATTCCCCAACAACAAATTGCCAACCCAGGAAGATCGCTATTATAATTCCCAGCTCTATAACAAGGTTGGTAGAAGCAAGCAAAAAAGCAATGGCCGAAGGAAAACTTGCGCCTTTTTTAAACAGGCTTTTTGTGGAAGCCAGAGCAGAAAAACTACAGGAACTACTAATAAAGCCAAAGAAAGTGCCCAGTAAAAGACTTTTAGATTCGTCTTTCCCCATCGTTCTTTCCATCCTCTTTTCGGTCACGAAAATCTGGATACCACTGCTTATCACATAACCTAGAATGAAAGCCCATAACGCCATCCAAAAAAATCCGGCACTGGTGTAGGCCGCTTCTCCCCATTTGCTTAAGAAATCCTGCATTTCTTTAAGATTTTAGTTGCTTTATATTTATTCCAATTTTGTGGTTTTTAACCTCAGCGCATTAGCAATCACCGACACAGAACTAAAACTCATAGCCAATGCAGCTATCATTGGTGATAATAGAAGTCCGAAAACCGGATATAAAACCCCGGCTGCAATAGGCACCCCAAGCGTATTATAGATAAGGGCAAAAAACAGGTTTTCTTTGATATTCCGCATCACCTTTTTACTTAGGGTCTTGGCTTTTTTCACCGATTTTAAATCGCCTTTAACCAAAGTAATCTCCGCACTTTCAATAGCAACATCGGTTCCTGTTCCCATCGCAATCCCAATATCGGCCTGGGCCAGGGCCGGCGCATCATTTATCCCATCCCCAGCCATAGCTACCTTCTTACCCTGCTGCTGAAGTTTTTTAATTTCATTCTGTTTATCTTCCGGCAGCATTCCGGCTTTAAATCCGCTTAGACCGAGTTCTTCGGCAACCGACTTTGCAGTTTTTTCATTATCGCCGGTAAACATAAAGACCTCAACGCCATCATCCATTAATGTTTTTAACGCTTCTCTACTGGTTTTCTTAATAGGGTCGGTGATCGTTAAATATCCTGCAATTTTGCCATCCACAGCAACATAGGAAACAGTTTTACCCTTCTCCTGTTCTGCAATAACTTTGTCTTTTATTTCTGAAGAGATCTGCACATCTTCTCCCTGCATCAATTTATCATTCCCAATAGCGACTTTTTTGCCTGAAACCATCCCGGTTACTCCTTTTCCGGTTACAGCATTAAAGTCTGAAGCCTCGATGAAATTCAAATCCTTTTCCCTTGCAAAATCCACACTGGCCTTTGCCAAAGGATGTTCACTCTGGGAATTTACCGATGCGATTAGTTTTATGATCTCTTCCTTATTTTCTTCTGAAGTAACCTCTACCTTTTCCACTTTGGGTTTCCCCTCGGTTATGGTTCCGGTTTTATCGATAATTAAGGTATCAATATCATTCATTTGTTCAAGGGCCCGGGCATTCTTTATCAAAACCCCGTTTTGGGCTCCTTTTCCAACGCCAACCATCACCGACATTGGAGTGGCCAGACCCAACGCACAGGGACAGGCAATGATCAAAACCGCGATGGCATTTACCAGCGCGTACACATAGGAAGGTTCAGGTCCAAAAATTGCCCAGACGATAAAAGTAATAACAGAAATAGCCACTACTACCGGCACAAAATAAGCCGCAATCCTGTCTGCAAGCTTTTGAATTGGCGCCTGTGATCTACTGGCATCATTCACCATCTTAATGATCTGGGAGAGCAGCGTCTCCTCTCCCACTTTTTCGGCTTTCATCGTAAAACTTCGGTTACCGTTTATGGTACCCGAACTCACCTTATCTCCTTCAGCTTTATCTACCGGAATGGGTTCCCCGGTGATCATCGATTCATCAATACTGGAATTTCCTTTTTCTATTACTCCGTCTACCGGAATCTTATCGCCCGGCTTAACCCTTAAAATATCTCCCGAATGTATCTCATTGATAGAGACTTCTTTTTCTTCTCCGTTAACCACCTTTATAGCCTTATTAGGAGCCAGCTTCAGCAATTCTTTAATTGCAGAATTCGTCTTGCTGTGAGCGCGTGCTTCGAGTACCTGCCCAAGCAAAACCAGGGTTAGTATCACCGTTGCAGCCTCAAAATAGACGTGCACGGTTCCCATTTCAGTCTTAAACTGGTCAGGAAAAAAACCGGGAAACACGAGTCCAAAAACACTAAAGATCCAGGCTATTCCCGCTCCAATCCCAATAAGCGTAAACATATTAAGGTTCCAGGTCTTTATAGATCTCCAGGCCCTTTCAAAAAACATCCAGGTGGCATAAAAAACCACCGGAATTGAAAGTGCAAACTGCACCCAATTCCAGTATTTCATTTCCAACAAGTCATAAAGCGGATTGTCCGGAATCATTTCAGACATCGCGATAATAAAAATGGGCAAAGTAAAGGCGACCGCTAATTTGAATTTTTTCAGAAGTTTTTTATAGGATTTACTTTCCGAAGATTCCGGCTGCATTGGCACGAGGTCCATCCCGCACTTAGGACAGGAGCCCGGTTCATCTTCCACAATTTCAGGATGCATAGGGCAGGTATACTGCGTGGCGGCCGGGGTTAGACTGGCTTCTTCCACAAGATCCATCCCACACACCGGACAGTCTCCCGGTTGGTCGTAGGTTTTATCGCCTTCGCAATGCATAGGGCAGTAATAAACCCCTGTACCGTCGCCCTTAGGCGCTTTCTTTTCGGTCTTAACTTCCTCCCCATGCTGGTGGATCTGATAGTTTCCACCATCTTCTTCAAATGTCTTCTGAAATTTTTTAAGCGGAATGTGTTTTTTCATTTTTATCTCCGCTTCAGCTTTTTCCAGATTCACTTTAGCTTCCTCAACGCCCTCTACTTTATTAAGTATTTCTTCCACGTGAGAACGACAACCATTACAGGTCATCCCACTCACGGAAAATTTCTTTGTAACAGGGCCGGGAGGGTGAATCCCGTATTTTCCTCCGTCATCCTCTAAAGCTTTCTGAAATTTCTTAAGTGGAATATGCTTCTTCATCCTGATCTCGGCCTCGGCTTTCTCCAGATCGACTTTGGCTTCCTTAACACCATCCACTTTATTAAGGATTTCTTCAACATGAGAACGACAGCCATTACAGGTCATCCCGCTTACCGAATAAGTATGAACCATGGGGCCCGGTGCTTTAATTCCATAATTTCCTGGAATCTTTTTGAGAGCTTGCTGAAATTCTTCAATTTGGATATGCTCTTCCATCTCGATTTCTGCTTTTTGTTCTTCGAGATCTACCCAGGCATCTTTAACCCCTTCTACGTTTCTAATAGCCGATTCAACCTGTTCCCTGCAACCAAGGCAGGTCATTCCTGTTATATTATAGCTGTGTTTCATATTGTTTTTATGCTTAAAAAAACCCCGATTCATCGGGGTTTTTATTGATTTTCTGAATTTAAGCCAAATAAGCCCTACAAGCATCTACACAATGCTTACAGGCTTTTGCGCATTCCTGACAGTGATCGTGATCGTGCTTACCGCATTCATCGGCGCAATCATTACAAACTTCGATGCAATATTTCACCAATCCGTCTACATTCTTGTAATTAGTGGCCAATACCTGGTTCAGGGTCGAACAAACCTCAGCACAAACCTTATCGATTCTGATGCAGGTTACCATCATTTTTACATCATCTTCATCCAGACATGCATCGGCACAATAATTACAGTGGTTAATACAATTTCCCAATGCATGAATCAACTTCTCATTTCTCATAACTTTCATTTTTATTGGTTTACACCAAAGGTAACCACTCAAAACCGAAAAAGGTTTTAAAATTATGGTAAGAAGTTATAAGATAATCGAAAATAAACCCGGTTACAGAAATTATATGGCACTGAATTTAAAACACTTAACTCTATTATTTCGATGGAGATGAGAAAGAATTAGATCAGTAGCCTGAAAAAATTGCATCAGGTTGAAACTGGAAGTTTAAATACTATCCAGTGAATTTCGGGATGTGTATTGCTGTTTATATTCCGATGGTTTTAAACCGGTTTCTTTTTTGAAGAAGGTAGAAAGGTAGGCAGCACTAGCGTAACCCATTTCATCGGCAATTTCGGCTATGCTCAGTTCGTCGTATTCAAGAAACTCCTTAATACGTTCGGTTTTTATTTTATTCTGAAAACTTTGAATACTGTGATTCTCTGCTTTTGAAAAAATTCCGGTTAGGTGGCTGTAATCGTAATGTAGTCTATCGCTTAAAATTTCTGAAAGCTTTTTATTTCCAAAATCACTGCGATGGTAAACCATTTCTATAATAATCGCCTTTATAGCATTTACGATCTTGTCGCTGCGTTCTATTACCAGCTCAAAGCCGGTTTTATTCAGTTCGCTTTCCAGCAAACTCAACTGCTCTTCTGAAATATCTTCCTTCAACTCGATCCTGCCAAGGCTCACATTCTTGTAAGACAGGTTTTGAGCTGCAAGAAGGTTTTTTACACTTGTCAGGCAACGGTCACAAACCATATTTTTTATATGCAGGATATTTTTATTCAAATTTCCGAAGATTTAAAAATATCCTTCAGGACCTGTTCAGACCCTGAAGGATTATAAAATACTTAATTTATGGTAGCATCTACTCTACCGCACTTTAACATTTTGTCACCATAGTAAGGATTAAAAATGTCTTTTGAATTAGAGAACCAGTAATCTCCCTTGCCTTCAAAAGCCATTGGACAGTACTGTTTGTAGATCTCCCCTGAAGCAAGAGCGCCTTCAAGTTGCTTTTCCATAGCCACGGTAAGATCAGAAAATGCTACTCTTTGCTTGTTAACATCAGCACTGGAAGCGATCTTTTTCGCAGCTGCAGTAACTTTTTCTGATGCCTCAGCTTCGCTTAATTCCTGGGCCATGGTTTGTGTGGTTTCAGCATCGGTATTTACCAATGCATCTTTAATCTCTACGTATAACTCATAAGCCGCAGCAGCATTTTCATCTTTGAATTCAGCATTCATAGTTTGGTCTTCATATTTCCCGGATTTCTTGCTGCTGTGATCCTTATCATCCATTTCGTCCTCCTGGTTCATTTCATTTTGCATAGGTTCGGCCGGTTCATCCTTATTCTCTTCGGCATCGCGACAAGAGGTCATAGATAGCGTTCCGGCTACCAGGCTTAGCATCATTAGGTTTTTTAGATTCTTTTTCATCGTTTCTGTTTTTATTCTTATTTATATTTAAAATTACTCTTATTTAAATCGGTTCTGAAGTTTTCTTACCGAGGGTGATGAAATGTACCAAAGTACAAAACCACTTAACACAGTAATTAGGCCCATCAGGGAAAATATCCGAAGCACCAGGTTATTAAAATCATCCCGACCTTCATAATCCATGGTGTGGGTCATCCAGAGGAAGTCGAACCAGCGCCAATCTCTATGCCGCACAGATCTGAAAGTAGCATCTTTTACCGAAACATAAGCCTTAAGATCGGCCGGATCTTTGTAAGAGATCACATAAGCCGGTAAAGCCCCGCTGCGGTATTCATGGTGCTTTCCGGTTTCATTGATCAATTCAATCCCTGCCACTTCAAGGTCTTCCCGCATATGTTTTCCAGCAACTTTCAATGCTTCTTCCCGGGTAATATCCGGCCTCTCTTCTCCGGTTTCAGGGTCGATCAGATTTTTGCCATTAACCAAGTAAAAAGCCTCTCCGCCAATATCTTTAAGCTCAAGGGAATTAACGGGAGTGCCCGATAGCATTTGTCCGGGACCAGACAAGTTTAAAAATGTGGTAGTATTTACCACTTCTTTCCTAAAATGGTCTCCATGGATCTCATCAAGATCGGTCCAGCTAAAGTACATTCCACTAATAGTCCACATAATGAACTGAATTCCTATTAAAAGTCCCAGGTACCTATGGGCCTGTCTTAGTTTAAGTGCTGTTTTTCGTTTAACCACTTTTAGGCTTTTAATTCGACAAACTTATACTAATTTTTATTTTTCCAGTTTCTCTATACAGGCTAGATTCAAACATTCCTTCATACATAATAATGAAGGAGACATCATTAAAGCAAATTTCACATACTGATTCATCATATTAGGTTCATTTGATTATTTTTTATTCTAAAATCCCCGTCACTTCCCCACAGGTAAGCATGGCACTGCCATAATAAGGGTTCCTTATCTCATCAGAAAGGCTTAACCAATCGGCACCTATATCGCTATTTGCCATCGGGCAGTGTTGAATATAAATCGGTTTTTCCAAGGTTTCCATATTGGAGGCGAAAGCAATCATATTTTCTGAAAGCACTATAAAATGATCCCGCTGGTTCTCGATATCGTCATTTCCTGAAATAGCTTCGAGCATACTTTTAATCTTTATAAGGTGTTGGGTTTCCATGGCTCCACAATTGGAAACCTTAATTTTTTCGGTTTGCTGAAGCATTTTGGAAGCATCAGCTTTAACATCTTCAAAATTGGTGTTTACAAAGGCATCTTTTAAATCAAAAT
>ERZ1284729.178-NODE-178-length-11431-cov-9.943565_pt1 | contig 11431 bp, 11 predicted proteins | sample MGYA00454602_ERZ1284729 | MGnify/ENA primary metagenome ERZ1284729 (study PRJEB36292, sample SAMEA5787381) | metagenome | biome: Arctic soil; feature: perennial spring outflow channel; material: sediment | place: Canada | collected 2017-07-08 | depth 0.05 m ... | reverse complement strand
TAGAGCAGCTGATTTGTAATCAGCAGGTCGTGGGTTCGAGTCCCTCTATCGGCTCCAGGAAGCCTCTTCAAAACGAAGAGGCTTTTTTTATGAACAAATTTAAAATTGTGAGACGGAACGAGATGTTGATCCCGTGCCAGTTCTGCTGCAAGCGTCACGAGCTGGAAGCTAGCCCTAGTAGAAAATTGTCAATTTTTCATTATTAAATTTTTCCGCGTTAGGGATTGAAGCAGAAAGCCCGCAGGCGTGCTTTTGGGCGTGACGAGGACTTGCAGCGGAAAGCCCGCCCGCCTTTTCGGCGGGAACGCCAACCAAAAAGGCGGGCAGGCCCAAAATAGCATAAATTTTAAACTGCATTCAAAATAATATATAAATCTGTTTTTTGCTATTTTATATTGATTAAATTTGAACGAATTTAAAATTAATGATTTAGATGTTGATAATTGGAATTGCCGGAGGGACAGGAAGCGGAAAAACAACCGTTGTAAATCAGATTATTCACGAATTGCCTACGGACGAAGTTTGCGTAATTTCGCAAGATTCCTATTACAACGTTACCAACGACTTGTCTTATGAAGAGCGCACTAAAATTAATTTTGACCATCCGAAAGCGATTGATTTTGACTTGTTGGTAGACCATTTAAAGAAATTGAAAAATGGCGAAATTATTGAACAGCCTGTTTATTCTTTTGTGACCCACAATCGCACCGCTGATACCTTAATTACGCATCCGAGAAAGGTGATTATTGTTGAGGGAATCCTTATTTTTAATAACAAAGAATTGCGCGATTTATTCGATATTAAAATATTTGTGCACGCAGATACGGATGAACGTTTGATACGACGCGTAAAGCGCGATATTGAAGAACGCGGCCGAAATATTACTGAAGTGCTGGACCGTTATCAGAACACGTTAAAGCCTATGCACCAACAGTTTATAGAGCCGACAAAAAATTATGCAGATATTATTATACCAAATGACCGGTACAATACGGTCGCCATTGATATTGTTAGAACCGTAATAAGCCACAAACTTTAGTTGATGACGTTAAAACAAATTAAAAATAAACCTGTTGTTAAAATTATTACGAATCGATACGTGATGATACTTGCCATATTTGTGGTTTGGATGATTTTTTTTGATGAAAATTCATGGATAAACCACGAGGAATTTGACAAGGAAATTGAGAAGCTAAAAAGTGAAAAAGACTATTACAAATCTCAAATTGACGCCGACAAAAATTTTATAAACAAACACAACGACCGTGAAGAACTGGAAAAATTTGCGAGGGAACAATACAATATGAAAAAAGAAAATGAGGAAATATATATCATTGAATATGATACAATTCCTGAAAAATAACTATCTTAATTTAGCAAATAAATAGGGACAAACGATGTTCTTCTGACTAATATTTCCGATTTTTGTTTAATATACCTTATTATGAGCAGTTTTATTACACAAGAATTTCCGCCGGTTTCGGCTGCTGCCTGGAAGCAAAAAATTCAGGTCGACCTAAAAGGGGCAGATTATAACGAAACACTTCTTACCAAAACCAATGAAGGAATCACCATCAATCCTTTTTACCACGCAGACGATTTTGAAAAACTAATTATTCCGCTCTCAAAGGAAGATTTTAAAATTTGCCAGAAAATAACTGTTTTAGATGAAATTGACGCAAACATAAAAGCCATTGACGCCAACAATAAAGGAGCCGATTCGGTAAAGTTTGTGGCAAAAAAACCATCCAATACCGCATTGTTATTCAAAAACTTATTAAATAAAAAAATTGAATTTCATTTTCATTTTGAATTTTTATCAAACACATTTATTGATGAACTTGCCGAGTTATTGAAGAACGAAAAAGTATTTTACAATATTGACATTATTGGAAATCTGGCAAGAACGGGAAATTGGCACAAATCCCTGAATGACGATTTTAAAACTTTGGAAACGATAATTTCTAAACATCCGGCTGCGTTTATACTGGGCGTCAATGCCGATATTTATCAAAATGCCGGCGCAAATACCGTGCAGCAAGTTGCATATGCTTTGGCGGTTGCCAACGAATATTTAACCCGATTTGGCGCAGAAATCGCCCAGAAAATTCAATTTAACTTTGCGGTCGGCAATAATTATTTCTTCGAAATTTCGAAAATCAGGGCTTTTAAATATGTTTATAATTTAATGCTCAGCCAATATGATACCAACGCCAACGCACTTGTTTTTGCCGAACCAAGTTTGCGCAACAAAACCATTTACGATTATAATGTAAATATGCTGCGCACCACCACCGAAAGTATGAGCGCCATTTTAGGCGGCGCAAACACCATTTCAAATTGCGCTTATGATGCGTTGTTTCACGATTCCAATGATTTTGGCGACCGCATTGCGCGAAACCAATTGCTGATTTTAAAGGAAGAAAGTAATTTTAAACTAGCTCAACATTTTGCCACGGATTCTTATTATATTGAATCCATCACCAAGCAAATCGCTGAAAAGGCATTGAACGTTTTTAAAGAAATTGAAAAAGGCGGCGGATTTTTAACCCAACTAAAAGAAGGTATTATTCAGCGAAAAATAAAAGAAAATGCGCAAAAAGAGCAAGCGCAATTTGATACCGGCGAATTGGTTTTGCTGGGAACCAACAAATATCCGAATGCGCAAGACCTTATGAAACATGATTTAAATGCGAATCCTTTTGTTGCCAGAAATCCACAAAAAACCCTGATAATCCCCATAATACCAACTAGATTGGCAGAAAAATTAGAACAAAAAAGACTGAAAGATGAAGCGTAAAGATTTTTCACAATTAAAAATTGTCAGTCAGACTGAGAAGGAAACCAGTTTTGAACACGAAAATTATGTGGCAGGAATTGTACCTTATTTAAGAGGACCGTATTCCACCATGTTTGTTCGCCAGCCTTGGACAATTCGTCAATACGCCGGATTTTCAACTGCCGAAGAAAGCAATGCATTTTATCGCCGAAATCTGGCGGCAGGCCAAAAAGGCTTGTCGGTTGCTTTTGATCTGGCAACGCATCGCGGTTATGATTCGGATCACGAACGTGTGCAGGGCGATGTTGGCAAAGCTGGTGTAGCCATTGATTCGGTGGAAGACATGAAAATGCTTTTCGACCAAATTCCGTTAGACCAAATGTCGGTTTCTATGACCATGAATGGCGCTGTTTTACCCATTTTGGCGTTTTATATTGTAGCTGCCAGAGAACAGGGAGTTGCTGATAAATTATTGGAAGGCACCATTCAAAATGATATTTTAAAAGAGTTTATGGTGCGAAATACTTACATTTATCCTCCTGCACCATCCATGAAAATTATTGCTGACATTTTTGAATATGCCAGTAAAAATATGCCGAAATTTAATTCAATTTCCATTTCTGGGTATCATATGCAGGAAGCCGGAGCGACACCAGAAATTGAATTGGCCTATACCTTGGCCGACGGATTGGAATATATCAAAACAGGCATTGCAGCAGGAATGGATATTGATTCTTTTGCGCCGCGTTTGTCCTTTTTCTGGGCCATTGGCATGGATCATTTTGGTGAAATTGCAAAAATGAGGGCCGCACGTATGTTATGGGCGAAATTGGTAAAAGAATTCAACCCAAAAAATCCGAAATCGTTGGTGTTGCGTACCCATTGCCAAACTAGCGGCTGGAGTTTAACAGAACAAGATCCCTTTAACAATGTGGCACGAACCGCCATTGAAGCTATGGCAGCAGCTTTTGGAGGCACGCAAAGTTTGCACACCAATGCGCTCGATGAAGCCATTGCATTGCCAACCGATTTCTCGGCAAGAATTGCCAGAAATACACAAATTTATATTCAGGAAGAAACAAAAATAACCAAAACCGTGGATCCTTGGGCCGGAGCAACTTATGTTGAAAAACGCACGGAAGATATGGTGAACAAAGCCTGGGAATTGTTGCAGGAAGTTGCCGAATTGGGCGGAATGACCAAAGCCATTGAACAAGGGATTCCGAAATTGCGCATTGAAGAAGCTTCCGCAAAAAAACAAGCCAGAATCGACAGCACAAGAGATATTATTGTCGGCGTCAATAAATATATTTTGGAAGAAGAAGATCCGATTCAAATTTTGGAAGTGGACAATGATGCGGTAAGAGAATCTCAGATTGCGCGTTTAAATGAATTAAAAGCAAGCAGAAATACTAAAGAAGTTAACAAAGCACTGCAAAATTTAACCGAATGCGCCAAAACCCAACAAGGAAATTTATTGGAATTGGCGATTATTGCTGCTGAAAAAAGAGCTACTTTAGGGGAGATTTCCGATGCTTTGGAAAAAGTTTACGGAAGGTATAAAGCAACCATTAAATCTATTTCCGGCGTGTACAGCAAAGAAATTAAAAACGATCCAGATTTTGAAAAAGCCAAAGAATTGGCCAACAAATTCGCTGAATTAGAAGGAAGACGTCCAAGAATTATGATTGCAAAATTGGGACAGGATGGTCACGATCGCGGCGCAAAAGTAGTATCAACCGGTTATGCCGATTTGGGTTTTGACGTAGATATTGGTCCTCTTTTTCAAACACCAAAAGAAGCGGTAAAACAAGCCATTGAAAATGATGTGCATGTGTTGGGAATTTCTTCCCTGGCGGCAGGACATAAAACCTTGGTTCCCCAAGTAATTGCCGAACTAAAAGCCTACGGCCGCGAAGATATTATGGTGATTGCCGGAGGCGTAATACCAGCGCAAGATTATCAATTTTTGTTTGATGCCGGCGTGGTGGGTGTTTTTGGACCTGGAACAAAAATATCAAAAGCAGCCATTGAGATATTAAATGTGCTGATTGATAGTGTGGTGGAGTAACAATTCCTAAAAAAACCTTAAGACTTTGAAAACAATCATTAAAACTGTATTTTTTTTATTGATAGTCACATTTATTGGCTGCGAGGACGATATCGAACCTATAACAATTAACCAATCCAACAAATTAATTGGCTATTGGATAAATCCCGTTTATATTGAATCTGAACTGAAATTAGAAAGAGCCAAATCATTGAAAGAAAATGGATATGGAATAGCCTTTTTAGAAGAAAGTAATTGCATTGAAAGAAGTTCTGGTTGGTGCGGTACGCCACCAATAACTTTTTTTGATTTTCAGGGAACTTGGACAAAAAATGACGCAATTATAATTATTACAATTGATAATGGAATAATTGGCTTGGAAGAAATAAAATGGAAAATTAAAACACTCAATGACAACTATTTAATAATCGAAAGGCTGTGATAAAACTTAAGGAAATTACGTTTTACAAATCACAACACAAACCCTTCCCACCCATAAAAAAACGTTAAAACAAATTGCAAACGCATATTTTACACTTTGATTTTGGTATTATTGCATGATAAATCATCAAAAATGAAAAAAATAACCTGCATCATAGCACTTTTAACGCTTACCATTTCCGTAATGGCACAAAACGCAAACGAATTAAAAATTGGAGATAAAATTCCCGAATTTTCTGGATTGGACGATACCGGAGCCAATTGGAAATCGAGCACAGTAAAAACCGATTTCTTGGTGGTTTATTTTTATCCGGCGGCTATGACTGGCGGCTGCACCGCGCAAGCTTGCGCTTACCGAGATGACAAATCCACTTTCGATAAAATGGATGCAACAATTATTGGCATCAGCGGCGACGAAGTGAAAAATTTGAAACAATTTAAAGAAGCTGAACAATTGAATTTCCCTTTAATTTCCGACAGCAATGGCGCTATTTCCAAAACATTTGGCGTTCCAACAAAAGAAGGCGGTTCCATAACCCGAGAAATAGCTGGCGAAAGTTTTTTGTTTGCTAGAGGAATTACCGCATCACGCTGGACTTTCGTCCTTGACAAAAACAGAAAAATCATCTATAAAAATGCCGAAGTAAATGCTGCTGATGACAGCAAAAAAGTAATGGAAGTTATCAAAAATTATAAATAGTATTGGTGTTGTTGGAAGTCCGAAGACAGAAGACCTAAGTTGGAAATTAGAAAGTTGAAAAATTCTTTTAATAACTAATTGTCAATTGCCATTTCCCGCTCTAAATCCAATATTCTCCGCAACCAAATCATCAAAACAACGGCCAACAAGCCCAAGCCGCCCATCAAAAACCAGTTGGTTAAAAATCCAAATCGGTCAATAACTTCCATCCCGGTTTTGGCGCTAAAAATATGCGCGCAGGAAAATGCCATAGAATACAAAGCCAAATAACGTCCTTCGTTTCCTGACGGCGCCCTGTTCATCGCAAAATTATTAGTAAAAGGAAATGCCAACATTTCGCCCAACGTAATAAACAGCATACTCACAATTAAAATACCGCCCCAGGAAGTTGCGTTTAAAACCAAATAACTCATTCCCATGAGCACCAAACTCCAGGTAATTATTTTCATTCGGTCCAATAATTTTTTTTCTATATAATGAATTAAAGGCATTTCAAACAAAAAGATCAAAAATCCATTAACGGCCATCAACAACCCAATCTGAACTTCCGTCATCCCGTGAACTTCTTTATAAAACAAAGGCATGGTGGTGAATAATTGTAAAAACACAAAGCCCATTAAAAATATGATGATTAAAAATAACCAGTACGGTTTGTCTTTGTAAACTGAAGTTATGTTGTTTTCCTTTTCAACAATGACGATTGATTTATCAACCCGCACCTTTTTTTCTTTCAGCACAATTCTCATCACCACAATCGCTGCGATACAAGTAATGCCATCAACCCAAAAAAGTCCGGAATAACTGATGGTGGCAATAATCAATCCACCAAAAAACGGCCCGAAAGAAAAGCCCAAATTAATCGCCAAACGAATCAAAGTTAACGATCTTGTCTGATTTTCAGGTTTACTGTAGGCTTTTAAAGAAACAAACATAGCCGGCCTAAAAGCATCGGCAAAAGTCATTGTGATGAATATGCCCACGGCAAAACCCAAAAATGTGTGCACAAACTGCAAGGCAATAAATAAAAATCCTGTAATTAATAAGCTGAAAAACATCACTTTATAAAAACCTATTTTATCAGACAGTTTACCGCCAAGCCAGGAACCCAACAAAGAACCCAAACCAAAACAAGTCATAATCCATCCTACTTCCGACAAGCTTAAGTGCATATCTTTGGTTAAATACAACGACAAAAACGGCAAAACCATCGTTCCTGCCCTGTTGATGAAGGTGATCAACGCCAGCCACCAAACCTCTTTCGATAGTCCGCTAAACGAATCCCTGTAACTGTTAAATGTTCTTTTTAACATTATTTATCTTAATAATTTTTTATAAAAGCAGCAAAAAATAATTTTAAAATTTAGGCGTTTCCCTTCGGGTCGGGCTTTCACTACTCGCATTTTTTAGTTGTGAAAAACAACTAAAAAAGTGCTCAAACAAACCGTTCAATCCCTAACGCAGCTTGAATTTATAATCTAAAATTCCTCATTCAAAACTCCAGCTTACGCTCCTTTCGGATAAAAAATTCCATCATTTTACCCACATTTCAAAACTAAAAAACCCGACTCTAAGTCGGATTCAACCCAAGAAAATTACTAATTTTCCATGATGCATCAGGTATTTATCAAAATTACAAAAATTTGTGTCAATGCCTATTTTTAATTTCTGTTAATTTTTTAAACTAAAAAGTCTTCATGTTTTAGTTCAAAAAAATACATTTTCAAGCCATTGTTTAACATTAGACACTTCAAACTTTAGGCACTTTAAGTGCTTTTTTGTTACAATAATCTGTATTTTTGAACATAAAATTTAAACAGATGAAATATTTCTATAGTATTTGTGCAGCCTTTATTTTGTTATCCTGCGCTAAAAAAGAGGCGACACACGAAGATGAAATCAGGTTATTTCAATACGATTTAAATATTGAGTTTACTGATGCGACAAAATCTCCTTTAACAGAAGAAGGTTTAAAAACATTTAAAACTTTGGAATTTTTTGAAATTGACGAAAATTACAATATTGAAGCCGATTTTGAATTAACACCCAACACACCCATTTTTGAGATGCCAACCACCACCGATCGTTTGCCATTATACCGGAAATATGGCATCGCCCGTTTTACGTTAAATGGAAAAAAATTGGAACTGAGTATCTATCAAAATCAGCAATTAATGACCACTGTTGACTATGCCGAACATTTATTCCTGCCTTTTAACGATGCTACAAACGGCACCATAACTTATGGCGGCGGACGTTATTTGGATTTAGAAATTCCCAAGGAAGGAAGCAAAAAAATACGCATCGATTTCAACAAAGCGTACAACCCTTATTGTGCTTATAATCACACTTTTTCTTGTCCAATTCCACCTTCAGAAAATAATTTGCCAATTGCAATTCCTGTTGGTGTAAAAGCCTATAAATAAAAAACCTGCCCAGCTATTGTAAACGCTGAACAGGCAAACCTTAATATAATAATTAACCAATAACTATTCTTTTATAAAGAAATCACAAATACCAAATAAGCATCATCTGTATCCGGATTAAAAATGGCTGATGCGGATACACCTAAACTAAATGCATCTGTAATTTTAATGGCTTTCGATGCTGAAAGTCCATAGTTGGAAACTTTATATTCCCCATCTGTGGTATATATTTCATTTCCTGCCCCAACAAAAGCCTTCAATTCTGTTTCTCCAACTTTGAAAGGGTAACCCAATTCTGTATAAATTGAATTGCTGTCATCATTGTAAACATTGACACCCAAGAAAACTGTTAAGGGAAATTTTTCAACCCCGTCAAAACTCAATGTTGCTTCCCCAATGTGATTTTGCATTTTAAAATAACCGTCTGAAGCGCCGTCTACAGGAAATGCATAATCAATGAATCCTAATGAAACTGGTCCAAAAGCATAACTTGCATACAAATCCAATTCTTGTCCAACCACTTGTCCGCCAGTTTCATAAGAAGCCCAGGCGCCAAGCGTAAAATTGCCTGATGTTAGTTCAGCATAAGGCTGTACCGCAGGCGAATCGGAAAATTCAAGACCTCTCCACACATAGCGGCTGGCAAAATCTACGCCCACATCAAATTTGGTTTTTGGTTCTTCTTGCGCATTTACGTTACTTAATGAGCATATGGCAACCAGTAATAATAATGTTCTTTTAATTGTTTTCATCATTTTAATGTTTAATTGTTAGTAATCATTTTTGGCAATAGTTGTCCTATTGAGTGAATTGTCACCCAAAGAAATTTTTAAAATTTATAGGGAAATTAAGTGCCTAAGTCAATATTCTGACACTTATAACCGAACATATTAATGTTGATTTAAACGAAAATCAGGGTAAGCATCCATTCCATGTTCGTGAATATCCAATCCTTCTTGTTCTTCTTCTTCGGAAACTCTGATTCCAATGGTTTTCTTTAAAATAATTAATATGATAAAAGCAAATGTGATACAAAATGCGCCTATTGCACCAATTCCTACCGCTTGTTTGCCCAATTGTTCCCAACCTGCCAAATCTCCAAAAATTCCCACAGCCAATGTTCCCCAAATTCCGCAAATTAAATGCACAGCAATAGCACCAACAGGATCATCAAGTTTCAATTTGTCAATAAATCCAACACCTAAAACAATGAGCGTTCCTGCAATACTTCCAATAATTATGGCATCGGTAACACTCATTATGTCAGCTCCGGCAGTAATCCCAACCAAACCTCCAAGCAAACCGTTTAAGAACATCGACAAATCATATTGTTTGTGTCTGAGCAAAGAAACCAGAAAAGCTGCCAAACCGCCTGATGCCGCTGCCAAACAGGTGGTCACCAAAACCAATGATGTTTTGCCAGGATCGGCTGACAATACTGATCCGCCGTTAAATCCGAACCAGCCCAACCATAAAATGAACACACCTGCAGTTGCCAAAGGAATATTATGACCAGGAATTGCACCTATAGATCCGTCTTTTTTAAATTTCCCAATTCTCGCGCCCAATAACCAAACAGCAATCAATGCCGCCCAGCCACCAACAGAATGTACCAATGTTGAGCCTGCAAAATCATAGAAGCCTAGGTCATTTAACCAGCCGCCGCCCCATTTCCAAGATCCGGTGATTGGGTACACCAATCCAACATAAAATATGGTAAAAATCATAAATGAGCCCAATTTCACACGCTCGGCAACTGCACCGGAAACAATGGTTGCGGCTGTTGCGGCAAACATTCCCTGAAACAGGAAGTCGGTCCAGTAGGTATAACCAACATTGTAATCTGCAGTTAAGCCATTTTCAGGCATAGACAACCCAAATAAATTGATAAAATAATCGGGTAATATACCATTGATAAATGTACCCGGATACATTAAATTAAATCCGACCAAAGCATATAATACAATCCCAATTGAAAGAATAAATACGTTTTTAAATAAAATGTTGATGGTGTTTTTTTGTCTTGTTAGTCCAATTTCCAACAATGAAAATCCCAAATGCATCAAAAATACAAGTGCGGTGCAAATCATCATCCAAACATTGTTAACTGTAAATAGTGTATTTTCCATAATGTAAAAGTTAGTATTTTTGTTATTTTAGGGCGTCTGAGCCTGTTTCTTTGGTTCTTATTCTGTACGATTCTTTAATTTCAGAAACAAATATTTTACCGTCCCCAACAGTTCCCGTAAAAGCTGTTTTTAAAATTGCATCGACTGTTCTGTCCAAAAACGGATCAGATACAACAATGGACAAAAACCTTCGCTGTATGTCGGATGTGCTGTAACTAACGCCCCGATACACATGCCCCTCTTTTTCATTTCCAACTCCAGTGACATCCCAGTAGCTAAAAAAATTGACTTCAATTTGATGCAGGGCTTCCTTTACTTCATCAAATTTTGATTTTCTGATAATTGCTTCAATTTTCTTCATAATAAAGTGATTTTTTTGATTGATTTCGAGGCAAAAATATATATATAAATTTATACCCCCAAATTTTATAGGGGTAGTGCTGTTATTTTTATGAATATTTATATTTATACCCTATTTTTTTATAGGCTATTTAATATTTTTAATAATTTAATGAGAATTACACCCCAATTTTTTAGGGGTTGGGATTTTTAAAATAGGAATAACTGGTTTTTCACCCCTAAATTTTTGGGGATGATGAATTAATTATCATATTAAAAAGAAAAAAAAAGAAATGATTGAAACAAATAAGTGAGAAGAAGTGCAAAATAAAGCGGTTAAAAAAATGGGCATAAAAAACAGCTAAAAACTTAAAATAATTTTTAGCTGTTTTTTTTAATTTTCAATTTTTATCCAGTGAGTACAAGATCAATTGAAAATAATTTTATCCGCATCAACCCAATTCCATTTACCGGTTACGGTGCCTTTTTGCAATGTTACAATTCCCGGATTTGCTCTTATAATTGTTTTTAAAGTGGTTTCATCGCAAAACAACATATCAAAGTTTAAAT
>ERZ1284729.177-NODE-177-length-11467-cov-11.670522_pt1 | contig 11467 bp, 11 predicted proteins | sample MGYA00454602_ERZ1284729 | MGnify/ENA primary metagenome ERZ1284729 (study PRJEB36292, sample SAMEA5787381) | metagenome | biome: Arctic soil; feature: perennial spring outflow channel; material: sediment | place: Canada | collected 2017-07-08 | depth 0.05 m ... | reverse complement strand
TGACGGGCTTAATCCCTTGTCCCAGGCGGCTTAATATAGTGCTGTAGTTCTGCTTGGTGCTTTCGATCAGAGGTTTATTAAGTTGTTGAGCACCGGGTAGCAGGTAATCGATAATGGTGATCACGTCATAAATTTTGGTCAGGTCATTGCGATCATGAATAACGGCCTGCCTGGTGGAGTATGTAGAGTAAATTTTTTCCCAAAAATTAATATTAGCCTGAATCGCTGGATAAGCAGGGAATTTGGTGGTGTCGATATTGGCATGCAGGGGGGAGGCATTGCCTGCACCGTAGAGGAGAACAATGATAGTAACAAAAAAGAATTGCAGGGGCTTGAAAGGACTGGAGTGTTGGTAAAAAAATTTTGGTTTTGTCATTTTCATGATAGAGCCGGTTACTTATTAAAACTTAGTGGTTCAGTTTGGTGAGGGCTGAGAAAGTTTTATTATCTGCTTATTTAATCATAAGGAGAGGCTGAAGTACACTGCAATGTTAAGGCAAGCGAGGTTTATTTTATATCTCTGTTAAGATCTACCCTGTAGCTTGCCGGTTTTTGTAAAGGGTGAGTCCTGCTGGCTTCCATCAACAATATTCCATCGGCAAGAGCTTAGTGCTTGCAGAGAATAAGGCTCGTGGGTATATATATAAACGGAAAAAATCTCTGTTTCTTATAATAAATACAGGAGTAAATGATATGATGCAGGATACTGAATTAGGACGTCTTGAAGGATTTGTCTCCAAACTGCTTGATAGATTTAACGCCCTGCAGGCAGACAAAAAAAGAGTGGATGATCTGTTATTACAACGGGAGGAAAAAATTGCTGCTCTTCAAGATGAGCTGGCATCTCTTAAGGATGAAAGAGGGGAGGTCAGCAGCCGAGTGTCCGGGCTTCTGGAGCGCATTCAGGAATGGGAGGCCGGTGCTATGGAAAATGATATCAATGATAGCATGGGCGGCAATAATATAGAGGGCGGAATTCAGGGAAGTCTTTTTTAATGTAGCCTTTGAAACGGTTTTTCGAGACGTGTCTTGCTGAGAAAGGTACTGCTCCTGAGATCCGTTGGAGAATTAACTTTGGAAAGGCTTGTTCGGTTTCAACTTTTAGGTCAAGAATATAGTTTTTATACCGGTGCCTCCGAGAATGAGGTGACTGATATCCTTGATCTGGTAAAAGGTCTGATTGAGGAAAACATAGCAGGTGCCTCAGGGTCGATACCGGTGGGTAAAGTGGCAGTATTGGTCAGCTTGAATATTGCCTCCAAATATTTTGAATTAAAGTATAAATTTAATGAATATAAGGTAGATACTGAGCAGAGAATAGCCAGTTTGACAAGACAGATTGATTCCGGACTCTCTTCAGAAAAAGGACCAGATCTAAGCTGATTTTTCTTTTGTTTGCTCAATATTCTGCTATACTATGTATGACATCTATTGATTTGTTTTTATCGTTCTTGTTTGTTGTAAAACTGATATGTGTTTTAGTTTGTTTCCCTGCCCTGTTGGTGATCATCAGAATGTTGAGCCAACTCTCACAAAAAGGGTGTCTCCACTATTGTCAAAAGGAAGATTGCATCGCAATATTCCTGATGACAGTATGAGCTATGCCCACCTATTTTAATAGGTTTAATCATCCTGTTGACACGGCAGGGTGGGGATTTTATTAAAAAACCGTTATGAAGAACCGCTCAACTTGTTTCGTTCAAACGGTTATTTCATAGAATAATCTGTTTTTTATTCTGTTTTTTATATCCAGGCGTCTTGGGGAAATCTTTTTAATTAGAAGAGGGCGATAAGCTCAACACCTGAGGCGAGTTGACTGGACTTCATCAGCAAAATTATTGATTGCAGTTGGAATGACTCTGAATAAGATGTCGAAATTCGGAAGAAGAAATACGTTTTATACTGTCAGCCAGTGATTTACAGGGTCTTTAACTACTCTCTAAGTCATGACCTGGATTTATATAAAAAATTAGTGTTCATTCCCCTTTTGTTCAGAAGGGATGTTAACAGATAACCGAATCAGTTCTTGCTGATAAATCTGGATACTAATATGTAATAATTATAAAGTGTTGACCTAGGTCAATTGCTGGTTCTTATTACTAATTGTGCTTCTTTCTTCTTTTTCCTCTTCTGCGGTGCGGGTGTCTTGCCGCTGTCATGTCCTTCCTGTTTAATCAAATCTTGCCTACCAGGATTAGAGTGTTATGGAGATATTGAACCAGCCATTTTTGCTGTTGCCCCTTGGTTTATTGCTTGGCGTCATCGGTGGTTTTCTTTTAAGGAAGCGTTTTGTTGAGAATCATCGAGCCAACATAGAAAGTCAAGGCCGGCAGCTAATAGAAAATGCTATTTTAGAGGCAGAGCGCATTAAGAAAGACGCGGTGCTGCAGAGTAAAGAGGACGCCTATCAGCTCAAACAGGCGGTAGAAGAAGAGCTACGGCTGGATAGGGCTGACTTAAAGGATGAGCGTCGGCAGTTCAATGAAAAAAAAGAGCAGTTAAAAAAAGAAGTAGAGAGTCTGGATAAGAGACAAAACGATATCCTGAGAACTGAGACCCTGTTGCGAGAGCAGGAGGACGACTTGCAGGATAAAAATAATGAAGCGGAGCAGCTGGTCCTGCGCCAGCGTGATGAGCTGGAAAAGATAGCAGGAATCAATCGCGAAGAAGCCAAAAAAATGCTCATGGAGTCAATGGAAAGCGAGGCTCGGATGCATGCTGCCAAAAAACTTGCTCGTATTGAACAGGAAATGAAAATGGAGGCTGATAAAAAAGGAAAGAATATACTGGCCCTTGCCATTTCCCGTTACGCCGGTGATTATGTAGCGGATAAGACTGTATCGGTGGTGCCTCTGCCTAATGATGAGATGAAAGGTAGGATCATCGGTCGTGAGGGACGAAATATCAGGGCCATTGAAGCGGCCACCGGTATTGATATCATTATCGATGATACGCCTGAGGCCGTTATCCTATCCGGCTTTAATCCAGTCCGCCGTGAGGTGGCCCGGCTGGCCCTGCTGCAGCTTATTAATGATGGACGTATCCATCCAGCCCGGATTGAAGAGGTGGTGGCCAAGGTTACCAAGGAACTTGAAGTGAGCTTACGCGAGGCTGGGGAACAGGCTACCTTCGATGTGGGGGCCCATGGGGTTCATGTCGAATTGATTAATCTGCTGGGCCGGTTGAAATTTCGAACCAGCTATGGGCAAAATGTTCTTCAGCATTCCCTGGAAGTGGCATTTCTCTGTGGCATTATGGCCGCAGAGCTGGGTATTGATGTGAAAATGGCTAAAAGAGCCGGTCTGCTCCATGATATCGGCAAGGCCGTTGATCATGAGGTGGAGGGGTCCCATGCGATCATCGGTCGTGATCTGGCCAGAAAATATGGCGAGCCCGAGGAAGTAGTATACTCCATTGGCGCCCATCATGAAGATCTGCCGCCGCAGAGTGTCCTGGATATTCTGGTCCAGTCGGCGGACGCCTTATCAGGCGCCAGGCCAGGCGCCCGCAAAGAGATGCTGCAGACCTATGTCAAGCGGTTGGAAGATCTTGAAAATATTGCCAATGCCTTTGAGGGTGTCGAGAAATCATATGCCATTCAGGCCGGTCGGGATCTGCGCATTATAGTCGATGCTAAAAAGATTCAGGATGCCGAGGCCATTCTCCTGAGTCAGGATATTGCCAGGAACATTGAGGCCCAGCTGACCTATCCTGGTCAAATACGGGTTACCGTCATTCGCGAGACCAGAGCCGTCGAATTTGCTCGATGAGCGATTGCTGACAATTATATTTTAACCAAGATCAATTTTTTTTGAGAATACAGCAAAAAAGTCATGCCTTCTATTGATGATCAGATAAGACTCATTGAACGAGGAGTCGTTGATTGTATTGCCCGTCCGGAACTGGTGAAAAAGCTGGAAAAATCGGCGGCCACCGGCATTCCACTGCGGGTCAAGGCCGGTTTTGACCCAACGGCCCCAGATCTTCATCTGGGTCATACTGTCCTCTTACAGAAGCTCAAGCAATTTCAGGATCTTGGCCATGATGTCTATTTTCTGATCGGTGATTTTACCGGCATGATCGGTGATCCGACCGGTAAATCTGAAACCAGAAAGGCCCTGACTCGGGAGGATGTGGCCCGCAATGCCGAAAGCTATAAGGCGCAGGTTTTTAAGATTCTTGATCCGGGGAAAACCAGGGTAGTCTTCAACAGTCAGTGGTTAGCCGAACTGGATTCTTTTGCCATGATCCGCCTGGCTTCAGAACTAACTGTGGCCCGGATGCTGGAACGGGAAGATTTCAAGGTTCGTTTTCGGGAAGGCACTCCTATCTCGATCCATGAATTTCTCTATCCACTCATTCAGGGTTATGACTCTGTGGCCCTGGAGGCTGATGTGGAACTGGGTGGGACGGACCAGCTTTTTAATCTGCTTATGGGGCGCGATCTCCAGCGTTCTCGCGGTCAGGCCCCGCAGGTGGTGATTACCCTGCCCCTGCTTGAGGGTTTGGATGGCGTAAATAAGATGAGTAAATCGCTGGGTAATTATATCGGTATTACTGAAAATCCTAACGATATTTATGGCAAGATCTTATCTGTGTCCGACCAGTTGATGTTCCGTTATTATGAGTTGCTCAGTGATCTGCCAACGGCAGATGTCGCTGTTTTGAAAAACCATATGGAGAGTGGTGCCCGCCATCCTAAAGAGATCAAAAAACAATTGGCCCGCGAACTGACAGCCCGTTTTCATACAGAGGAAGCAGCATTGCAGGCCGAGCATAATTTTGAAAAAGTCTTTCAGAAAGGCGGGCTGCCTGATGATATGCCGGAAAAACAGATTACTGCGACGGAAGATATCTGGCTGGCGCAGTTGCTGGTCGATGTAGAGCTTGTTGGGTCTACTTCCGATGGTCGCCGGATGATCAAGCAAAATGCTGTGTCACTTGATGGGGAAAAAGTGTCAGATGTAAATACGATGGTCCCACCCAGAGGCGAAGTACTGCTTAAAGTTGGTAAGCTGCGTTATTGTAAAGTTTGTTTTCAATAAAAATTGAATAAATAAAAAAAGGATTGCAGCCTGACCAGGTTTGCAATCCTTTTTTTATGTCACAACAGGAAACAGTAATCAGTTGATGCTAGCTGCCTGTTCAGTTGTGGAACAGGTATTACAAAGGCCGGTAAATTCAATATGGTGGCCGAGAATCTGGTAATGACAGGCCTGGGCTGCTTTGTCATTGATCTCCTGCTGCACGGCAATGTGAATGTCATCAACCTTGCCGCAATCCATACAACGAACATGGTAATGCGGTTTGATAGTGGCATCAAAGCGCTTTTTGGTGCCGCCTACTTCCAGCTTGAGGATCATTCCTGTTTCTGCCATTAACTCCAGATTCCTATAGACAGTGCCGAGGCCAATGCGTGGCAGGCGCTTGCGGACCATGTCGTAGACTTCATTAGCTGTTGGATGGGAGCTAACCATTAATAGCTCTTCAAGAATTATTTGTCGTTGAGTGGTCAGGCGCATAGGGCTAAGTTGGGTCATGTTCTAACCTGTTTTGAGATCAATAAAATATAATTCTGTTAGACAGCAGGCAAAGAGGAAAGATTTTCTTGGACTCAAGATTTAACTCAGTACAGGGTAACTGTCAACTTTCTTTACCGCAGAAAAGGATTGTAATAACCAAAGCGCAGTGCCGGAAATTTTTCTTGCAATTGGCGGAGCCATGGACGCATGCCCAAAGGCTGACCTTTTGATTGAAAATCAAGAGTCTGCAGGTACCACTCAGGATCCATATTCAGGTTTCGTAACTGGATCAAGTTGGGCCGGCAGCTTTCTATTAGTTGCGAAAGGGCTTCAAGCTCCTCAATGGAATCTGTTACCCCTGGCTGAATAAAATAATTGAGAGATACAAAGCGATCGGCCTCTTTCATAATTCGAATGGATTCCTTGACATCGGTCAGAGAAAACCCGTCAGGTCGATAGTAGCGCCGGTGCAATAGATCCTGAGCTGAATTCAGGCTGACTCGAAGACTGTTTAGTCCGGCGCGGGCCAGCAGTTCTACGGCTTGGGGCATGCTGGCATTGGAGTTGAGGTTGATGGTCCCACGTGACGTTTTTTTACGTATAAGCCGAATGGCCTCTTCGATAATTGCAGCCTGCAGCAAAGGTTCACCTTCACATCCCTGGCCGAAGCTGACGATTGCATCCTCTGCTTTTTGCAGATGAGGGATGGCCACAGCCGCTATTTCCTGAGGAGTGGGGACAAAACGGAGACGATCCTGGGTAGCAGAACAGGAACCGGCAGGTTGCAGGGAGATGCAGCCGACACATCGTGCATTGCAGGTAGGGGAAGTAGGAAGGGGTGCTTCCCAGCGACCAAGGAAATAATTACGGGCCGCCGGGCAACCATAGGTCAGACAGCATTTGCCTAGATGCTGTATCAGCCTGTTGTCCTTATGTTTACCCAGCTGTTTCTTGGTCTTGTTGATAATTACTGCTTGGTCAAATTGACCGGCATCCTGGCGTTTATCCGGGTCACTGCGAAAGGCAGTGACCCAGAAACGTCCCTGATGCCAGCCGACTGCCGTATAGGCAAAAAGCGGCAGGCGCGGCGCATTGCTGCTTGTGGTCTGATAGGCGCTGTTAAATATAGCAGTATGGGCCGGAGACATGAATGCGGCAACGGCCTGGACGGCGGCTCCTTTTTGATAAGGATCTTCTTCGACAAGAAGAGGCTCGCCGGTCGCTTTTTGGCAGCCAACAGGTAGTCGACCTGGCAGAACAAAGAGCTCACTGCCTTCAGGCAAGGGCATCAAGTCTTCAAAATCTGGTTGAAAAAAATGGCCGCCACTCATGCCGGCCATATGCAGCGAGGGGAAATCTTTAATGTTACCCTGTAGATCGGCAAAGACCAGCGATGGTATAGCGTCAGGATGGATCACTGGGGACGGATGATTTTGAAAATAGAATCAATGGTCAGGTAAATCTCCAGATCCTCGCCATAAATGTCCTGGATCGCTGAGTGATTGATCAGGTCTTCTATGACAAATTGAGTCAGGTAGAGGCTGATAATGTTAGGATCCGGTACCAGCGTCCGGACCGGCGCTACCTTCAGCTGAATGTCGAAGTCATCCATATTAGCCAGCTTCTTGAGTTGCTCCTCAAAAGTATCATGGAGGTTTTGTACGGAGGTAGTCTCGACTATTCCTTTGTCGATTAATCGTTGGACCAGTTTGGCTGCAAGTTCGTCGGCATTTTCTCTGGCCTTTTGCAGCATAAAACGTCTTTCCTGCTCCCGTTTACGATCGATGCTGCGAATCGTTTTATCGGTAGTATTATTAGGGCTGATATGTGCTTTCATGATAAATCTCCGGTTAGCGTACTGAAACAGAAGAGAAACAGAGGGGCTTGTCTGGCTCTCTCAAAATTAATATTTTGAAAAATACATCAATCCCGATACTATTGACAGATTGATGGAATATGAAATAGTCTGGTCTTACCGAACCAGGGCAAGCCAGATTTTTTTGTCTAAAAGCAAAGTTCAGAAATCTACTGCATCCGTGGTAATCTTCCAATCAAAAACTAAGTGGTAATCATAAAATAAGATTACCATTGATGGCCCTGAAATACCATCAAAGCCTGCTTTACTCTGAGGGTCAGCTATGATTTGCCAGTAATATTTTCTTGTAAGATGACCATTGAATTAAGGATTTAAAGGTTTTGCTTCTTTAGTGGCGCATCTACAGATTGCTATGGTAGAGACTGCTGAAGTGACGCATTTCCTGGGCTTGCAGTTCAGGCAGGTTTAATTTGTATTTCTCCAGATACTCGGCGGCCATACGATGTGTATTAAAAATCGAAATATTGAGGCTGAGGTTCGCCATGGCCTTATCAAGAAAAGCAGAACTAATGTCGCTTTGATAAAAATCCTTCAGTATGGTCGGCAGGATTTGGTAAAAGGAGGCGGAATCCTCCCTGTAAAGCAAAGTTTCCGGTGATTCACTGAGGTTAGCCTCTTCGATTGGTCCTTCGAGACCAAATTTCCAGCCGGTTTGACCATGGTGATATCCTTCAGCCCACCAGCCATCCATAATGGAGATATTGGGTACCCCATTCATGGCAGCTTTCATGCCACTGGTGCCGGAGGCCTCAAGAGGACGTTTAGGACTGTTGAGCCAGGCATGGACACCGGCCACCATCATTTTGGCAATTTTCATGTCATAGTTGGGAATAAAGATTAAATTGGCCAGACCTTTACTTTTCTGGTGCAGCTCTTGCTGATAATCGAGAATTAGTTTGATGACCGATTTGCCTGGTTCATCAGCCGGATGGGCCTTGCCGGCAAAAATAAAATTGATGGGCCAGTTGTTGCTGACCACTATATCGCAGAGGGTGTCGAGATTGTCAAAAATCAGATCTGCTCGCTTGTAAGTAGAAAAACGTCTGGCAAAGCCAACAGTAAAAACTTTAGGGTCCATTCTGGTATTGCGGTCAATGAGGGAAGAGAAGAAATTGGGAGGATCAATCCAGGTCTCGAGCTTTTGCTCACGGTGGTGCAGGAGCATGGTGTTGATATAATTGAACAGGATGGCCGTATCTTTTTTCCAGGCTTCGCTCAGATAGCTGCGAAACCTGGGATCATGGGCCATAGAGCCCAGGTTACCAAATACTCCGGGATCATGCTGCCAGTTTCGTAGTGGTGGAAAGAGGTTAAACACCTCAGCCCGGGCATCACTTATCCAGGTCAGGTGATGGACGCCATTGGTGATCGCTGAAATTTTGGGGGCAAACTGAGGAAACTGCTTACGGGTGACATCGCGATGCATCCTGCTGACGCTGTTGGCTGACCTGTTTACAGTCATGGCCATGGTGGTAAAATTATATGAATGAGGATTATCCTCGTCGCGGGCCAGCAGTTCCAGGATCCTTTGACAGGACTTATGGCTGATGCCGGCGTATAATGATTTTTCAAAACGATCGTGTCCGGCTTTGACTGGAGTATGAATGGTATAGATGGTCTGGCGGGCAACCTTGTCGCTGGCCTTTAACACCTGCTGGTCTGTGGCCCTGCAGAGATCGGCATGTCCTATGATCTCTTGCAGTTCTTCGGCGATCAATTGCAAAACGGCTATGACGCCGTGCTGTTCATTCAGATGAAAAGTATGGGCGGTAAAGCCCAATTGGCGCAGCGCCGGAATGATTCCAGCACCGAGCATACGTCTCTGCAGGGCCTTGACCATAGACGATTCTGAGTTGTAGAGTTGGCCGGCGGCATTACTCAATGGCCATGGTGTTTCGGGTAGGGAAAAATCAAGGAGGAGTTCGGGGATAAAAAAATCAAGAGTCTGGTTGATCTCCATCTTCATCCAAACCTGAGCTCTTATTACAGTCATCTTGTTGTTTTCATTGTAAAAAGGTACTTCAATCTGCAGCGGCTCCTCAGGTTTTTGGGGATCATGTAAGAGATAGAGCCCGTGGGTAGCCTCCGGTTGCCACTTTACGGTCTGGCAGATCTGGCCAATCTTGGAATCGACAATCTGACAAAAATATCCTTGACGATATAGAAGGCTGACAGCCACCACTGGAATTTTACAATCAGCAAAGCTTTTGAGCGTATCTCCTGCCAAAACGCCAAGACCACCGCTATACGTTGGTATTTTTTCTGGTCCCTGGAATAGTTTTTGAATAAAGCCTTTCAACCTTTTGTCCATTGAACTGGTGCGTTCCAGATCGATCAGCCTTTGTTTGACCGGATTATAAACATCAGGATCGGCACCAATCTCCATCGAGATGTAAGCGACGGAGTTGCCATTGGCATGAGTCAAATTGGTCCAGACCTCATCAAATACTTTTTGATTGACGCCGAAATAGGTACCAAACTGATTGGAGGCCACCAAGGTGTGCACGGTAGCGGAAGTAATGCTGTGTTTTGTCTGTGGCATGGCTTGTAATAAATGATGAGTTACTGGGAAATCTGCAGTCATCCATTGAGCGTCATGGAGGAGCCATAGGTTCTTGCGTTTGTATCCATTTTTATATAGTATTATTTATATGTAGAGGTTTGGTGTTTTATTTTCAATAAAAAACCGTGTCGCCCATAATTCATTAGGAAGATCAGTTTCCTTTTTTATAAAGGCAGTGTATAGTTGCCGCAAATTGTAGTGTGGGCTCTGTTTTAGGGCATAAAAAAATAACAAATTATCGTATTAAGGTGCGTGTGATGAGCAAAATGCAAAATGTTTTGGCGGTTATACTTGGTTTATTGATGTTGACTCTGGTTGGTTGTGCTGACAAGGGCAAGACCGGCGACGAAATGAAAGGCGGTCAGGAGGGGACAATGGGTTCTCAGGAGTCTTTGGATTCAGAACCAATTGGTATCATGGAAGGTCGTACCTCCGGACCCATGGTTCCGCTCTATTTTGATTTTGATTCTTCCGCTGTTCGTCAGGATCAGGTCGCCCGTATGGATGCCAATGCCGAATTTTTAAAATCCAAGCCAGTTTCAATCAGAATTGAAGGAAACTGTGATCCACGTGGCACCCAGGAATATAATATGGCCCTTGGTGAGCGTCGTGCCCTCAGCGCCCAGAAATACCTGGCTGACAAGGGTGTTGCGAAAGAGAATATGACGACCATCAGCTATGGTGCTGAGCAGCTTTTGTTGCAAGGTCATGATGAACTTTCCTGGGCTCAAAATAGACGTGCTGACTTTGTTATAGTTAAATAAAAAGTAATTTTAATATTTATCTGTGGAAGCCAATAACGGCTTCCACAGGATTAGTTTAGCGGTTAAAGGCAAGAAGGGAGGCCAGGAGATGATTTTAAAGTCTGTGTTTTTTACAGGACTATTCTGTGTTGTGCTGAGTTTCAGCGGTCAGATTGTCTCGGTCGTCAGTGCGGCGGAAGTAAAGATAGGGGTAATGAATGTTCAGAAGGTACTTGTTGAATCTGTCTCCGGTAAAGCAGCCAAAAATATGTTTGAGGTCAAGGCTAAAGAACTGAAAGGAAAATTTGAGGCTGAAGAAAATGCCTTAATTGCTTTACAGCAGGACATTGAAAAGAAGAGTTCGGCATGGAGTGCTGAGAAAAAAGAAACAGAGGTTCGGGAGTATCAAAAAAAAGGACGTGAATTTCAAGCGAAGACCGAAGATGCCCGTTTTGAGCTCAAACAACTGCAAGACAAAGAACTGGAGCCAATCTTAAAGACCATGCAGGAAGTTGTTGATGCCTATGGCAAGAAAAATGGTTTCACAGTGATCCTTGATTCAAAAATTGGTGTTCTTTATTATAATAATGCCCTTGATGTCAGTGCCGATTTGACCAAGGCGCTTGATCAGGCCATGAAGAAATAATTTTTTTAATATGTGCCTGGCACAGTGGTTTATGTGCGAAAAACGATGCAAGGGGACATGACAAAGGTGTTGAAGAGATTCCACTAATGCATAATAAAAACATTTACTTAACGCAGA
>ERZ1284729.176-NODE-176-length-11498-cov-12.809054_pt1 | contig 11498 bp, 11 predicted proteins | sample MGYA00454602_ERZ1284729 | MGnify/ENA primary metagenome ERZ1284729 (study PRJEB36292, sample SAMEA5787381) | metagenome | biome: Arctic soil; feature: perennial spring outflow channel; material: sediment | place: Canada | collected 2017-07-08 | depth 0.05 m ... | reverse complement strand
CTGGAAACTACAATTATTTTATCTGAAGATTTTATCAGATCTGCAATTGTCTCTTTGGAACTGATAGGAACTAAAAGTCCGCCGGCGCCCTCAATGACCAGATCATTTGAAGTCTTTGGTCTATTAATTTTTGCTGAAGTAATTTTAACTCCATCAATTTCGGCCGCGGCGTGAGGACTCATTGGGGTTTGCAGCTCAAAACTATTAGGATGAAAAACGGTTTTTTTATTCGAGACCAGGTTTTTTACCTTATGAGTATCGCTATTCAACAAGTCTCCGGCCTGAATAGGTTTCCAGTAATCAGCTTCCAAAGCTTCGGTGATAATTGCAGAGACAATTGTTTTCCCAACCTCTGTTCCAATTCCTGTAATAAAATATGTGTTCATGAGATTGAAATATGATTTTTGTGAATTTTAAAGTTAATTTCAATTTTGGTCGCATTTTTATCTAAAAAATGTGAACTCCAAAAATAGTCACTAATGCACGAATATTAAATTATTTAAACCCAATTGGAAATGTTTTTATTCATGTATTCGTGGCTAAAAAACTGTTGAATATTGATCACTCCAGAAAGTTCAACAGTTCTAATTCGTAAGAGTTCAATTGGTTAATTTGACCAGGATTTTTAGTACTCCCGAAATTTCCTCCCGGGAATTAAAGCTGTGCAGGCAAAATCGCAAGCGTTCTTTTCCTTTTGGAACCGTAGGGGATAAAATGGGTTTTACGTAATAACCTCCAGATTCAAGTTTGACAGCAGCATTTTTTACCTTTTCATTTCCCGCGATTATACAGGATTGAATTGCGGAATTGCTTTCAACAAAAAATGATTGGAGCTTATTTGCAACAATTTCAGCCTTAAAAAATTCGATATTTTGTTTTAGCTTTTTTATTTCCGGCCCTTCGACATGCTTAGGATTTAAACCGGCAATCTTTGGTTTATTTTTTAGATATTGATAAGATGCCAGAATTGTAGCCACGCTATGCGGCGGCAAGGCTGTGGTATAAATAAAACTTCTGGCGAAATTGATCAGGTATTCTTTTAAAGCGACCCTTCCTAAAATTGCCGCTCCATGGCAGCCCAGGGCTTTTCCAAAGGTAATGATCCTGGCAAAAACCTTATCCTGGATTCCCAATTCCTGTACCATTCCTGCCCCATCTAAACCAAAAACCCCGGTGGAATGAGCTTCATCTATCACCAAAAAACAGCGTTGTTTTTCGGCAAATTCAGCCAAGGTCTTTAAATCGGGAATATCGCCATCCATGGAAAAAACCGATTCGGTGACGATGTAAATTTCAGATTCCTTGTTTATATTTCGGCTGCGCTCAATATGGTCGCGCAGATCTGCAATATCGTTGTGTTTAAATTTATAGGCTTTAGCGCGGCTCATAGAAATCCCGTCGCGAATGGAGGCATGCGCCAATTCATCATAAAAAATAAGATCACCGCGTTGGGGCACACTTGAAAAGAAACCAATGTTGGCATCATACCCCGAATTGAATATCAAAGCGGAATCAGCAGAATGAAAATTGGCTATAAAATCTTCGGCATGAGAAAATAACTGATGGTTTCCTGAAAGCAACCTGGAACCGGTAGCTCCGTTTTTCATTAGGTTGAAATCTGTCAGGATCTTTTCTGCGGCAAAATAAATCGGTTTTAAATCTGAAAACCCCAGATAATCATTGGAAGAAAAATCAATCAGATCTTTTTTGGAACCTAATTTTCGAACTGCATTTTGTTGCTTTCTTATGTCAATGCTTTTCGTTAATTTTAAAGGAAGATTTTGCATTGAGTAAAATTACAACTTTCAGAAAACTTATAAATATGGAACTTGCAGAATTTGTTTTAAAAGTTGGTCTTGCTTTAATTGCAGGAGTTTTAATTGGTGCCGAACGTGAATATAAGGGGAAAAGCGCCGGTTTAAAGACCAATGCCCTTGTTGCTTTAGGTTCCTGTGTTTTTATCCTGATTTCGCTGGAATTCAGAGGAGAACAAAATGTAGATATCACCCGGGTTTTAGGACAGGTAGTAACAGGAATTGGATTTATTGGCGCTGGGACCATTCTTCACCAGGGCACAAATGTAGAGGGATTAACCACAGCGGCAACTATATGGTGTAGTGCCGGTGCCGGATGTATGGCTGCAATAGGAATGTATGAGGAACTTGCCGTAATTACCATTTTGGTGATAATTATCAATTTCGTTTTTAGCTTTTTTGAAGATAAATTAGTGCGCAAGAGGAATGTCTCTGAAAGCAAAGAAAGTTAATCTTCCTCAATATTATCGGTTTTTTTTTCCGGAGCTTTTTCGTCATCACTTTTTAGCTTGTGAGAGAATTTATCATATTTTCCCTCCAAATCATCCAAAACCGAACCTTTCCAGAGTTTTACGTCCGAGAAATAAGAAGCCCGACCGATAAGGTGAGCACTTACCGGAGCCGTTAGCAATATAAAAAGAATGATAGCCAAAACTTTGGTGGTAATGGACATATCTCCAAAAAATACTGCTGCTGCAACCAACAATAATCCAATCCCCAGGGTAGCAGCTTTGGTTGTTACCGAGATACGCAAATAGGTGTCCGGCATCCGGATTAATCCCACTGCTGCCAGCAGGACGAAGATTGCGCCAAATGAAGCTAATATTCCTATAGTTATTTCTGTCATTATTTATTTCTTTTTTCAAGGTAGTAGGAAAAGGCAACCGTACCCAAAAACGCAATAAGAGCCAATATCATTGCAATGTCCAGAAAGGTAGGCTGATTGGTGATAATACTATAAACTGCAATAATACCAATCCCCGTAGTGATTATGAGATCCAGCGCGATCACCCGATCAACAATGCTGGGTCCTTTTAAAAACCTGAACATGATCAAAATTACCGAGATCGATAAAATCGGGAGTATAATGTAATATAAAAAGTCGTATAATGTCATCTTAAAATTTCCAGAATGCGTTTTTCAAATCCGTTTTTAATGCCTCGTATAAAACTTTCCTTACTTGTAATATACATAGAATGAACGTATAAAACTTTTTTATCATCAGATACGTCAAGGCTTAGGGTGCCGGGAGTAAGGGAAATAAGGTTTGCCAAAAAGCTTATTTCCATATTTGTTTTTGCATCCAGAGGTACTTTTACAATACCTGGGGTCATGTTGTAATTTGGGGTCATGACTTCATAAGCCACTTGTAAATTTGCTTTCACCAATTCATATAAAAAGAAAAATAAAAAAGTAATCACCTTGGGAAAGATCCTAAAATATTTTGCTTCCCCGGTTCCGGATGTGATAAGCCACAACATAAAGAAACTGAGAAGAAAACCAAAAAAGTAATTTGCAAAGATAAAATTACCTGTAAGGGCTACCCAAATAAAGGTTAGGAGAATGTTAGACAAAAACCTGTTTTTCATCAGTTCAAGTTTTGGTTATTATTTAATACAGCATCAATGTATTGTTGATTATTCATCAATTCATCTGCAACCCTCGAGGATACCTGTTGAATTTGCTCAGCGCCAAAACCAATATACAAGGATACCAGCGTCAAAAACACAATTGGACCAATCATTTGGGATCTTTTGACCGTTGTCAATTTATGAAAATACCTGAAATTCAATCTTTTAGGCAATTCAACCTTGTCTTTCCAGAACACATTGGCCCATATTTTTGCGATAATAATTAAAGTTATGAAACTTGCAAAGAGAATTGCGCTTACGATCCACCAATTTTCTGCTGAGAAACTAGCGGAAAGCAGGGATAATTTTGGCCAAAATCCAGAAAGCGGTGGAATTCCTACCAAAGAGAACAATGCAATTGCAATTAAAAAGCTGATCTTAGGACTATCTGCATACAACCCACCCAGTGAACGAATGCTGTTGGTACCTTTTATCCTATAAATTAAACCACTTATCATAAACAAATTGGTTTTTATAACAATATCGTGAATTAAATAGAAAATTGCCCCCGCAATAGCAACCTCTGTATATAATCCCAAACCGGCAATCATATAGCCAATATGGCAAATAATAAGGTAAGAAAATACTTTGCGAAGGTTGTTTTGTACCAAAGCGCCCAGGCCTCCGCTAATAAGGGTTAAAAACGCAATTATCAGAATGGTATTTATCAAAAATTCATCAGGGACGAAAATTAAAGTAAATACCCTGAGCATGGCATAAACTCCCACTTTCGTCAACAACCCCCCAAATATTGCAGATACTGCAGATGGCGGGGTATGGTATGAATCGGGGAGCCAAAAATAGAGTGGAAACACTGCTGCTTTAATTCCAAATCCTATTAAAAATAATACCGCTGTAATATCAACCAACCCGCGGTTTTCAATTAATGCGACTTTAAGGGAAAGATCGGCCATGTTAAGAGAGCCGGTTAAACCGTAAAGTACGGCGATGGCGGTTAGAAAAATCGTTGAACCCAAAATATTGAGGGTAAAATACTTCACGGCTCCTTCCAATTGCGCTTTTTCCCCTCCCAGGGTAATTAAAACAAAGGAGCTGATAAGAATTATTTCAAACCATACATAAAGATTAAAAATATCACCAGTTAAAAAAGCACCGTTAAGCCCTAATAAAAGGAAATGAAAAATAGGAAAATATCCAAATTTAAGTCTGGCTACTACAATCGAGGCAGATGAAAAACTAGAAACAGCCAATCCTGAAATCGCTGTTAACAAAACTAATGTTGCAGAAAAGGTATCGGCTACAAAGGTAATTCCAAAAGGTGCAGGCCAGTTTCCGGACTGAACTGTTTGGGTACCATTTTCCCATATATAAGAAAAAAGCCAAAGTGAAACCCCGATATTTATAAATCCACCTACAATACTAATTACCCTCTGCCAACTAATTTTCTTCCAGGAAAACATTAATAGTATGCTCAAAAATAATTGAAGCAAGAGGGGATATATAACTAATTGTTGTGTCATGAATCTTGGTCTATTTCGTTCATTTCATCCAAATCATCGGTTTTTACCACTTTATAGGCCCTTTTAATCAGGATTATCGCAAAGGATTGCAAGCCAAAACTTATAACAATAGCGGTTAATATCAATGCCTGCGGAACAGGATCGGCGTATGCTGAAAGGAAAACATTTGAATCTTCGGGGATTATTGGCGGACTTCCTTTGGTTATTCTTCCGAGTAAAAATATAAGCAGGTTTGCCCCATTACCCAAGATAATGATCCCCAAAATCAATTTCACAAGACTGCGCCTTAAAATCATATAGATCCCAGCGGCGTAAAGCACTCCAATAATAATTGCTAATACTACTTCCATATATTAAGCAGATTCTGAAATTGTGAAAATTATGGTTAAAGTAACTCCTATGACTACTAAATAAACCCCTATATCAAAAAATAAAGCCGATCCAATTGTCCCAAGGACTGAAATGGGTTCGGGCATCCAAATCCCGGTCATTAAAGGCAACCCAAAACCTAATATTGGAGCTATCGCACTCAAAAATGCTAATCCCAGGCCTACCGGCATTAAAAATCCCGGATGAATGCGAAGTAAAGCTTTTGTATTTGAGAGTCCATTGGCAAAGGAGTGCAATACAAAGGCGATAGAAGCTATCAATCCGCCTACAAATCCTCCACCGGGCAAATAATGACCCCGTAACAAAATAAAGATCGAAAAGATCAATAAAACAGGCAAGAGATAATCTGAGGCTGTTCTTAAAATTATTGTTTTCATTGTTTTATCACTTTTCTTTGCTTTCTAAATTCCTTATCGTTGGTCGCTTCTTTTCAATCTCAATTTCAACAACCCAAATACCCCTATCGCGGCGATGGCTAATACCGAAATTTCAATGAGGGTATCTACTCCCCTGAAATCTACCAAAATCACATTTACCACATTTTTCCCATGCGCCAGCAGATAAGCGTTATGAGCGTAATATTCACTGACATTTCTTCCCACCTGTTCTGCTATTACTTCCAGGATAAGAATGGTAATAATAGATCCAAAGGCAATAGATATAATTCCATCTTTAATACGCATCTTATAATCGGATAGATTCAGATATTTTGGAAGACGATATAGCACCAATACAAACAGGATGACTGTAAGGGTATCTATTGAAAATTGGGTCATTGCCAAATCCGGTGCGCTGTAAAATACAAACACCAAACAAATGGAATATCCTATCACTCCCATAGATGCTACTGCTGCCAATCTGGATGATGTAAACAGAGTGTACAGAATTGAAACCAACATTACAAGGCAAATTGTAACCTCATATACTGTCAATTCTAAAAGCGTGGAATAATCTAATGAAAAAGTAGCTGTTTTAAATAATTTATATCCTGTTAAAACGATCATGAAAATCATGATCGTTTTAACGTAATTTCGCAAATACCCGTTTTGGAAAAAATTTGTCCACAAATCAGAAAATTTTGTGAATAAGTTTCCAAATCCTTCATTGATAGATTTAGGTGAAATAAACTCCAGTTTTGAAATCCTATTCTCTAATTCCGCCGAAGGTTTCACCTTGAAATAAAGGATAGTTCCGGCAGCAATTGTTATTGCACTTAGCAAAAGAACAATATTGAACCCATGCCAGAGTTTCAGATGAATATCAGCACCATCGGCACCCATCGAATTTACAGCCGGAGTTAGAAGCGATGAATCTATTATCCCTGGAAAAATTCCGAAGAGTATTCCTGCTAAAGCCAGAATTAAAGGTGCCACCCATAAAATAGGACTGGGCATTTTCACCTTCTGATATGCTTCGGGAAGTTTTCCCATAAATGGTGTTACTCCAGCTACAAAACCTGCATAAAAAAGCAATATTTTGGTGATAACTATCAGTACCACCAATAAAACAGCAGTTCCACCAACCTGAAGGGTTCCTTCATATATTAATTCTTTTCCCAAAAATCCCAAACTTGGGGGGATTCCCGCACTGGAGATTGCAGCTAAAAATCCTGCAATGGCAACAGGAAGCAGTACCTTTCTAAGACCTCTTAACACCGTAACATCTCTGGTTCCGGTTTGTAAATCTATAATACCTGTCACCAGGAACAATGTTGCTTTATACAAGGCATGTACAATAATAAACAGGGCCGTGGCCAGCAAGGCATCGCGGCTACCCTGTCCAATCATAAAAACCATGATCCCAAGGGCCGTTATTGTAGAATATGCCAAAATGCCCTTTAAATCGGTTCTAAAAAGCATATGAATCGCAGAGTAAATCATGGTGATAGCTCCCACAATTATCAGAGTAGTATTCCAGAATTCCTGATTTCCCAAGACTGGAGTGAACCTCATTAATAAGTATACTCCAGCCTTCACCATAGTTGCGGAATGCAGGTAGGTAGAAACAGGAGTTGGCGCTTTCATTGCATCGGGCAACCAAAAATGAAAAGGAAATTGTGCCGATTTGGTAAAGGCAGCTATAAAAAATAAGGATACAATAAGAATATAATAAGGACTTGCGGCAATCTCAGCACCGGAATTCAGCATTTCTGAAATACTGTAAGTTCCGGTTACAGAACCTAAAAATATAGATCCGGCAAGAAGAGTTAATCCACCAAGACCCGTGATAGCCAAAGCCTGTATTGCTGATTTTCGGGAACCTTCGTTTGAATTGTTAAATCCAATCAGGAAAAAAGAGCTTATACTGGTAAGTTCCCAGAAAATGAAGAGCGTGATCAGATTATCTGAAAGGACCAATCCAAGCATTGAGGCCATAAACATGCTTAAATACCCATAAAATCTATCGAGATATTTGTGGTTTTTGAGATACGCAGCAGTATAAACAAATACTAAAAACCCAATACCGGTAATCATTAACGAAAACAATAAGGAAAGTCCATCCAGAGTAAAATCAAGATTTACATTAAATGACGGGATCCATGAATTATGCTGGGTAATTACTTCCCCATTTGAGATTCTTCCTAAAAATTGGGCAAAATAAATAAATAAGACCAATGGAATTGTTGCTGAAAGGATGGCCAGTTTTCCTTTAAAAAACTTGCCGGCCAGAACCAAAAACAAAGAAAATATAAATCCTAACAGTATAGCTACAAGCATATTCTTTAAAATCGTTAATTCACAAATATACCTGATTTATTGAATTTCTATGTGTGGAAATGCAGTTAAATAGAATCCAGCGAATATATTTATTACCTATGCATCAAATGGAAACATAAATTTGTTTGATCTTAAAAAGATGATCATTCCATCTGTGGTTAGATTTTATCTTAAAAAAAATATTCATGGATTCATCGTTTCCCGATAATTTTATTGTTCCTTATCAACAAAAAAATACAATGAAAACTCAAAATTTCCGATTGTGATAATTTGGAATACTTTCATGAAAAATATATAATTTATTATCTTTAAAATCATTTTCGCAATTGCAACATCAAATTACATCATGACAAAATTGATACTGTTTTTTCTTCTTTCCTCCTTAACATATGGGCAAACCAATACTTATAATGTTTCATTTGAAAATCCGGTTCACCATGAAGCCTTCATCAATATAAATTTTCCCAACCTCCGCAATAATAACCTCACTGTAATGATGAGTAGATCTTCCCCAGGAAGATATGCTCTTCATGAATTTGCTAAAAATGTTTACAACCTTAGGGCCACAAACAGCAAAGGTGAAATTTTGAAGGTAGATCGTCCGGATCCATATTCCTGGGAGATAAAAGGACATGATGGAACCGTAAATTTAAGCTATACTCTATTTGCAAACCGGGCTGATGGGACTTATTCCCAGGTAGATGAAACACACGCTCACCTTAATATCCCTGCCACTTTTATGTATGCAAAAGATCTTGAACACAGGCCCATTGAAATAAATTTCAACACTCCTCAACATTTAAACTGGAAAATTGCGACCCAGCTTAAAGAGTTAGGTCTTGACACTTATTACGCCCCCGATCTTTATTACTTTATGGATAGCCCCATAGAAATAAGCAATTTTGATCTTCAGGAATTTGAAATTAACGGACAGATCATCAGGTTTGCTCTGCATCATCAGGGAAGCAGGGAAGACTTTAACCAATATTTTGAACAAGTAAAGCGAATTGTAGAACAGGAAAAAATAGTGTTCGGGGAATTACCTAATTACGATTTTGGTAAATATACATTTCTGGCTTGCTATATGCCGAACGTCTCGGGTGATGGAATGGAACATAGAAACAGTACAGTTTTAACCGACATGACAAGTTTGGTCAACGGAGGTATGAAAGAAAATATAGGTACCGTATCCCACGAATTTTTTCACTCCTGGAATGTTGAAAGAATAAGACCTTCAAGCCTGGAACCTTTCGATTTTTCAAAGGCTAACATGTCTGGTTCACTTTGGTTCGCTGAAGGATTTACAAGCTATTACACCAATCTTATCCTCTGCAGAGCAAAAATTATTTCCCCTGAAGAATATGTTGAAAGTCTTAATAAGAATTTTAATTCTGTTTGGAACTCTCCTGCAAGAGCATATTTCAATCCGATAGAAATGAGTTATCAGGCTCCATTTGTAGATGCAGCAACATCTATAGATCCTGTAAACCGTGAAAACACTTTTATATCCTATTATTCCTACGGAAGCATTTTAGGACTTGCTCTTGATTTAAACCTGAGGGAAAAAGGACAGACTTTAGACGATTTTATGAATCTTATGTGGCTCACCTTTGGCAAAAATGAAATTTCCTATACTTTACAGGACCTTCAGAAAACCCTTGGAACTTTTGCCGGAGAGACATTTGCCTCACACTTTTTTAACAACTATATTTTTAAAAGTGAGATGCCAGATTACAAAAAACTTTTTGATTCAGTAGGACTTAGCATTATCCAAAAAAAGACTAAACCTTACTTTGGGGCACCACTCAAAGATTCAGAGAATACGGTTGTTCTTTCGGGCAATCCCTATAAAAATAGCCCAGCTTATAATGCGCTGCTTTCCTATGGAGATGAATTAAAATCTATTGACACCACTATTTTGAGCAATATGGATGACTGGAAGGCAATCGTTAAAAACAAACGGCCAGGTGACATTGTGGAAATCAGGTATCTTAGAAACGGAATTGAGAAAAAAACTTTCCTAAGCTTTTCTGAAGACCAAACATATTCAATCTCCATTAATAACAATGCGAATAAGGCAGCGATTGAAAGGAGACAAAATTGGTTAAAGAGTGGGGGGAATTCGAATAAGATTTAAAAAAAATCATAAAAAAACCTGTTGCCATAAAACAACAGGTTTGTAAATTAAAACAGAAAAATATTAATCCGCTAAAATAATGGCTTTGTTGTCTTTCATTTCGAGGACACCACCTTTAACAGGATAGAAAAGTATGTTTGTACCTTCAATTCTAAAATTTTTAGGAAGCCCTTTAAGAAATTCGGGGTCAGCAGAAGCTAAATTTATTTTAATCTCACCTGCAACCAAAAGGGAAACTATAGCGGCATGATGGTTCAACATTTGGAATTCCCCTTCTATCCCGGGAACTTGTACTGCTTCAACCTCTGCGTGAAATACTATTGCTTCCGGAGTAACTATTTCTAAATACATATTTTTTTAGTATTGAGTATTCAGTATAGAGTAATGAGTAGTTAGTATTGAGAAGTTTATTCCACTCCATACTCATTACTCATTACTCAATACTTATTCTAAGCTTCGGCCAACATTTTTTCACCAGCCTCGATTGCATCTTCAATGTTACCCTTAAGGTTAAAAGCAGCTTCAGGAAGGTGATCTAATTCCCCATCCATGATCATATTAAAACCTTTAATGGTTTCTTTAATATCAACCAAAACTCCTTTTAATCCGGTAAATTGTTCTGCTACGTGGAAAGGTTGAGACAAGAAACGTTGTACACGTCTTGCACGAAACACAGCTTGTTTATCTTCTTCTGAAAGTTCTTCCATTCCGAGAATCGCGATAATATCCTGAAGTTCTTTATAATGTTGCAACAATTCTTTAACACGTTGTGCACATCTATAATGTTCCTCCCCCAGAATTTCAGCAGATAAAATCCTTGAAGTAGAATCCAATGGATCTACGGCAGGATAAATACCAAGCTCAGAAATTTTACGGGAAAGTACGGTTGTTGCATCCAGGTGGGCAAAAGTTGTAGCCGGTGCAGGGTCTGTTAAATCATCCGCAGGCACATAAACTGCCTGTACTGAAGTAATAGATCCATTTTTGGTTGAAGTAATACGCTCCTGCATTGCTCCCATCTCGGTAGCCAAGGTTGGCTGATATCCAACGGCAGAAGGCATACGACCTAAAAGCGCGGATACTTCAGAACCAGCCTGGGTAAAACGGAAAATGTTATCTACAAAGAAAAGTACATCTTTCCCCTGACCTTCTCCCGCTCCATCGCGAAAATATTCTGCTATAGTAAGTCCGGAAAGTGCTACTCTTGCACGTGCTCCCGGTGGCTCGTTCATTTGTCCAAAAACGAAAGTCGCTTTTGATTCTTTTAAGGCAGCTTTATCAACTTTGGAAAGATCCCATCCTCCTTCTTCCATAGAATGCATAAAATC
>ERZ1284729.175-NODE-175-length-11563-cov-9.488530_pt1 | contig 11563 bp, 14 predicted proteins | sample MGYA00454602_ERZ1284729 | MGnify/ENA primary metagenome ERZ1284729 (study PRJEB36292, sample SAMEA5787381) | metagenome | biome: Arctic soil; feature: perennial spring outflow channel; material: sediment | place: Canada | collected 2017-07-08 | depth 0.05 m ... | reverse complement strand
TTTCCCTGGTTATTATTGGAGGATGAGGTAAAGAGAGGCTCTGAGCCTTTAGGGTCTATCCTGGTCTCCAGGTAAGCCTTTAGAGGCTGGTAGGTTTTATCTGTAAGTAATACAAAATTATCCTTTTCATCCCTGCCTTTACCGTGTACTAAAAGTACCCTCTGAGAGCCTTTAAATACTATATCCTCTACATTGGCTCTTATTATCTCTATAGTCCTTAATCCAGTCCTGAGGAGGAGGGAAATTATAGCGTAATCCCTGGCTCCTTTATAATGGTTTAATAGCTCTGTAGCCTGAGAGGGTAGGAGAGGCTGTTTTTTAAATTGTTGCTTTCTCCTGGGAGTCTTTATACCCTTAGCGATATTAGGATAGATTTTATTAGCCTCAGTCCACTCATAAAACCGCCTTACAGAGGTAATATAAGAGCTAACTGTTAGACTGCTCATACCTGAGGATAAAAGCCCCTCTTTATACTCTAAAAGCTGAGGTCTGGCTACATCTCCTAAAAAATATCTTTTTTCTTCAATCCAGTTAAAATATTGCTTTAAAGTACGTCTATAGAGCTTTTTAGAGCTTTCCTTAACATCCTGGGAGGCTATAAACCTATCTACTAACTCCTGTATAGTCTGAGGGTTTACTACTGTAATCTGTCTATCCTGAGTAACTAAGTCCATAACCTATAATTTACTGTTTACTATTATTCAAATATAAACATTATTATTAAATAATAAACATAAACTTGAATTATTTTTATTACTGAGTAAACAGTTATTACTTTACATAGGAGAGGCTCTAAAAATCTGGCTCTAAAAAATTGGAAAAATTTAAAAACTAAGTCGCTTTTAATATAGGGGAGGGAGGTTAATTTTTCCCCAGGGAGAGAGAGGATACAGTAGCTCATTTATAAATGAAGGTTATAATTTATAAATAATCACTTACCCAGGGAGGGTATTAAATAGGAGGGAGGGAGCCCTCCAGGAAATTAATAAAGGAAATAGTAAATGCTGTTTGAGGATGAGGTAGGTTTTTTCCCTGCTTTTATTGGGTTTATACAGGATTTTAGATAAAACATACCCCCCTTAGACCTGTCATAAGCTGGAGTTATAGTACATATAACAGGCTATTATAAGAGGTTTAATACCCATTTAATAGCATCTATCCGCATAGTAAGTAAAGCTATCTTAGGAGCGTTTAGGGTAGGCTTATTCTCCAGGAGAGTCTTATACTGGAGGAGCCTCTGTAGTTCTTCTCTTATCTCCTCCTCTGGTCTCATCTTTTATTATCCTGTTAGGAAAAGGAAAAGCGTAATGTAAATGGAGCTTTGCCTCTTTTAATACTCTTATAGAGTATTATTATATATTGTCCTTTTAACAGTTTTCGCTCATCCCTTTATTGGTAAGGGCTAAGAGCCTGTTTTAAAAAGTAAAATTGCACTCAGGTACGTAATCCTTGCACTCAGGTACGTAATCCTTGCACTCAGGTACGTAAAAAGGGCTAAAAATTGCACTCAGGTACGTAACCTTTTAAAATTATTCCCAGCTTTTATTTAGATAAAATACCATTTTCTCCTCTCCAGTTTTACCTCTTACTATCTTACTATCCTCCAGGAGCCCCATTATTTTTACTGTCTCTATAGCTTTCTCCAGGTACTTCTTTACTTTGGTTTTACGGCTTTCCCTCATCCATTTCTCAGCTACTAAATCATATAGGTTATGTAAATAAATATCAGTCTCATAATGCTTATAGGTAAGCTCCCTCATAAGGTAATCCCTTAGCCTTATAGTAATATCTGAAATATTGTGAGAGCCGTAGGCTATTTGAGTCCTGCTTATAATGTCATCAGGATAAAGGATAAATTTACTATCTATTTGCCTCCTAAAAATTGGATGTAATACTATTAAGGTCTCCTCTGTTTTACTGGTCTCTATACCCTCTTTACTGTATTCCCTCCGCTTAAACTTAGGGAGGTTAATAATCTTCTCAAAAGCTTCTATTTCTTTCTCTATACGCCCTCCGCCTTTCTTAAAGGTAGTCTCTTTATACCTCAACAAAAACTGTTTATTACTTAATCCCTGGAGCGTGTTAGAAACATTATCTAAGTCTTTCCCTGCTACTCTCTCCCCTCCTTTATATTCTTTAGTAAGCTCATAAAGAGTAAAAGCCATTTTAGGAGCTGGTGTTTTCTCTCCTCCGTATTCCATTAGCTCCGCCCCTGCATTTCCTGTATAGTAATCCGCCTCCTTAGGGTCTAAGTTCTGGCTGGAGTTATGGAGTAACTTACAGAGGGAATCTATAACTTTAGTCTCAGAGGGAGAGAGTTTAATACCCTCTACTACCATAGACTCCTCTACTCCTGAAACTTCAATATCTTTTAAGGTCTCAGGCTTTAAAACATCAAATAAAGAGGGTTGAGTAGTTTTTTTCCTGGAGCTGTTATATTTTAACATCTGGTCGGCTAAATGTCCTGAGCGTTTATATTTACCTCTCTTAGGCTCTGGTATTGTCTCCTCTATCCCTTTAGATATAGAAAAATGCTGTACTTTTTGCCCTACTCCAGGTAATCCGCTATTATCCCTAAACTCCTCCTGGTCTTTCTTACTCTTACTCATCCCTTAGATATTCTTTTATATAAGTATTATAAATATCCTTATCTATCTCAATTTTATTGAGGTCTGGAGCTATATTATAAAATGGTTTGAGCTTATCCAGTCTATTATGCTGAATTTGCATAAAATGGTTTTCTCCCTCCAGGTACTTATGCCACCCTATAACAGGCTTAAATACATCCTCTGTCATTTGCTCTATAAGGGTCTTATAAATCTTAATATTAAATCCCTCCTCCTCCATAAAATCTACTATAGCCTTTCTCCAGGAAATAAACTGTATAAAGCTCTCCTCTAATTCCTTTTTTACATTATTCATAACATACCATAAACTATAAGCCCTGCTTTTTACTGGCTTTGCTTTACGGTTTGAGGAGCTATACTCATCCTTTTCAAAGTCTATCTTTAAATCCAGGTATCCCTCCTCATCTACATTTATCTGGCTAAACATTATTTTACTCTCCTGGGTTCCTTTCTCAGCTATTCTCTTTCTCTCAGTCTCCTCTACTTCGTGTAAAATAGTATTAGTTAGTAATTCTGCCTCCTCCATTGTATGCCATACTAAAATATAGCCCCGTAGGTTTGAGGTATGCATAAGGGTTTGAAACTTTAAGCCCTGGAGGTTTGTAATAGCTAAAGAAATAGTCTTATCTATCTTATTCCATTTATTAAAAAGCTTTACCTCATAAGGGCTATTAAAGCTATTATAAAGGCTGTTTGCCTCTTTCTCTGTTAGTATCCCTTTATTTCCGTAACGTATTAAGGCTGTGTTTTCCATTAAGAGCCTTACCCTCTGTATAGGGCTCCCTCCAGTAACGGTTTTACTTATATCTTTTTTAGCCATTTAATTCTCTTTTAGTAGTTGTTCTATACCCTGTAATCTTTCCTCCAGGTCTGTAACCTCTATAGCTCTTAAAACTGAGTTGAGGAGGTAGGTTTGTTTCTGAGCCTGAGCCTCTGAAATACTGCCTCTGGTATATTTCCTGTAAACATTAAGGAGGAGCTTTTTAATATCCTTAGCCTCTATTTCTCCTTTAGTATTTCTCATATTATTTTGTTTACCTGGTAAGGTTTTATACTGCTTTTAGTTTTCTCTCTAAGCCTGTGAGCTGGTCTAAAAGTCTCCTCTCATCCTCCTCCTCTCTTATATCCTCAGAGCTTCTAAATACAGGCTCTACTACCTCATCCTTAACCTGGCTGTCATATTTTAAATAAAGGTCTAAGAGTTTATCTGTAGGCACGTCTGAGAGGTCTCTACTCTCTACCTCATCCCGTAACTTATTAAGTATCCCTCCTAATCTCTGGAGCCTACTCTCTTTAAGTAGGTAATACTCCTCCTGGATAGCCTCCAGCTCTAAGGCTTTTAGGTTTGCTATTTCCTCCTGGTAATCCTTACTCCAATCTATAAGGGTCTGTTTAGCTTTCCCCAGCTCCTTAGCTATCTTATCAAAAGAATAGCCTTTAGCTCTCAGCTCTATAAACTTCTTTTTTGTATCCAGTATCTCCATTAGTTTTATTTACTATAAGCTCCTTTAAATCCTCCAGCTCCTCATTAAAATACTCTCTTATATCCGCCTCTATCTCAGCTCCGCATTTAGCCTCCTCTCCTGTTATATCCTTTAGCACTACTTGAGAGAGAGCTAATACATAATCTGTCTCTATATCCTCTCTGGCTATATCATAAACCTCTGTATCCTCCAGGAGCCAATCTTTTCTCCAGGCTTTCCCTTTAGCCTTTATAAACTCAGGAAATTTAACCCTTACCTTATTTCCTATTTCTTTTCTTTGTTGCTTAAAAGTTAGCTTATTTGTTGTCCTGGTGTATTTATAAGCATCCATTATAACAGAGTAGGGAGCCTCCAGCTCCTTAGCTACTAATCTTAAATTAGGGAGTAAGGATATATTAGGCTCTCCTATACTAAACTCCTCATCTATTGCATTAAGGAGAGCTTTATATTGGTTTAATTCTCTCCAGGTTTTCCAAGTGTTAGGGAGTCCGTACATCTCAGGCTTAAGCTTTAAGAGTTGATTATATTTTAAGCCGTTCTCTACTGCATTTTTAAGAGTCCTGTAATATTTAGAGTATCTGGCTGAGTAAATTACCTCCTGTAGTTTTACTTTCTCTGTCTCCTTATACTCTTTGCATCCTGTAAGCTTCTTTAGGTGTTCTACATTCTTTACAGAGGTGTTATAGGTCTCCTCTACTAAGTCTATAAAAGCCTCCATACTTTCGTAGCTATCTATATAAACTACTGAGCTTATTACCTCATCCCAGTTTTTACTATTCTGGTAAGCTTCTCTAATAGTTTCCTTTTCCCTTAAGTAATAGAGGTAGCTCCTCTCTGAGCTGGTAAGCTTATCAAAACCCTCCTTCTTTATAAAGTCTTTATGAGGTACTGGCTTTCCATTAACTATAGCTCCTTTTTTCTCCAGGCTGGAGAGGTATTTAGTAGTAACAGTTACAGTCATATCTCCCAGCTCTCCTATATTCCCTATTACCGCCTCCAGGTCTTTATCTGTTGAGGTTTTTTTATTCTTACTCATCTCTCATCTTTTTTACTCTATCTATAAAAGCTTTGTCTGTAAGAGGGTTAGGTATCCTCTGCTTTATAACATCCATTTTATCCTCCTCATTCACTCCTGGTAATTTTAAATCTCCTAATTGAGTTTCATACTTTGCCATTTGAGAGTAAAATACATCTTTGGCCTGATTTGTACTTAAGCCGTACTCAATTAGAATAGGCTCAACATCTTTGTATAAATCCAAATAAACATCCTTATTCATATTTTCCTGTTTTTAAATAGGATTCTAACAGAGTCTCTAAATACTGGCTGTTCTTATCCTTATTCTCTATATTATCCCTATAGTAGATATAAGCCTCTAAGAGTTCTTTAGGTGCGCCTGGGAGAGAGTAGGTAGCTTTATCCTGGCTTGTATAAATCCAGTAGCTATAAAATAATTCCTGAGCCTCTTTTAAAGATATATCCAGCTCCTCCCTATCTAAAAGTTTTTTACAGAATACCTCTTTAATAAGGATATAGCCCTCATCCTTTAAAAGCTCCTCCTTTTCTATTTCCTTTTTACTCTTCATTTTATTCTATCCTGTAGCCTGGTTTTAAATAAGGCTCTGTTAGTTCTACTAAGAAATCTTTATATTCCTCCTCATCTCTAAAGCTATCTCTGTAAAACTCCCATTGCTCATCTGGAGACAATCCTGGGAGGTCTACTTTTTGTTGTTCTTTATAAATCCGCATAGCCCATTTAAAATAAACCTCATCGGCTTGCTCTCTTGTAATATTCAGCTCTTTTCTTTTTAGAAGTCGGTTAACTGTTTCCTCCCTCATTGATAAGTAAACCTCATCTTTCAGGTACTTCTCTTTTACTTTTTGTTCTTCTGTCATATTACTAATATTTCAACTTCTGTAATGTAATGTTTATGGAAGTTGAGGTATTTTAGTGTTTACTATTTCCCTATAAACTCCTTTAAGTTTCTCTCAGTAATTAAAATGGGTCTCCCTATCCTCTGGCTCTTAATCTTACCCTGTTTAATATAGCTCCTTACAGTCTGAGGAGTAACCTGTAGAGCCTCCGCTGTCTCCTGTACTGTATAAAATTTTACATCTTGAATTGTTGTAGGCATATCTTTACTTTTTAGGTACTGGTTTTAAGGCTCCGTTTTTCTTTTCATACTTCTCTATCCTATCCTCCAGGGCTTTGTTAATCTCATCCTTTATGAGGTTTCTCTCCCAGTAGGCTATAGCTTTTAGTTTCTCCAGTAACTCCTCATTTACTATAAAGGTAGCTCTGGTCTCATTTACTTTAGTTCCCTCCTGGGAGCTTTTAGTAATCTCTTTATCCTGGGTTTTAGGTCTACCTCTCTTAGGTTGCTCATTATCTCCTAAGAGACTCCCTAAACCGCCTTTAAAATCTTTTTTGCTCATAATGTACTAATTTACTGTTTATTATTGTTATGTAGTAATATTGTATTACTTATTTTTTAGTATTTCCTTACTTAAACTCAGGTAATCCTCCGCCCCGTAACTCTTAGAATTATATCTAAAAATATCTAAGCCCTGAGTAGGAGCCTCCGCTAAAGCTACATTATCCCTTATCTTAGTTTTAAATACTTTCTCTTTAAAGTGAGCCTCTATAGTTTCTACTACATTTCTATTTAATACTTTCCTGTTATCATACTGGGTAATAAATACTCCTCCTAAGGTTAAATCCTTATTGAGCCTCTTTTTAATCTTATCTATAATCTCTATTAATTTGCTTAATCCCTGGAGGGCTAAATACTGAGCCTGGAGAGGTATTAGTATCTCATCTGAGGCTGTAAAAGCGTTAATAGTGAGTAAACCTAAAGAGGGAGGAGAATCTATAATTATAAAATCATATTGCTCTCTAATAGGCTCTATAAGCTCCTTTAGTATGTATTCCCTCCCTGTCTCAGAGGATAGCTCTACCTCAGCTCCTGAGAGGTCAAGGGTAGAGGGTATAATACTAAGCCCAGGAAATACCTTTATAGGCTCCAGGTTATACTCTCCTCTTATAGCCCCGTAAATATTCCTATCCTCATCCTCTACTCCTAAGCTCTGGCTGAGGTTTGCCTGAGGGTCTAAATCTATAAGTAAGACTCTCTTTTTAAGCCCTGCTAATCCAGCTCCTATATTAATAGCTGAGGTAGTTTTACCTACTCCTCCCTTATGGTTAGATATGCTTATTACTTTACTCATATTTCTCTGTTTACTTAGATTATTTAAAAAGGTTTGAGGGTTTGCTGTTTACCTGGTTTTTAATCTTAGCCCTGGAGCCGTTGAAATCCAGTACCTCCTCTAATCCTACTCTCCCTCCTCTATTCTTTAGTATTTCCGCATAAATAGTACCTGGCTCATTTATCCCTCTCTTTATAATTTCTGCCTTTTCTCCCTCAGTTCCCTCTATCTTAAATCCATTATTCCAAAAGCCTACTATTAAATTAGCTATCCTCTCAATATCTCCAGCCTCTCCTATTTTGGTAGCGTGTAGCTGTAAATGGTTTACTACTGTTCTATTAAACTGAGCCCCCAGGATTATAGGTAAGCCTGTCTCTACTGCTAAATCTTTTAAGGCTATACATACCTCTTTAATTTCCTCCTGTCTGGAGTAGGTCTTATACTTTCCCTGAGGTAGGTTTAAGAGCTGGATATAATCTATAAATATAGCTCCTGGGTTTGCGTGTTTATGTAGGTATCTAATAGCCTCTATTAGGGTATCTGAATCATAAGAGGAGTAATGTATGTTTAATCTCTTAGGCTCTATAAGGTCTTTAAAAAACTCATCCTTTTTAGCTAAGAAATAGTCCAGGGCTGGAGCCCTTACATATTCTGTAGAGCCTGTAGTAAAATAGCTGTTTATAGTCCTCCTGTTATTCTGGCTTATATCCTCATCCAGGTAAGTATTAAAAGAGTTCATTAAAATACTATCCCTATCCTCCTCATAACTGAATAAATAAACCTCCTTATCCTTATAGTCTTTAGCTACATTTAAAGCCGTGTTTACTAATAGGGTTGTTTTCCCGTGAGAGGTAGGAGCTGTAAATATGCTAATAGCTCCAGAGGGTAATAGTAACTCCTCTCCTCCTATAGTATATCCGCTCCTTATGCTTTCTGGTTTGTTGGCTTGTCTCTCTCTTATTTCCTCCTCTTTAACAGGGAGTAAGAGACTATTAAACTCTGTAGCTTTATCCTGGAGCTTTACCTCTTTTACCCTCTCAGAGAGTAGCTCTATAGCCTTATCTATCTCTCCTTTACTCTGTAGCTGGGTAGCATCTCCCAGGAGCTTTTTAAAGTCTCTCTCCTGGCTCTCCTTATCCCTATTATAAGCTAATCTATCTATAGTAATAGCTATACTCTCCTCAGTAATTCCCAGCTCTTTAACGGCATCCAGGGAGGTAAAGGCTTTCTTATATCTATCTCTGTCTGTAGGGTCTTTTATCCCTGTAGCCATAACTACTACCTCATCCAGGAGCCAATCTATATCCTTAGCCTCTAATCCTTTCTCCTCCTCAATTTTCCCGTACTTTTCAAGGGTGTTATTTAGTTGGTACTCATAATAAGCTAAGGCTTTACTGAGAGCCTCTTTAAAAGCATTAACGCCCTGGGTATTTATTAGGCTGTCTGGGTCTGTTTTATTGTTTCCCGTATCTGGTAGCTCAGCTACATAAACCCTGTTTACTCCCTCATCCAGTATTATCTGTATTGCTGAGTTTACCTTTTTAAAGGTCTCCTCCTCTTTGCCTTTCTCATAATCAAAACAGAGGGTAAACATCTTAGCTCCCCTCTTTATAGCATCCTTTACCTGGTCTGAGTTTATACTACTGCCTCCAGTAGCTACTACATTATCTACTCCTTTAACTGTAGCGTGTAGGCTATCCAGCTCTCCCTCTACTATTATTACATCCTTATCTCCTTTAATTCCTAAGAGGTTAAAAAAACCGCTATTTCTATCCAGTCCTGAGCTGTTGAGGTACTTAGGCTCTGTATTGGTTATAGTTCTAAACTTATAGCCTTTAATATTTCCTCCGCTCCTGTAGGGTATGGTAAGGCTGTGAGTAGTTCCTATCCTGGTATCCTTATGAATTGGTAGAGCCTCTCTTATAGCCTGTTTAGTATATCCTTTACCCTCCAGATAATTATTAAGCTTAGCCTGGTCTGGTATGTATCCCAGTTCCATATCTATAACCTCCTGGGAGCTGTAGCCTCTTTTCTGTAAATATTCCAGGATAGCCTGAGCATATTTAGACTCCTTTAAACAGTAGGTAAAGTAGCTATTAGCCTCCTCCAATATATTAGCCTCCTCCCTGTATTTCTTATACTCCTCAGGATTAAAGTTAGTAGACTGAGGGAGCTGTAAACCTGCTACATCGGCTAAGGTTTTAACCGCCTGGATAAACTCTACTCCGTCTCTCCTCATTACATAATCTACTAAGCTTAGAGTTTCTCCTCCCTGCTCTAATATTACTCCTGGAGCCTTTTTAGTAACTACTGTTTTATCTGGTCTATCTGAATGAGGAGAGCCGTTTAAGTAAGTCTTACTCCTCCAGCCTCCAGGAAAAGCTTTAAAATTATGCTCAGGAAAAGCCCTATCTATACTCTCAAATAGTATAGGGTAAAGCTCATACTTAACCCACTCCGTTATATTACTACTCATATTATTTTGTTTACTCTGTTTAATTATATTACTACCTCAGCTCTTATACAGGAAAAGAGAGCTTTTACTGGCTCTCTCTTTATTTGCTCTGGCTATTCCCCTAAGCTTTTAGGCCGCATCCTTATTGTTGGCTTTCCCTGCTTTATCTAAGGCATTATTTAAGGTCTCTAAGGCTCTCTCTATATAAGCTTTAATACTTATCTCTCCTTTAATTGCACTCCATTTTATATCAAAAATATCATCCATTGTTTTCCAGGCTAACTCTTTATCCAGCCTCTCCAGTTCGTAATACTTATGCAGGTCAAAACCTATTAAAATCAAATCCGCCCCTGAGCCTATATATAAATCCTCTATTAGGTTAGTATCTAAGACTCCTAAGAATTTAGAGAAATCCTCTACCTCCTGGAGTAGTTTAAAATACCGCTCCATTTGCGCCATTGTAAAGGGCTTATTACTATCTATTGCTGTCAGTACCTCAAACAATATAGAGTAATCCAGGAGCCTATCTATTTTAGCCTTTTCAAATAGGTTATTAATTAATCTCAGGCTATTGATTAAACCCCAAACTTGCACCCCTTCTCTAAAGGTTTCCGTATCTGGTTGAGTTCTAAAATAGTTATGTTTTACTATTGTATAATCTCTCCAGTCTTTAGCTAATTCTGTAGCATTGTCTTTAAAATAGTGTTTTCCTAATACCATAATCTTTAATTTTTAAATTGGTTTATAATTGGTTTTTAAAAGGGAGTTGAGCCCTGTAAGTAATATTTGTTTAATTGGTTTACCTGTATTATTATTCCAGCCTCCAGCATCATATTAAAACCTATCTCAGCTCTCCCCTGGTTTACTTTGGTCTCCTCCTGGAGCCTGGCTATTATTTCCTCTTTGCTTATGCTATCCGCTCCAGGGAGTAGCCTCTGAGCTAAGGAGGATAGTTTAGAATTATCTTTAGGCTTTTTAAGAGCCTCTCCTGGTCTTTCTATCTCCTCCCTATTGTCTACCTCATCCTTTAACCTCATCTCCTTTTGAGCTGTCTCTATATCACTACTGGAGGCTTTCTTAACCCTCTCCCCAGTTCTTTTACTTACCAAATCAAAAGTATCTATAAGCTTATCTAATACAGGGTTTACCTGGAGGAGCTTAGTATAGGCTATATCCTCCTCTCCTATAGGTCTCTCTACCTCTTTAACGGGCTCCGCATTATGTAAAGCTCTATCCTCAGGAGCTTCTATTTTAGCATCCTTTAGAGAGAGCTTTTTACGGCTGGTTATTTTGGAGGAGAGTAAGCTCATATCTAATAAAGGCTATCTAATAAAGCCTCTCCTGAGTTCTGTAATCTTCTCTCCTCATTTAGAGTAGCTGTATAAATCTGAGTAGTAGCTGGGTTTGTATGTCTAAGGGTAAACTGAGCCGTTTCTATAGAGCCTCCAGCTCTCAGGATGTTAACCGCTGTAGTATGTCTAAGGCTGTGAGCTGTAAACTCTTTACTATCCAATCCTATAGCCTTTAATCCCTCTTTAGCTATAAAAGATATACTCCTGGTAGTAAGTCTCTTTCCCTGGTTATTATTGGAGGATGAGGTAAAGAGAGGCTCTGAGCCTTTAGGGCCTATCCTGGTCTCCCGGTACGCCTCTAGCGGCTGGTAGGTTTTATCTGTAAGTAATACAAAATTATCCTTTTCATCCCTGCTTTTAACGTGTACTAAAAGTACCCTCCGAGAGCCTTTAAAGACTTTATCCTCTACTTTTACTTTTATTATCTCTTTAATCCTTAA
>ERZ1284729.174-NODE-174-length-11577-cov-13.307065_pt1 | contig 11577 bp, 9 predicted proteins | sample MGYA00454602_ERZ1284729 | MGnify/ENA primary metagenome ERZ1284729 (study PRJEB36292, sample SAMEA5787381) | metagenome | biome: Arctic soil; feature: perennial spring outflow channel; material: sediment | place: Canada | collected 2017-07-08 | depth 0.05 m ... | reverse complement strand
TGTAATATTATGCTTATCCGCAGAAAAGCTTTGTGCGATCTCAATGTTGAAGAGCATTAAATCTGAAATCAAAATTGGATCCACTCCCAACTGTAAAAAATGTCTGATCTGGTTTTGTGCAACAGACCGCCTGGCTTTTGCCTTTCGTTGTTTTTGTGGGAAGTACTCTTTGGAAATTCTGAATTTAGCTTCCCCAATCAATTTATCTTCCTTTGGGTTAAAGACGAAATCGTAAAATGTCCGAACTTTGTCAAATTTGTCGTAAAGCTCGAGAATTTGTTCCTCCAGTTGACCTTTTTCAAGTGATCTCAGATATTTTTTTAAGTCTTTCTTACTCATTTAAAATAGCTATTGAAACATGGTTTCGTCAATGATCTTTTGAAGCTTGTTTGAAATATCCAAGAGCCATTTTAACTGTTCAATAATTAATTGCACTTCCCGGAGTTCTTCGGCTGTTTTGGAATTTGATTTTTCGAAAGGATCAAAATTTTCTGAAACCCGGGTTAGATCACGGTGTTTTTGATCGAAAAATTTTTGAGCTTCCAATTGTTTTGAGTCTTCCGAAAGTTCTTCTAATTCCTGATCATGCAGTAATCCGATGGCTCTTTCAAGATTTTGATTTATACTCTCAACAAAAGCTTTAAAATGTACAGAGGCCTTAGTCGTGGGATGGTTTTGAATATATGTGCCCATTGAGGCGAGGGAAGACAAAAAATGTATGATTTAATACAACCAGTTCATAAATTTTATCGAGATTTTTCTGTTTCGATTTAGGTTCCTGGGTCATTCTCTGGAAAGCCGCATTCAGATTGCCAGTAGCCAAAAAAGCATGTTTTCTGGAAAGTTTATATGAAGTGAGCACATTTCCTTTTTTTTTCGTAATAGCGGGCAATCTCATTTAGATATTCCCTATTCGCCTTAATACTCTTCGAAATAACCGATTTAATCCCCAGAAATTCCCAGGAAGGCCATAGTAATAGGTTTCCTAAAGTGGCCAGTCCCGCACCAATAAGCGTGTCTACAACCCGAAATTGAATTACATCCAGCACATTTGGATTTAAAAGGGCATAGATAAAAATAACACTCAGGGTAATAAAAGTAGCCGAGGTTTTATAATTTTTTTGCACCATAGCAAAAGCAAGAATTAATGAAATAATTGCCAGGATTCCATATACCACCAGATTTTGGGTGATTAAAACAATTCCCACCGCAATGACCGCACCTATAAGTGTTCCAAAAGTCCGCTGTTTGGATCGGCTTTTTGTAAGGCCGTAATTTGGGCGCATAATCACTACAATTGTCAATAAGATCCAGTAGGAATTTTGAAGGGAGAAATACACCCCAATGGAATAACCTATCATTACAACAAGCGCTATTCGCAAGGAATGTTTAAAAATGGGCGATGTCAAATTAAAATTCTCCAACAGGATTTTTGGATCGTATTCCTGAGTTGTTATAAATCGCGCCGCTTCGACTTTTTTGATAAATTTCAGTTTCCCTATGTCCGGATCGCCCAATAAGCGTTCTATTTTTTGAATTTTCTGGACTTGCTTTTCCTGGTAATCGAATAAATTCTGAAGCATCAGGAAACCTTCGTCTATCTGAGTTTCCGTTTCCAGTTTGAAAGATTCCATACTTTCTTTAAAAGCATTCAGGGAAGCTTCCAGGGATTCCTTTTTAGAAAAACTTTTTTGGTTTAGGATTGCTGCGGAAATAAGATTCAACCGATTTGCCATGGCAAAAATAAGTTGTTTAATTTTTTCGACCTGTTCCTGATATTTTTGAAAACACAGGTCCATTTTTTCATAATTCACAGGATTTGCCATCGCCAGTTCCAGTACATCTACCAATTGGATAAAAATCAACAGTCGTTTACGCTCGTAATTGGAATTGCCCGAAGATTTCCTTGATGAGATCAGGATCTCCCTCAGCATTTCATGTTTTTCGTTTAAATCACCCTGAATCTCCAAAAGGTTCGACAGCAATTCCTCTCGATTTTCTTTCTGATCCAAGAGTTTAGCCCTGGTTTTAAGATATTGTCCTGTTAGTTCCAGGCTAAGCGACAAAAATTGTTCGGTTTGTTGCTTAGGATTTATCTTTTGCCTAATTACAGTAAGCAGTAAATACCAAAGTCCGCCAAGTCCAATAAAGAAAGCGCGTTCATAAATCTCAAGAACATTGGAGATATTCGCGAAACTCAAAACTATAGCGAATAGGCCAGAGAAACTGATCAGGGAAGCCCTGAAACCATATACCGACAAATATGAAATGCCGAAAATGGTAATCCCTAAAACAGGAATTAACAACCAGGTATCGAATGCCAGGTAACCTCCCATAAGGCTTGCCAGGACTGCAATTAAAGCAGAAAACAAAATTCCGTTTTTTTTATGCCTGAAACTACCGTTTATATCACTCGGCGAGCTTAATAAAGCACCTAAAGCCAGTGCAAGGCCAATTTCAAAGATTCCCAAAGTAATCCCAAGTACTATTGGAATAACAATTGCCATAGCGAGGATAAATCCCTTTGAAAAATCGGTGCTTTTCAAAAATTGAGAGATTTCCTGAAAAAGTCCGGAAAAAATAAGTTTAAATTTAATCAAAAATAATAGTTGTTCAATTTATGCAAAGGTAGCCGCTATCATCTTCAACATAGTTAATCTTATCTGAAAAAAATCAATAAAACAAGTTGAGATTTTTCTGTTATAATAAATTCAGGTAATTTTATAAAAACCGTATCTTTTATGCGAAAGATCTATAAAAAGTAAAAAATAATAAACTTCAAAGATGAATAAAACCATACTACTTAAAAACAGGCCAAAAGGCAAACCCACTTTAAACGATTTCGAATTTGTGGAAGAAGAAAAACCAAGTCCGGGAGAAGGTGAGATCCTGTTAAAAGCAAAATATATTTCAGTAGATCCTTATTTGAGGGGAAGGATGCGGGAAGAGGAATCATACATTCCTCCTTTTAAGTTGAATGAACCCATAGAATCCGGAATTATTGCCGAGGTAATAGAATCCCGTAACCCAAATTTCAGCAAAGGGGATCACGTTAACGGAATGCTTAAATGGAAGCAATTTCAAACTGCATCCGGAAATGGGTTGAATAAAGTGAACAAAGAACTCGCTCCCCTCACCTCTTTTCTGGGGGTTTTAGGACTGACCGGGATTACGGCCTACTTAGGCCTGGAAAAAATAGGGAGTTTAAAAAAAGGAGAAACCCTTTTGGTTTCTGCTGCTGCCGGGGCTGTAGGAAGTGTGGTAGGCCAAATTGGAAAAATAAAAGGCTGCAGAGTCGTGGGAATTGCCGGGACCGATGAAAAAATTGAGCGATTAAAAGAAAAATTCGGTTTTGATGAAGGGATCAATTACAAAACTACCGATGACATTAAAAAAGCAATTGCTGAGGCCTGCCCAGATGGTGTTGATGTCTATTTTGACAACGTTGGCGGAGAAATTCTGGATGCAGCAATGGCCAATATCAATAAGTATGGAAGGTTAATAATTTGTGGAGCCATTTCTTTATACAATAAAAAAGAAATACCCATGGGGCCAAGACACGAGGGGACACTTATCAAGAAAAGCGTTTTGATGCAGGGATTTACAGTTCGGGATTATGTAAAAGACTTTGGACCGGCTATCAATCAGCTATCTTCCTGGTATAAAGAAGGTAAGATCACCTATTCTGAAACGATAGTTGAAGGTTTTGACAATGTTCCTCAAGCCTTTTTAGATCTGTTTGAAGGGAAAAATAAAGGTAAAATGATCGTGAAGGTTTAACCTACAAAAATTAAATATATTACTAAAATCTCTCCCATATCAGGGAGGGATTTTTTTTGGCAAAAATATTTCAAGAAATTTTATAAAAACCAGCCTGGATCAATTATAAATTGAATTCCCGTCCACTTTCTTCCAAATAGTTTGATCATTGGTTTTTAAAAGTTTGGTAGGGTCTAATATTTCAAATATTATTTCCCCATTCGGAATCTCATTATTGGGTTCAAAAGTCAAAATTATTGTGTCGCCTTCCAATTTATATTCCCCAATCCAAATAATGTCTGTTAACATAATTTGAACCTTTTTGTCTTTTAAAAAATCCAGTTGCTGATGACAATTATAAAAAAAATCAGGTTCGGGTTGAGACGCGATGCACTCTTCTTCCGTTTCAAAATAAAGATGAACGAAGGTTTTGTTTTTAAATATATTTTCCCTTCCCGTGATCGCAACCTTTGAACAAGCTGAAATCACAATTAGAATTAAAAGAAAAAACACACTTTTTGCTTTCATTTCTACGGAAATTTAAGACCTCAAAATATTTTTATAATTTACTAAAAATCAGTCAATAAATAAAAATCAATTAGGAATATTTTATGAAAAAAAAGCTTATTTTAATCATTATGGTCCGAAAAGTTATATTAATTTTCCATTGAAATAAGCATTAATTCGGGTTCATACAGAACGGGACGTTAAATCTTTTGTACTGATCCCACGATCCATTTGGTTTTTCAAAGTTCTAACTTAGAACCTTATATTTCTTATTCATATTGGACTGTATCCTCAAGAGATCCATCAAATTCGGTGAACGCAACTTCTTGCTTCTTTAGCAGGTTTTCGGCAGTAGTGATTTTAAAATTGATATTATCTGAAGTCTCTAAATCCCAGATAATATTTTCGGCTTCAGGAAAATCTGCCCTTTGATTCATTTGTTCTTCAAATAAGCGTTTAATGATATTCCTGTCTGACAGACCATTGTTAAATAATCTCAACACCATTTCTTTGGTTAGTTTAACATCAGTATTTTTATCCAAAGGGGTAATGGAACAATCTATTATGGTAGCGCTCGCACTTGGAAATTTACCGTTGTAAGCTTTAAAAAGCAGTTGATTGATGTGAAACAATGTACTTTGCAGCTCCATCTCCGGATATTCTTCACATACAGTATCAATGAGCATATCATTAGAAATCTGTTCAATTTGACCGGCAGATAAATGATCACCCAATTTGTATTCCAGCACAATAATAGCGGCTTCTCCAGGTTCAAAATCGGAAATTGCCATAAATAACAACTCCCTTAAGTTTTCGTTATTGGGATCTTCGGCATCTGGATAATTAAATTTTTCCAATAATTGAACATAATCCTTGTTTGTCCAATACTCTTTAATTTCATCAACGACGTTTATGCTATTAATTTTTATATGATATTTCATATGTATATTTGTTTTTTATTGGTCATATGTAATTCGCATAACTTCCTTGGTGTTTACATCGAGTTTCCATTATGCTCATTTCATCTGTTTACTTTATTAATTTGATTTACTCATTAAAAATTGCAAATCTACGGCTTGTTATAACACTTTTCAATTAATCAGGGTTCAGCAAAGCTGATTTTTATTTTAACCGAAAATTTACCCGAAGTTTTTAAATTGAAATTTCAGAACCTCCTGAGATGAGAATAATATGTCAGCAATCTGCCCCAACTTTGAAAGCACAAAAAGCTTTTAACCCGAGCTATATATCTAAGGTGATTTGAACTAAGGAGCAAATTCCTGTCCAAAAATGTACTTCCTTTTAATTCTACTTTCAGTTTTATCAGCCTTAACGATTAAATTCTTATTACTTAAACCAATTATTTACGATTTCTGCTTCAATTGGCTTGGCCGTTTTATGGATAAATTCATTTTTAGAGGTGTTGTATTCGTAGTCTTTACCCCATTTCTGAAAATTTTCAGTAACCTGCTTAATACTTTCACATACGTACAAAATTTCACTGTTCAATAAAGTTGGATGAATGGACATTCGGATCCAACCCGGTCTCTCCATTAAACATCCCTCATTAATTTTTTCTTCAATGCTTTTTGAGGTGAGCTGATCTACATGAAGCAAAAAATGTCCATAGGTTCCCGCACAAGAACAGCCACCTCTTGTTTGTACCCCAAACCGATCGTTTAACAGTTTTACGATTAAGTTAAAATGAGCATTTTCAACATAAAATGAGAAAACGCCCAATCTGTCTTGATGCTGTCCGGCGAGTATTTTCAGCCCTGGGATCTTCGTTAATTTCTCAAATACCAGTTGGTTGATCTCATGTTCCCGGGCCAGAATATTTTCAACCCCCATTTTTTCCTTCAACTCAATGGCCAGAGCTATTTTAATTGTTTGTAAAAAGCCCGGAGTACCGCCATCTTCCCGGGTTTCAATATCATCAATATAATCGCGATCTCCCCAGGGGTTCGTATAATTTACTGTTCCGCCACCAGGATTATCAGGGATCACATTTTTGTAAAGTTTTTTATTGAAAATTAAAACTCCGGAACTTCCCGGACCTCCTAAAAATTTATGAGGGGAAAAGAAAATAGCGTCTAAATATGATTCCTGATCTTCCGGATGCATATCGATCTTTACATAAGGCGCGGAACAGGCAAAATCCACAAAACATAATCCGCTGTGAGTGTGGATCATTTTTGCGATTTTATGATAATCAGTCGTAATTCCGGTTACATTGGAACAAGCAGTTACAGAGGCTATTTTTATTAACCTGTCTTTATATTGAATCAATAACTTTTCAAAACTCTCAAAACATATCAATCCCGATTCCTGACAAGGGATAATTTCAACATCCGCAATAGTTTCCAACCAGGAAGTTTGGTTAGAATGATGCTCCATATGTGTAATAAATACTATGGGCCTTAATTCTTCGGGAACATTGGTAAAATCTTTTAGATTCTCTGAAACTTTAAGTCCCAAAATACGCTGAAACTTATTGACCACTCCCGTCATCCCGGTTCCATCGGTAATTAAAACATCATCTGTCCCGGCATTTACGTGCTGTTTAATGAGGTTTCTCGCCTTATGGTAGGCCAATGTCATCACTGAACCCGTAATGGATGTTTCAGTATGCGTATTGGCAACAAAAGGACCGATCTCATTGAGTATTTTATCTTCTATAGGCCGATATAATCTTCCGCTGGCTGTCCAGTCGGTATAAATAATTTTCTGTTCTCCATATGGAGATTGAAACGTTTGATCTGTCCCAACAATATGTTTTCTGAATTGCTGAAAATAGATCTCCAATTCAGAAGCCTGGCTTTTTGCAGAACCTTTAATTTCGTGAGAAGCATCGTTTGAAATTAGACTCATTATTCTTTTTTGATTTATGAACTTCCTGAAACCATATTTTTAATATCGTTTAGACATCTTGCATATCCTTCAGTAAAACAAAGGTACATAATTGAAAGCCTTTAACGAAGTACAATAAAAAAAGTGAGCCTGAGATGACCATTACATTATGAAAATTTCAATTAAAAATAAATGAAATTTTAGAAACAAAAAAAAGGACCTGGTTTTTAAACCAAATCCTTTTTACTGTATTAAAAAATAGTGCTGAATTAAACTGATCCCATAGTTGTTATTTAGTGAAACACCTTTTATTTAGGATTAAGTAACTCTAATTAATTTTTTATTTACAAACTCAGTGATTCCCAGTTCAGAGAGTTCACGTCCATATCCGGAGCCCTTTGTTCCTCCAAAAGGCAAATCAGGACTTGTAGCGGTAGGTTGATTAATAAAAACCATTCCAGAATCTATTTGATCTGCTATTTTGATGGCTCTTTTTATATCTTTAGTATAAATGGAACCGCCCAGTCCAAACGGCGAATCATTAGCCAGGTCAATGGCTTCCTGTTCGTCTTTCACTTTGTAAAAGGACGCTACAGGGCCAAATAATTCCTCTTGAAAAACAGGCTCGCCTCTTTTCAGGTTGGTTAAAATGGTAGGTTGCATATAAGCGCCGGTATCTGAAGCTCTTTTCCCGCCAATTAAAACTTTTGCCCCTGCTTTTTCAAATCTTTTAACCTGGTCCAAAATATTTAGTAATGCATCTTCATTACTTAGGGGGCCAACCTGGGTTTCGGGATCCATCGGATCGCCTACTTTAAGAGCGGCAACTTTTTCAGTGAATTTTTCTAAAAACTCATCGGCAATAGCTGCGACTGCAATAAATCTTTTGGATGCAACACAGCTTTCCCCATTATTATTCATTCGACCCTGAATAGCCATTTCGACCGTTTTATCAATATCTGCATCTTCTAAAACAATAAAAGCATCACTACCACCTAACTCAAGGACAGATTTCTTTAAGTTTCTGCCTGCTGCTTCTGCTACGCTTGCACCAGCAGCTTCACTACCAGTTAATGATACTCCTTTGATTCTTATATCGCTGATCAACGCAGAACTTCTTTTGCCAGAAATCATTAGATTAGTGTACAATCCCTCTGCTGCTCCAGCATCTATAAATAATTTTTCTATAGCTATAGCACATTGCGGTACTATGGACGCATGTTTTAACAGAATTGTATTCCCTGCCATAATATTGGGAGCTGCAAACCTAACTACTTGATAAAAAGGAAAATTCCATGGCATAACACCAAATAAAACTCCTATTGGACTATTTCTAATGAAGGCTTCCCCTGACTCGGGATTTAATTTTGTATCCGCTAAAAATTTAGCCCCATTATCGGCATAATAGTCAAGAATATTTGCACTTAAATCAATTTCACCTTCCGATTGCGAAATTATTTTCCCCATTTCCAGTGTAATTAATTTAGAAAGTTCACTTTTTCTGTCGCGCATTAATTTTGCGACTTTATGAAGTAGGGTAGCACGTTGTTCAAAACTTGTATTCTTCCACTCATTAAAAGTTTTGTCAGCAACTGCAATAGCTTGTTGAACTTGTTGGTCTGTCATTTCATCAAATGATTTCACCACTTTATTTGTTGCGGGGTTTGTTGTTTGAATAGACATAGTATTTAATTTTAATTTATAAAAAATTAAATCGACTCCGCCAATAATTTGCTGATGTGGGGTCCGTCGATAATTATAATCCAAAGTTAAGAAATGAGTTCCATTATTGCGATTGATGTATGTTAAGAAAGGAGGTTAAAAACTGTTAAGTACGTACCAGCTCTTTTCTAATCAGGCTTAGACTTTCGGGTTTAATTCCCACATTTGTGGATATCACTTTTCCTTTTAGCATAAAAAAAGCGCTGTAGGTCAGATGACCAACAGCGCTTTTATGTTTCTAAAACAAAACCACATTGAATTTATTGTGGCTGGGTAACTGTACTTTTTTGAAGAGTTGCAGCTGTTTGGGCCAATAACCTTCCGTTTATTGAAGCGCCAGTTCTTAAATTAATCCCTGTCATACCTAAAACATTTCCTTCAAAATGGCTGGTAGTTCCAAAAGTAACCGCTCCGGCAACTTGCCAGAAGATATTCTTGGCTTGTGCTCCACCGCTCAAGGTAACATTCACTGCAGAACTCATATTGAGATTTCCGGAAACCTGAAATATCCAAACATCGTCCGGTCCACCTGCAAGTGCAATATCGGTTGGGATAACAACTGAACTTGTAAATTTATACAGTCCGGGGGTAAGGGTTTTTCCTCCAATATTTCCGGCTCCTAAATTTACAAAATCCGGAGTATTACGTCCGGCTGCATCGGTATATGCGGTTTGCATATTACTTATTGCTGTTGTTAGCATGCTTGCGCTTGTGGTAATACAAGCAGGACCTGCTGCATCTACCGAGTAAACATTCCCTGTCACTTCTCCACAGTCTATAACCATCGCTGCACCAGTTATTGGACTTGTTCCAATATCACCGGTAACAGAAGATTTATATACACTGGTAATTCCTGTTTTTGACAGAATTGCAAAATTCCCTGCAACACCAAGATCTACTACCTTCAATGTTCCTTGTTGTTTTGTACCGTCTGATTTCTTTTTTGCAGAGCTATCATTAGATAGATCTGCAGTATTTTCTACTGATGCATTCATTTCAGCTGAATTGTCATTCAATTCATCTTTTTCACAACTGGACATTAATCCAACAAATACTAATGTCAATGCTGGTAATATTATTTTAAGTTTCATAAATAATTACAATTATTTTGCGACTTTATTATCACTTGGTAAATATCAGCAATGTGATGACCGAAAGTGTTACATAATTATTGATGGCTGTTATATAATCCCCACGTTTTTTTAATTTTTTTCTAAATTTTAAGATTTAATTAAGGAAAATCACAAATAAATACTAAATTCAGAAACTAAAATTGAGATATCCTTAGTAATTTGGTTTTATAGGACAGGCTTTCTGGTTTTTTAATATCCCACATTTTCGGGATGAAAAGGGATCAAAAAAAAAAACGGCGAAATAAAAAAAAAGGATATGGTTTTTATACCACATCCTTTTTAAAAATTTACAAGAAATTCTCTATTAACTACAAGAGAACTTAGTTAGCCGGAATAAGATCAATTACAACCGTACGGTTATAAGCGCGTTCCTCCGGAAGTTTATTTCCAAAAGGAGCTAATCCTTCATCCTCACCAGATCCGTGCACTTCAAATGTCACGTCACTTCTTTCTGAATTTGACATTGCTGCCTCAAGAATTTTCTTAACATCGTTTGCACGTGCCAAAGATAATTTTTGATTATTATCTGTTTCTCCAATAACATCGGTATAACCGTGGATAATAACTTTTCCGTTTTCAGGAATTTTTGGCGCTACTATCTCAGTAAGATATTTTTCGTACATAGCGATCGCTTTGGAGTCATCAAATTCGTAAAGAATACTGAATCTCATTCCTTCTTCCAATTCTGATGGAGTCCAGAGTACAACGTTTATGTCAGATTCTTCTGTTACAATCCCGCCATCTTTGGTAGTACCTACCATTTTAACTTTGTAATCTCCTTCAGTGCTGGTTCCCAAAATGGTTTCTCCTGGAAGCCTCACTTCTTCTTCTGTATAAGGTCCAAAATTTTGAACCATTCCGTTTTCATCTGTAAGTTCCAGTTTCCAAGAAGAAAATGCTTCTTTTGCTCCTTTAGCTTTAAAAGTTACATAGCTTTCTTCAGGAGCTATCTGAATACCTTTAATTTGTACCGGTTTCAAGGGTGCATTAGGACCGCTTTGGAATTCCATAAGCAAAGCAGGAGAATTACTTTCTATAGAAACTCTTCTGTCACCTTCACGAAGAAGATCCAATTCGCGTGTTCCACCCGGTTTCTCTGATGGGATTTTTGGTTTGTTTCTTCCTTCAACAGCAATTCTTGAAGCATCAATTCCAAATACCTCTACCAAATATTTCTTAACAGACTCTGCCATTAATTTGCCATCTTCCGGACCTTTTTCTGATGATCCAACCAAGGTAATGGTGGAGGAAGGATTTTTTCCCATACGGTCACCAAGAATATTCAATACATTGTAATAAACTGCCATTTCACGTTTTGAACGTCCGGACAAGTCTTTAGGAGTATTTACTTCAACCTGATCTTCTTTGAAATCTTTTACCTTGTCTTTATTCAACAACACATAACGACCCGGAATCTCTGTAGATTCTTTTTCAAAATATATATAGTTACGCAATGGAAAAGTTTCGGTTACCAAACGCTCACCGGGAATATTCTCAGGAGAATTAACAGTAAATCCTACTACATGCACTACTTCTTCTCCTTCTTCAACTACCGCTTTTCACGATGGGGATGGGATTGGACTTTTTGCAGCGCCTCTTGTAGAAT
>ERZ1284729.173-NODE-173-length-11587-cov-8.821627_pt1 | contig 11587 bp, 12 predicted proteins | sample MGYA00454602_ERZ1284729 | MGnify/ENA primary metagenome ERZ1284729 (study PRJEB36292, sample SAMEA5787381) | metagenome | biome: Arctic soil; feature: perennial spring outflow channel; material: sediment | place: Canada | collected 2017-07-08 | depth 0.05 m ... | reverse complement strand
TTCTGTACGAAAAGAATAGTCTTTTAACTTCTCTTCCAGTTCATTGTTGAGTTTCTTGTTTTTGGCAAGCTCACTGGAAACCTGGGATTCCTTATCCCTTGCTCTCTTTTCGGTTTCACTGATTTTTTTATCACGGCCCAGAATCACCTTCTCGTGCTCGGTCTTAAGCTCGATGAACTTTTCTTTGGCCTGCAGGATCTTATCCTTTTTAATGCTCTCTCCCTCCGACTTTGCCTCTCTAAGGATATTGGTAGCCGATTTTTTGGCGTTTTTAATTGTACGCGAGGCTTGCTTGCGTTCCAGCAATTTTGCGATGGCATAGCCTATTGCTACACCTACGACCAAACCTATAATTATAGTAGTGATTTCCATGTTGAATATTTATATAAAAAAAAAGCCTGTATTAGTATTGGTTTGAAGTAAACTCTTTATAAACAGGTTTAGGGCTAACAAGCTGCTCAAGAATCCGCTTTCCCGAGGGATACGGCGCGCTTTTACAACTTAAACTCACCCTTCTTAAAGAATTCGTGTTGAGTTTCTCAAAATCACTAATACAGGCAGTAACCTTATTTTATTTAAAGAACTTTTTAAGAGGCCAGGTGTTGTTGCAATAGCTCGTTAAGCGACCTTAACTTTTCTTCAGCTTCCTGCATATCCCCCGTGGCTTCTATATCTTTTTGCTCAGTTTGGGCTGCAAACTGTAAGGCACACATGGCCAGTACATCCTGCTTATCCCTAACGGCATAACTCTGCTCAAATTGTTTTATCATGGCCTCGATCTTTTTTGCAGCCTTTCTCAAGCCTTCCTCTTGGTGAGGCTCGATGGTTAAGGGATAAACCCTGTCTGCAATGGAGATCTTAATTCTTAATTTATCCATGATGCTTATTTATTCCGATAATTGAACAATGCATTGATCAATTTCTCTTATCAAGCTGTTTATCTTGAGCTTTGTTTCTGTCTTGTAATCTTTACTGCCTAGCATCGCGTTGGCCGCTTTAAGAGTTTGAATTCGTCCTTCAGAATTATCAAGTTCTTCTTTGAGACGGCTATTTTCAGAAGTAAGAGTTGCCATTTCATCCTGAAGGGAACCCAAGTTTTGCCTCAAAGCTTCATACTTATGAAGCAACTTGCTGATTCTATTTTCAAGATTATCAACTATTTCTGTCAATTCACTCATAAAAGCGCAATCTAATGCTTATTTTCACAAAGTTAACATACGCTTTGAAATATCCCAATACTTTTTATTGCTATTTTAAATTTTACTTTAATCCGAGGCTAACATATTAAGGTTTAAGACTTTATTTTTTGCATAAAGTTTGATTAAATTTACCACCAGGAAATTGCTATTCTTAACCTATACTTATGAAAATTATCACCATTCTAAGCTTATTTTTAACAGGCATTAGCCTGTATGCCCAACCTAGTGTTCCGGAAGACTATTTCTCTTCTCCCCTGGATGTTCCTCTTGTACTCTCCGGTACTTTTGGCGAGTTGCGTTCCAATCATTTTCATAGCGGACTTGACATTAAAACCCAGCAACGCCAGGGCTTAAATGTGCTGGCCACGGCGGAAGGTTATGTGAGCCGCATTAATATTCAGCATTATGGCTATGGAAAAGCTATATATGTGCAGCATCCTAACGGCTACACCACAGTATATGGCCATTTACAGAAATTTTCTCCTGAAATTGAAGCCTATGTGAAAAAGCGGCAGTATGCCAACGAAACCTATGAGATTGAACTTTTCCCTGAAGCAGGAGAACTTAAGGTATCCCAAAATGAACTGATTGCCCTTAGCGGGAATACCGGCGGCAGCGGCGGTCCACACCTCCACTACGAGATAAGGGATAGCAACCAGCGCCCTATGAACCCTAAACTTTTTGGCGTTCAGATAAAAGATTCCCGTCCCCCAATCATCAATTCACTTTTTGCTTATCCGCTTGACGCAGAATCCCACGTGAACAATTCCGCAGAAAGACAAAAAATACGGCTCATTCCATTGCAGGATGGCAGCTACACCACCGAAAAGATCGACGCCTGCGGGAATATTGGTTTCGGGGTTTCTACGGTAGATCAGCAGGATATGGCCCCTAATAAAAATGGGGTGTATAAAGTTGTAACTTCGATAAATGGAGACGATATCTTCTCCATCGAGTTTAACCGCTTTTCCTTTGCCGAAACCAGGCATCTCAACCAGCTTATAGATTACGAATACTACAGCAACCACAAAAGCAGGGTTAAGAAACTTTATGTGGAACCCGGAAACCCGCTTAGTGTATACGACCAGGTGATTTCAGAAGGTAAACTGAATATTGAGGATAGCCTGGATTATAATTATAATATCAGGGTTACCGATTTTTCCGGAAATGAAAGACTGATAAGGATCCCTATTCGCGGACGCAACAGCGGGGAGATCCAGCCTAAAAAAATAAAAAAGACCGATTATTTCGTCAACGCCAATCAGGCCTATGCGGCAGAGGAAAACGGAATCGATTTTTATATCCCTGCGGGAAGTTTATATGAGAACACCTATTTGGATGTGAAGTTCAAAGGGGATACTATAGATTTCCACACCGACGAGACTCCCATCCATAGAAATATCACCCTGGGATTTGATGTGAGCAAATACAGCCCCGAAGACCGGGAAAAACTCTTTATCGCCCGTTTAGGATATAGGGGGCGACCACTTTACACCTCAACCTATAAAAAGGGAGATCGCTTCACCACGGGCATCAGGACCTTTGGAGAATACACCCTGGCAGCCGATGTCACCCCCCCGGAGATCAAACCGGTGAATTTCAGTGACGGGCAGTGGATCTCTTCTAATAACAGCCTGCGGGTAAAGATCTCAGATGATCTCTCCGGAATTAAAAGCTATCGGGCAACAGTAAACGGAAAGTTCATCCTGATGGAATATGAATACAAGAACAACACCTTAACCCACAATTTCGACGATGGGAAAATTACCGAAACCGAAAATGATTTCAAGCTTATTGTGACCGATAATGTTGGAAACAGCACTACCTATGAATCTAAATTCTTCAGAAAAAATTAAAGCACATGCGGTTACCCGGCTCACCTGAAGTTTTAGGTAAGCGGTAACCGCAATTGTTTTTTATCTGAGATATACTGTTTTAAAGCAAGTAAAGCAGCCAGTCTGGCCTCCTCTTTAATCCCGTCCTGTAATTTTTCTGCTGAATAATAGTTTTTCACAAAATGGGTATCGAAGTTCCCGCTTCTAAAGGCTTCGTGTTCGAAAACAAACTTCCCGAAAGAAAGCGTAGTACTCACCCCTTCCACTTCATATTCACTTATAGCCTTCAGCATTAACTGGATAGCCTCTTCCCGGGTTTTTCCATAGGTGATGAGCTTACTAAGCATTGGGTCATAATAGATAGGAACTTCCATTCCCTCTTCAAAGCCGTTGTCCACTCTTATGCCGGGCCCCGAAGGCATCCTGTATCTTTCCAGGGTTCCCACACTGGGCATAAAATCTTCCATTGGGTCTTCAGCATAAACCCTTAGTTCCAGCGCGTGCCCTTTTATGTTTAGGTCTTCCTCGTGATATCTTAATTTTTCTCCCCTGGCGATCTTAATTTGTTCTTCCACCAGGTCTATTCCGGTAATGAGTTCGGTTACGGGATGTTCCACCTGCAAGCGGGTATTCATCTCCAGAAAATAAAAGTTCTTTTTTTCATCAAATAGGAATTCCACAGTCCCGGCTCCAACATAATCACAGGCGCGGGCTACTTTTACCGCGGCTTTCCCCATCTGCTTCCTGATTTTGGAATCTAGCACAACCGATGGAGCTTCCTCCACCACCTTTTGATGCCTTCGCTGCACGCTGCACTCCCTTTCAAATAAATGGATGATATTCCCGTGGGTATCGGCCAACACCTGAATTTCAATATGTCTTGGGGAAGTCACATACTTTTCGATAAATACCGATCCATCCCCAAATGCCGACTCGGCTTCGCTGATAGCCCTTTTCATCTGGTCTTCCAGGTCTTTTTCCCTTTCCACGATGCGCATTCCCTTTCCTCCACCGCCGGCAGAGGCTTTTATGAGAATTGGATAACCTATTTTACCGGCTATTTTTTTCGCTTTCTCAACATCGGTAATGGCTTCGTCTATCCCGGGCACCATAGGTATATCATAATCTTTTACGGCATCCTTGGCAGCAAGCTTGCTCCCCATAATCCGAATGGCTTTCGAACCAGGACCTATCCAGGTGATTCCAGCCTTTTCTACAGCTTCGGCAAATTCGGCATTTTCACTAAGAAAGCCGTAACCGGGATGGATCCCGTCTACCTCAAGCTCTTTTGCCACTTTAATTATTTTATCGCCTTTAAGATAAGATTCACTGGAAGCTGCTTTTCCTATACAAACAGCTTCATCGGCAAACTTCACATGAGGCGCGTTCCTGTCGGCTTCAGAATAGACGGCAACACTCTTTATCCCCATTTTCTGTATGGTCTTCATTACCCGTAAAGCGATCTCTCCACGGTTGGCAACTAATATTTTTTTCATCTTTGACTTTTACTTTTGTAATAATTGTACCTTTTTAACATCCGGGCTTATTCCATTTCTATAAGCAGTTGATTTTTATCCACGCCCTGGCCTTTTTCCACCGAAATGGCTTTCACCACCCCATCGCGGGGTGCACTAAGGGTATTCTCCATCTTCATCGCCTCCAGGACAAGCAGGTAATCGCCTTCCTTTACCTCCTCGCCTTCTTTAACCATCACATCCAGGATTAGCCCCGGCATTGGTGCTTTAATATCGTTAACCATCAAAGCAGAGCTCAGGGTTAATCCCATCTTATCAATAAGCTGGTCCAGCTCATTGGAAATCTTTACCTGATAGTTATTGGAATTTATTTTCACCTGGTATTCCCGGTTAAGAAAATCGGCTTTGGCAATAGCGGCCTTAAAACTTCGGTTTTCCTGTAGCATATGATAATTATCCGCGGAAACCTTTTGGGTGTCTAAAGCATTGATCTCTTCCTGCGTAAATTCGAATTCAAATGATTCGTTCACCTTGACGCTGAATTTTTTTTCCATATTTATTGGTTTTCAAATAAAATTTGAAGCTGTAGATGTAAATATAGAAAAACTATACAGCTTTTAAAGAATAGCTGTACATGAAGATTTAACTTCCATCCAACTGTTAAGAAAGCGTGAATTCACATAATATTAAGCAAGGGCTTCTCTAATCAGCTTAACTTAGAATGAACCTAAAAACCGGTAAATTATGAAAAAGTTAATTTTTACAGGCCTACTCGCCATATTTGCTATGAGCACAGGAGTAAGCCAGACAGAGGAACAGGTTTCTGCAGAGATTTCCGCATGGCTTTCAGAGCATTTTTCCAATGAAAGCATTATGGATATGCATGTAGATCTTGATGACCAGGATGATGCATACGAAGTTAAAATGTCTGACGGAAGTGAGATCGAATTCGATGTTGAAGGCCACCCTACCAGTATTAAAAGCAAAAAAGGTTTCTGGCCGGAGGCACTACCCGAAAATATCGCCAATTACCTCAACACCAATCACAAAGATGTGAAAGTGGTGAAATATGAAAAGGAAGATGATGGCTACGAAGTTAAATTAGCCAATGACACTGAACTGGAATTCGATGCGAATGGCCAGCTTTTGGAAAAAGATGATTAAACGAAACTATTAAAAAGCAAAAGTGGCTGCCTTTTCAGGACAGCCACTTTTTTTATTAATAAATCTAATCGGAATTACTCGGCAGTTTCTGCTTTGTATTCTTCGATCTCTTCACTGAAATCAAAAACTTTAGCACCTTTAAGTTTATTTTCAAGGATACTGCTACCGGCTGCAGATCTGAACCCACCGGCACAGTGTACTACCACAGGCTTTTCGGTTGGCACTTCATCTGCTCTGTTTCTTAGTTCATTCAGAGGAATGTTCAAAGAACCTTCAATGAATTTACCATCGGTTTCAACTTCGGCTTCGTTGCGCACATCTACAACAGTATACTTATCTCTGTTCTTCTTGAAATCTTCGTGATCGAAGGCATCAGTAGTAAGAGAAACTTCCTCTGAAAGGGTCACAATACCTTTCATTTGTTGCTCATAACCGATCTTCGCGATCCTTTCAAGGGTGTCTTCCATATCATCCACACTCGTCACCACCATATAGAATGGTTCTTCAGGAGCGATAATGGCACCTAACCAGGTTTCCAGCTTATCCTCTTCTGTTACCCCCATAATATTGATACTGTGTGGAAGGTGACCTTTTCTATAAGTTTCACGTCCACGGCTGTCTACCACTACGGTGTCATCTTCAAGGCTTTCAACCAATAGTTTTACCGGTACACTGTATTTCGCTTTCTGGACGTTCATCGCTCCTTTTCGGTTAACATCTACGTTAAATCCGAAGTAAGATGGAATGAACGGCTGATCTTTTAGGATCTCTTCAACGAATTCTTCCTCTGTTTGGTCGCGAAAAGCCCAGTTCCCCTGGCGTTCGTTTCCTAAAGTACTTGAAGAAGCATCGCTCATGTTCTTACCACAAAGTGAACCTGCACCGTGAGCAGGATATACTACAGTATCGTCAGGAAGCTCATTGAACTTGGTTTGCATGGTTTTATACATAGCCTTTGCAAGTTCTACTCTCTTGGCTTTCATATTACCCGCTTTCTCACGAAGATCAGGACGACCTACGTTCCCAATGAAAAGGGTATCCCCGCTAAACATTACTGTTTCACCGTTTTCTTCTGCGATAAAGGTCAAACTGTCTGGAGAGTGACCGGGAGTATGCAATGGTTTTACAGTCGCACCTCCAATTTTTACGCTCTTCCCCTCATCAAAACCAGTATGCGGATAACTTACCCCTACCATTTCGCTAATGTAAATGGTCGCTCCGGTTTCTTTATGAATCTGCAGGTGACTGCTCACAAAATCGGCGTGAGGGTGAGTTTCAAAAACCGCTACGATCTTTGCATTGTTTTCTTCAGCATATTTATAGTAAGGCATTGGGTTACGGCTTGGGTCTACCAGGGCCATCTCCCCGTTACTTACTAAAGCGTAAGAGTAATGCGCTAAAGGCTCGTCTTTAAACTGTTTTATCTTCATCTTAATTTCTGTTTAATTATTATTTAGTGATTGTTTATTCTTCTTAAATGGAAAGAGCATCTGATCTTTAAATCCCTCAGGGAAATCTTCGTCTCCTTCAAAACCAAGTTCTATATCTCTTCCTTCCTGCGGAATATAAGCCGTCCCGAACAAATAATCCCAAATGCTCAGGCTAAGCCCGAAATTCATTCCGTAGGGATGTGCCTCCGGGAGTTCTTTTGAATGATGCCAGATGTGCATTTTAGGATTATTGAAAATATAACCTAAAAAGCCATAGCTCCAGCCCACATTCGCGTGATTTAAATGTCCTACCAAAACAGCGAACATATGAACAACAAAGAATTCCTGTATTCCAAAACCTATCATCGCCAGCGGAATGTATTGCACAGTTTTATAAACGATGGTCTCCACAAAATGAAACCTGAACTGTGCCGCAAAACCCATCTCCTTTACACTGTGATGAATCTTATGAAATTCCCAAAGCCATGTACGCCTATGCAATTGCCGGTGTACATTCCACTGAATAAAATCGGCGACAATAAACATGATTAACAATTGCGCCCAAACGGGGAAATTCTGCACCTCGATGGCCACAATATTGCTTATTCCGAAGAGAGCGAGGAAATCATTGAACAATTCCACCGCTACATTCGAGATCGCGTTATACCCCACCAGGGAAAACAGGAAAAAATTAAATATGATATAGAACGTATCCAGCCAGAAGCCTTTCCGAAAAACCTTTTGGTTCTTCCTCCAGGGGATAAAAATTTCCAGCACCCAAACCATCAGGGACAAAAGCAGGAGCCAGTAAAAATAATTGGTCCAGCCCGGATTGCTTATTTCCTCTACCAGGTAATTAAAATATCCTGTAAAGGAATTCTGTATAATGTTTAGGTACTTCTCCAACCGGATTTTTAAAATTTCAGTTGCAAAAATATACAAATCATAAGGCTTAAGCAGTAACTTTTGTTACAATGACTGACCTACTGTAAGTTACAAAATAATTTAATGTTCCATAGCTCCGGGATAACTCTCCTGTTAAAATTAACCTCATTTTAACCATTGAACCAACCCAGGATCTTAATAACACCCTTAGCTCTGTAATCCATTCGGAATAAAATTATTAAGGCAGAGATCAGGGTGAGAATCCCGATGAACATTATGACAGCTTCAATGCTCACCAAATCGCCGCGCCGGCCTAATAATTGGAGATCGCTTTCACCACTCCAAAAACCACTATAAAAGATAAAATAGCCGAGGTGGCGGCTATTTCAAATTCTTTTGCTTAAAAATAGAAATTAGTAACGAAATTGATCTGATTGAAGTTACTTTTATTAAAGATACTTTCTGCGTCCTTGTGATTCTGGTTTTCCCTGTAAACCCACAAAAGATCAAAGCTTAACCCATCAAGGAATCCTTCTACATTATAGCGCAGGTGGGTATTCACCTGAAAAGATTCATCAACATTATATTTGTTGTATTTAAAAACACCCGGCTCGGCACCCAGGATCTGTTGCATCTCTACGCCAAAGTGAAGATTGGGTTTTAAAAAAGCATATTCTCCTTTTAAAGCAACTAAATCTACATCTCCCATTCCTTCCAGCCGTGAGCGTGAAATGGAAGTAAAAAAATTATCCCTCCCCAATTCCTTCGGAAATAAGAAGCGTCCGGAATCAAAAGCATGTGTATAAGCCAGAGCAAGCCTTAAGCGGGATTCCTGCCAGCTGAGCTGCGAACTGAGTACCTGCCCGTTCTCATCGGGCTGCACATAGCGGTGTTGGTAGGCCAGGTCCTCATTATAAGAAAACGGCGACTGGTATACATACTGAACTCCCAGATTAAAATCCTTAAACTCATAGTCTACCTGGGTCCATAAGGTATTCATTACCTTATCCATGTAATAATCGTAAACTTTGAATGTAAAGTTGTCTCTTCGGTATCTGTAATTGAATATCCCCATTCCGGAAGACGTGTAATACTCGTGGTAATGAGCTTCCTGTCCGTCGGGTTGAAAACCGTTATAAAAAAGTCCCAGCCCTTCCTCAAAGTTAAACCACTCGGTGGTGGCCCGGGGGGGACATCCCGTTTAGCCATCCCAGATTGAACTGATGCGGCTTCCCGAAATTGAGATGCGCCCAGGCCCCGCGATGTGCAAAGGGCTTCATCCGGCCATCACTGTGATTCAACAAAGGAGTATACTCCGTTTCTATCTTTCCGTAGGTGAGATAGGAATTTCCAAACCTGTAACGGATGAACAATTCCTCCAGCCTGTCCAGGTCCTTAAAATTTCCTTTGTTGAGAATATCATAAAGTTCATATTCGTATCTGGCGTTTTTACCCGTAATGGGATCTTCCATTCCCAGGTCGTTCCCGAATGTTTTATAGGTAAAGATACCTTTCACCCCGGCCTCAAAACCTTTGTAATTCCCGGTAGTAAAGCCCACCGCTCCGCCGGTAGCGTTGGTATAATAATCCTTTAGATCGCCCCGGTTTATGGTATTCATAAAGTAGTTCCTGATATGTCCATGCAGATGGGCCTCCCGGAAAAGATCTCTTAAATTTTCAGGTTTCTGCGTTTTATCATGATGCTCCTCCTGGGAATAAACCGATAAATTCAGCAATAATAAAAACAGGGCCAATGGCCATTTTAAATAATTCATATCCTATTAAGTTTTTCTGGAATGGGCTTGCGAAAGAAGCAAAAATAAAACCCGAAATCAGTAACAAGGGTTACAGGCCTATGTAACATTAGTCACATTGTGTCTCGACCTCATGGTTTATATTTGGCAGTTGATTGATGAAAATTAATTCTTACATAGCCGTTTTCTTTACCCTGGTTTTTCTAGGGAAATTCTTTATGCTTGACTCCAAATTCCTGGGAAGCATTTTGGAAACCGAAAATATCGCCTGGGTGAATTCCTATTGTGAAAATAACCCTTTGAATTCTACGGAAGAAAACAAACCGGCCGACTTTGAGCAAGCATCAAATGTGCTTGTCCTTAATGCCGATGCCATTTGCAATTCTCCTTTCAATTTTTCCAGCCTGAATTGGCCCGCAGCTCAAGCCGAACCAAATTTTCAGTATTATAATTACCGAAACCCCGCGGTGATTTCAGCATATCACGCTAAATTTTATCCCCCTCCAAAAGTTTTGACCGTATAATAGCTATAAAAGTCTGCAGAATATTGATTTTGAAGGCTCTATAACAAAATTACTTTCATAACTTTAATAAAGAATGACAACTAAAATATTAGTGAACCAAAGATCGGTTCAAATATTCAGGGTAATGCTTAGCGGAATCTTTCTGGTAGCAAGTTTTAATCATCTCCTGAACGTTGAAAAAACAGTAAACAGGATGGATCAGGCCAGTTTCAAAGGGATAGCCTATTTTTTGGGAAACCCTGAACTCCTGGTAATCCTTTCAGGAGTGACCATGTTAATTGCCGGTTTCGCCCTACTAATCGGTTTTAAAACCCGGTATGCCGCAATTATCCTTGCCCTGGTTTTATTGCCGATCACGCTTACCGTACAGGTAGGACAGATAAATACCCTGGGGCCGCTCTTTAAGAATATAGCAATTATGGGCGGACTCGTATTTTTCATATTTAATGATTTCAGTAAAACAGAAAAACTATAATAACCACACGCAAAAGCGTATTAAATTCAAAAACAAAATGAAGACTATTTTATTAAGCAGTTTCGCAATGTTCCTGGTATTATTCAGCACGCAGGTATCTGCACAGGAACAACCAAACCACGATCATAATAAGGACTATGTGGTGCTTACCAAGAAAGTGGATCAATTGAAACCTATTCTCTTAACCGCCGAAGCCCTTGCAGAAGAAGATGGCGACCATTTTGGAGAGTTCCAGATAATCGTTTGCGGGCAGGATATTTCTCAGCTCACCAATAAATCAAAAATGACTCCTTTCGTAAAACAAGCCAATAAATTAGGAGTAGAATTGGTTGCCTGTGGTTTCTCACTGAATAAATTTGAGGTAGATCGCAACGAGATCCCTAAGGAAATGACTGTAGTAGAAAACGGGATCCTCCACAATCTGCAACTTCAGAAGAAAGGCTTCTATAGCCTCGGACTCTAATCATTAAGTAACAATCACTAAAAACTATACAATGAAATATAATTTAAAATCAATGCTTTTCGGACTGGCAATAATTAGCATGGGAGTATTTACTTCCTGCAACAGTATTTCCGGTTCCAACGGCGATAAGGAAGGCGCAATGGCAACCGATACTACAAAGATCACCATATTGCAAACCGCCGATATCCACGGGCAGCTGGATCCGCACCCTGAATTATTCTGGGAAGACGACAGTATCATCTTTAGAGATCGCGGTGGGTTGGCCCATATCCAAACCCTTTTTAAGGAAGAAAAAGCCAAAAACCCCGGCAATACAGTTATTATTGACGGAGGAGATCTTATCCAGGGGAGCGGATATGCTGCCCTATCAGAAGGAGCTATCT